>Ga0257111_1001012_pt1 | contig 11502 bp, 7 predicted proteins | sample LP_taG_6_FD_191567 | JGI IMG/M metagenome (GOLD analysis project Ga0257111, IMG submission 191567) | Marine microbial communities from Northeast Subartic Pacific Ocean, Canada - LP_J_2015_P26_500m | ecosystem: Environmental > Aquatic > Marine > Oceanic | place: Canada: Northeast Subartic Pacific... | reverse complement strand
ATTCTATCTATCCTCTTTTCAAAAGTCCAGATGTTAGAACCATAGAACTTTTTCCCCCTACTAGTCTTCCACCCTACTTTATTCAGGTATTTAGACATATCATTATATGATAGACCTTCTTTTCTAAGTCTCTTAATTTCTGTGTATAATTTTTTCTGGAAGTGGGTGATGGTTTTGTTTCTAACTGAACCACTATTAACTTTTATCTTATATGAAAGGAAAACATCGTAATCATCTTGGTTGTCTTGAGGAGATTTACCCCCGAACCGAGGGGACAAAACGTGTTAAATTAATATAAGAAAATTTTATTATGACAGAAAACAGAAGATTATTATCAACAATATCCATCATTATCGCGGTTGGGTTTTGTTTTTACTGGTTTCGTCAGGTCGGACCCGGGGACATAGGATCTCCAGATTTTTCTGACTCTGATATCATGAAACATATCAGGTTCTTGGCTGATGATGATAGAGCTGGCAGATACCCTGGAACCAGAGAATCAAGAGATGTCATTTCATACCTCATTAATAATCTAAAATCATTTGGGGTTCAGCCAGGTGGTGAAAACGGATCTTTCAAGCAAACTTTTAGTCTTCTTGATAGTGTAAAACTTGGGAAGAATAATTCTCTATCTGTTAATGAAAAACCCATGAATATAGAACAAGACTATATCCCCCTATGGTTTTCCGGAAATGCGACCCTTTCAAGCGACATTGTTTTTGCTGGATACGGTTTTAACATGGTAACTGATTCTTTGGTCTGGAATGATTATAAAGAATTAAATGTAGAGGGTAAATGGGTAATGGTAATGAGGCATAGTCCTGAGCGAGATAGCCCCCATTCCATCTATGCACCACACTCTGATCTGCATAAAAAAATGATAGAAGCGAGAGACCGAGGTGCAGCAGGAATATTATATATTTCCCAAATAGAAGACACAACGCTAATACCTTTTAAATATATATCCGGCTATTCAAAATCAGGAATCCCCGCTATACATTTACACAACAACATTGCAGATAATATTCTCAAAAAAGCGGGAACGTCGAGAAAATTGATTCAAAATAAAATGAATCGACTTCTTAAGCCGGTATCTTTCAATATTCCAAGTGTTACAATATCAGCAAGCGTAGAACTAAAAAACATTTACTCTAGAGCGGCTAATGTAATAGGTGAAATAGTTAGTAGAAATCACAGATACCGAGATGAATATATTATTATTGGCGCTCACTTCGATCATCTGGGCTATGGCGGTCCCGGGTCTGGATCTCTGAAGCCAGATACAAGTGCAATACATAATGGGGCCAATGATAACGCTTCGGGTACAGCTGGATTATTAGAACTCGCTCATAAGCTTCAGTCTAACAGGCAGCTGTTGAAGAGGAGCATATTGCTTATGGGCTTTGACGCTGAAGAAAAAGGATTACTCGGGTCTAAATATTTTATCGCAAATCCAACAATCGAAAAAAATAATATTATTGCCATGATAAACATGGATATGATCGGAAAAATGAAGGACTCCACGGCAATGATTGGGGGAGTTGGAACCTCTCCGATGTTTGAACCCCTATTAGACAGTTTATCAAAAATTTCTAACATAAAATTAGAATATGATCAGGCAGGATATGGACCAAGTGACCATGCAAGTTTTTATGCAGAAGACATTCCTGTTTTATTCTTTTTTACCGGTGACTATAGCAACCACTATCACCTCCCAGAGGATGACTGGCAAGACATAAACTCTTCCGGAGAAAAACAAATACTAGAAATAATATATAAAGCAGTGATAGACCTAAGCAGAAACAACTCAAAACCCGCGTTCACGGTCGCAGGACCTAAAAAACGACCAACACAGAGATACAATCAAAAGGTAAAAATGGGGATAATGCCCCATTATGGCAGCACAGTCGAAGGCTTAAAGGTAGATAAAATCTATGACACAAGCGGCGCGGCTGCTAAGGCCGGTATTAGATCTGGGGATATAATCAAGTCAATAAACAAAAAACCGATTAAAGATATTTATGAATATATGAAGCGAATGGAAGAGATAAAACCAGGGCAAAGCATTCCCGTTGATATTAAAAGAGATGGGAAAATAATTATGCTTACGGTCAGATTTTAGACTAACTGATGCTTGCCACTCAACTCATTCGGAAACTTTTTTATTTGTAGGACCAACCATCTAGTTCCCCTTATCTCGATCGGCTTGAGCACCTCTGACTGCATCTAAAGTGTTTTTACCTAATTTTCCATCTTCTTCTAAGTCATAACCCTTAGCATTTAATGCTTTTTGCAAACCTGCAACAGATTTACTATCTACAGGATCAAAATTTTCGATAATATAGTCTAATCTGTTTTCAACATCTGAAAAAAGACTAGAACATCTTTCTCTAATTTTTTCAGTAAGACCAAGCACCGCCATGACATAATTATCGGAGTGATTATATGCCCAAACTGATTTCCATATATTTCCCTCTTTAGAATAATCACTACTACCTGCGATGTATCCATTTTTAATTAAATAATTGGCAATGCTCGCTAATACGTCTGGCCAATCATGAGGTCTTCGAACACCATCTTTGTCAAAGTCTACAGAGAAACGATTGAAGCTTGATGGAATAAACTGACCAAAACCAAAGGCGCCAGCGTATGAACCCTCAATGCTTTGTGGGTCAACATTATCTTTGAAACAGTATTCTAAATATGATGCCAATTCTTTTGATGCCCACTTTGCCCTCTTTGGCATATCATGGATTTGTGTATAGAGTGAATTAAAAACCGTAAACCCTTTATAATGCTTTCCATAATTGCTCTCGATCCCAGCAATGCTAAGTATGATAAATGGGTCTACATTGTATTTTTTCGAAACACTAGTGATAAGATCTTTATTTTCACTGTAAAATTTGGTTCCAGCAACAATACGAGAATCTTTGATAAATAATTTTTTATATTCTGGCCAAGATTTTTTTTCATAGGGCCTTGCAAATCGCTCTGGAATCTTTTTATGCCTTTCAATTTTTTTACTCGAAAACACTTTATTGATATAGTCTACTGGAACCGTTTTTTTATTAATTTTTTCCATTACCATTACATAGGCCAAATCATCAGATAATGTATCATTTCCAAATAGTATTGAAAAAAATATTATTATGAATATAGTTTTAAACATTTAATCTCTTTATTTCACTAATAGCAATTTTATGCTGTCTTCGAATTTTTCGGTTTTTAAGGTGCAGAAATATAGACCGGTGCTTAGATCCTGACCATAATCATTTTTGCCATCCCACACTAACGTATTTAAACCGTGGCTATATTCACTCATAGTAAGGACACGAACCGTTTCACCTAGTATATTTAAAATAGAAATTTCAACAAATTGTTCACTTGGAATGTTAAATCTAATTTTTACATTTGAGTTAAATGGATTCGGATATGCTGGATATAATAAATATGTGGTCGGGAGAGTGTTTTCATTCTGGTCTTTTAAAGATTCAGTCACACTATTAATATACCCGGGCGTTCCGTTCCCACTTGAAAAAGACCAAGACTCTGCCATGTCATTTGGCAAACTAGGGGATATCAACTCGAGTGTGGGACCATTCCCATCCGGCTCAGTGGGCCAAGGCGTTGCATCATCATACTCAAGCTGATCGATTAGTCTACCCGTTATATCATACAGGCTAATTAACTCACCACCGCCACTGAGCCCAAAATCAAAAGACCCAACAACATTTGAGGTTTGATCAAAAGAATTGAAAAAGGCATTAGTGTCTTGTGATAAAACTAAATAGGCACCAACATTTATGATCATAGAATCAGGAAATGTAAAATGATGGTCTTCGTTATCATCAGTAAAATAATATCCAGAGATATCTACACTGTCCGCTCCATTGTTATAAATCTCTATCCAGTCTCCAGGGTTAAAAACATCTGAACTGTTATAGTTTATTTCATTTATCACTAAATCCAGAGTGTCTCCACCTAGATATGGTTCAAACATAGCTGTCAGCGTGAAACCATCTGTGACCTGAATTCTCATGAACTGACTAGAATCAGGAAACTGCAACCATTCTGAAAAAACATATCCTGTATCAGGCACAGCAGTTACCTCAATAGGAATGTTTGGATAATAATAACCCCCCCACGGGTAAACCTCAGGGACTACAGTATTGATTTGTATTTTACCTCCACCAGTAGAAGGAACAAAAAATAAAGTATAAGCAAGGTCTGGCAGATTAAAATAATTTCGAATGTGCTGCCTCATATACCCTGACCTGTTTTGTGCAAAATTTTCCATAATCTGAATATGATATTCCCAGTCTTGTGCAGAGTTGGGCCAGCGATTTCGATGTATAGGAATTATGTTTTCTATGTTTGAAGTCAGAGAGTCCAATCTGTTTGTTAAATAACTGGTTTTAAATATTGTGTTTAAGCGATCAGAAAAAATATTGATAAAACGATTTTTATAATTATTATTCTCAAGGAGTTTCCTAAATAATAAGGTGGACCAAGGAGGATTTGGCCAGCCTGGGCCATTTGGCTCTGTCGCAAAATCCAGTGTGTTAAAATCATAACCAAGGCCCACCCAGGGGATGCCAAAACCAAAATCTGTGTCATACAGTATCCACCTCCATAAACCATTCTCAGAGTGAGCTCTCCAGTATTTTATATTATTACCAGGCCAATCTCGGTTGTCGATATATATTTGCGCAACATTATAGTTTATATGATTGTCAATATCAATCCACTTGCTCAGCGAGTCATAAACCTCTGAGCTTTCCATATCTGAGTTTTCTACATAACTTATCAATTGATCATAATTTTCCGTGGTACCTTCATTCGCATTTTGCACCTCAATCAGATCTAATTCATCAGGATCAACAGGGTGGTGACCTGCAATAAAATGTTCGTTTACCTTTTCACGAAGATTATACAGCCCCCAGAATTCTCCATTTAGATAGACCAACATTGGCCGGTAAGCCTGGTGGTCCAGATCTATATTATCAAACAAACTTGTCATATATCCATCTCTTAGCATCGTGAAATTCCAATCATTCCCGGAGTTTCTTAGAACAAAACTTTGATAACTATCAATATCCGAATCTGGGAATAATGGATAATTAAACTCCGACGCACCATAATCCCCTCTAGCAAAAAGAGAAAATGATTTTTGATCTTGCCCCCTGCTCCATCCGCCAAAAATTTTTACCCCAGCTGGTGAAGAAAAATATGTACCATTAGTTTCCACAACCTCAATATATATAGGTTTTTCCCAGTCCTCCCAAAAGTTTGCCCCAAAATGAGGATAATCTGGTGAGGCATTTGGCCCCATCACGTAGATACCTGTGTAGTAATCAAAAAAGTTCTCAGGAGCAGTAGACAAAAATATAGTGGGAAGTCCATAGCTATCGTTATCTAATATAAATGTGGCTGTTTTAATCGGGGATTTTAGCCAACCACTTTTATAGCTGGCTGCACGAACAGCTTTGTTTCCCTGAATAAAAATAGGGCTAGTATATAAATATGAATCTGTGTTTGGCTCTGAACCATCAAGTGTATAATAAATCTCTACTTCACTATCATCACTAGATATACCAACAAATAATGAAGGCTCGTCATAAAAACCCGCAGGATGTGAGAAGCTTAGCTCTCCTAGCACGCCTGATACAGACTCCTCTCCATTAGAATCTCCAGGTGTGGGAGAAACAAACATCCCAATATTTTCTCCATCATCTACCCTCCCGATTGAAACATCAGGCAAAAGGTTTTGAGTGTATAAAGAATCAATAAGCAAACTGTCTGAATCTCTAATTGTAATTGTTTCGCCAGTAGAACTTATCTTGAAATTTGTATGAAGCATTGAGCCGGGCAAATTAATCTCATCCGCCACTTCTGATGCTTCATCTACAACAATGTCCCGACCAATGGTAAGAAATGGAATGCAAGACATATCAGAGGAGTTGATATCAAAATTATGAACCTGAATTGCTAACACATTTTGACCATCAACGATCCATGTGTCTAATGAGTCTACCCAATAAAGCGTCGGACTCCCACCATTATACATTTGAGCCTCTATCCATCCTTCCGTACCCTGGTCAAAACTAGGTGGGTTACCTACTACGTTAGAACGTGCAAACTCAAACCCATTTAGATACGCAACAAACCCATCATCATAGTCTATATGCAGTGCAATTTTTTTCACATGTTCTGAATCTGAAATGTAAAAAGATTTTATAATATAGATTGCTGTGGCTGGATTAATTACTGTGTTATCATCATTATCACCATAGCCAAATCCACTAGGGCCAGTACTCCAGCTCATAGCGTTAAACCCTATTTGGTTCCAATTTGTTGGAGGAGCCTGATTTCCAATAAAATAGTGCCACTGGTCTCCCCAATTAATAATAGTCTCCCACTGTGCAATGATATCTGTGCGATCCTTATCTGAGGCCATTACCAGTAAATATTGTTCTGGTCCAATAGAAATATTTGGAAACCGCCACATAAAAAGAGTGTTTGCATCATCAGAAAGACCCCAATTATATAGTGAAACACTATTTGAAGAGGGGTTGTATATCTCTATCCAATCTGGCGTATCGCCATCCTCATCATAAAATGTACTTTGGTTTGATGATACTATCTCATTTATCTGAATAGATTGCCCGCTCAAATAGGCAAAAAATACAAAACTAAGTTTCGAAAAATGTCTTAACATAGGCTAAAGATAAACAAACATTAATAAGATAGGCCATAGCCAAACGGAAACAGTGGATCATAGTCTGAGTCGCCTACATTGATTGGAACCTGTTTTATGTTCATTGGCCAAGTATAGCTAAGCTTTCCTGTTGGGTTATAATCACCAAATAGAACGTCAGCTACTCCCTCTCCGGCCATCCCAGGAAGCCATGAAGCGATAAGTCCATCCCATTTTTCAAGGTGGTTTTCTATCATAAGCGGCCGGCCAGATAATAACACAATAACTAGCCAAACTCCAGACTTGTAACATTTTTCTAAAACCGCATTATCAAATGAACTTAGGCCTATACTTGGGCTGTCACCGTATCCCTCCGCGTATGGATATTCTCCTACAACGGCTATAACCGTACTACCTGTCGATAAATTATTAGCCCACGGATCATAATTTTGATCAACAATAATTCTACCCTGTGTCTTTAAAAATTCTGAACAAAAAACTAAGCTAGATAAAAGGATATGTATTAGTATGTACCGCACTATTAAAATATATACCGTTAGTATAATATGGTATTTAACCCGAGTTCCTATAATAATATTTTTTGTTTAAACCGTGGGTGATTTTAACAAAACGAATAAATATCTTCATGTTAAATTATATTATATATATTGTCACAATAAAAAATAATTAGCGACCTCGGGTTAGAAAATGAATAACATACAATTAGAAACCAAAATCAACGATTTTTGGGACAATAAAATTCTTCCTACACTCACTGAATACATCAAGATACCAAACAAGTCACCATCTTTCGACCCCGAGTGGGAGAAGCATGGTCACATGGATAGGGTCTTAAACCTTGCGGTAGAGTGGGCAAACGAGAACAAGCCCAATGGGTCAACAGTGACCATCGAAAGAACACCCGGGAGAACCCCAATTATTATGGTTGATGTTCCCGGAACGAAAGACGGCAATATTCTAATGTATGGACACCTGGACAAACAACCGGAGATGGAGGGCTGGGCAGACGACCTGGGCCCATGGACCCCGGTCATAAAAAACCATAAACTGTATGGTCGCGGAGGAGCCGATGATGGGTATGCACTGTTTGCATCTATATCAAGTATTCGTGCGTTGAAAGATCAAGAATTAGATCATCCGAGGATTCTTGTGTTGATCGAATTTTCTGAAGAAAGTGGATCCCCAGACTTGCCGCATTACATGAAGCTTTGTTCAGATAAAATTGGCACACCAGATCTTGTTATCTGTCTAGACTCTGGGGCTGGTGATTATAATAGGTTTTGGACGACAACATCATTACGAGGACTGATCGGGCTCTCAATGAAAGTAGAGGTACTTAGCGAAGGTGTTCACTCAGGTGGCGCAAGCGGTCACGTTCCATCCTCCTTTAGAATCTCTAGAAAATTATTGTCCAAACTGGAAGATGAAAACACAGGAGAAATTTTATTAGACAGGCTCCACACCAAAATTCCAGACCATAGAATTAAGGAGACCGAAACTCTGGTAGCCATACTACAAGAAGAAATAGTAAAAGAATTTCCCTGGAAAAATAAAATGAGGCCGTCAACAGATGATAAGGTAGAAGGGGTCTTGCGAAGAACCTGGAAGCCGGCGCTTTCTGTTGTCGGATCAGATGGGCTTCCACCAACAGCAAACGCAGGAAACGTTCTGCGGCCGTATACAACCCTGCAGCTATCGATGCGTATCCCGCCGATGGTGGATGCACAAGAGGCTAAATCAGAGATTGAAAAAGTTCTGAATGAAAATATCCCCTATGATGCAACAGTGGAACTAGATTTTGAAGAGGCTGCTGATGGCTGGAGCGCCCCAGAGACAAAACCATGGCTCTTGGACGCTATTGAAAAAGCATCTAAAGAATATTTTGGACAGCCTCCTTGTTCAATTGGTGAGGGCGGAACTATTCCGTTCATGGCAATGCTGGGTCAGCAGTTTCCTGAGGCCCAGTTTGTGATTACAGGGGTCCTAGGTCCCAAGTCTAATGCGCACGGGCCCAATGAGTTTTTACATATTCCTTTTGCGAAGAAGTTAACCTGCTGTATAAGCAGTATACTGTCCGATTTTAAATAAGTAATTTTCTTTTATTAAATGGTTTGTAGCCCGTTTTCTTTCTGATAAAGAGGGATACTTGGGTCACCAGAAAACTCACCGTGTTTTTCATCCGGAAGAAGTGCAGCGATTCTACACATTAATTCTCTGCTAGCTGTTTCTATTTGTTTCGATTTTTCCTCTTTAGGTCCTTTAATATCAAACGGCCCAAAAGGTTTTCCGATATTGACATGAATCCTAGATCGTACGCCTCTAAAAATATTACCCCATGCATTGCTAGCGCCACGGACGGATACTGGAAGCACCGTCGCATTTGCGATAGAGGCGAGATAGACCGCACCTGGTTTTGCCTTAGTTAACACCGGGCTTGTTATGCCCCCCTCTGGGAAAATCCCGAGAATCTTACCATTTTTTATCGTATTTAATGATTGCTTAACCATGGACGGCCCAACCTTGTTTCTGTCTGTTAAGATTGCCCCATATATCATTGGCGCAAACAAAAAGTGAGGCTCTATCCCGAGCTCTTTTTGCATAATAAAATCAATCGGTCGGTGTATTGCATAGACCAGTAAGAATGGATCAAAATAAGCAAAGTGGTTTGAGGCCAATACGATTGGTCCTTCTTTTGGAATGTTCCACCTGCCCTGGACCTTGATCTTGCCAACGAAGAGCCCTAAGAAAAACACAATATAGGCAGAGAGATACTGGACCCAATATGGGCGGGGTTTAATAGACTTTGGTAGCCCGATATTCTCCATATATCAATTCGTTATATGTGGGCTGTATTATTTACTCTTAAAACGGAAGGTCGTCATCCGATCCAGACTCAGATTTTGGTTTTGGAGCAGCATCCGGAGCCACACGATCAGAGCCCGCGTTATCTGACCTTTTGCCGAGCATGGTGAAGTTGTCACAACTGATCTCTGTCGTACGACGTTTTATCTGGTTTTTATCTTCCCACTCTCTCGTGTGTAAGCGGCCTTCTACGTATACCATTTGACCTTTTTTCATGTACTCGCTTGCAGTTTCAGCCATCCGGCCATACATGACCACCTTGTGCCACTCTGTTCTGTCTTGCGTCTCGCCGCTTTGATCTTTCCATGATTCATTGGTTGCAACACTCAGGCTGGTCACTGCCGTACCCTGTGGCGTAAATCTAGCCTCAGGGTCTTGTCCGAGGTTTCCAATTAGAATAACTTTATTTAGACTATTTTTTTGCATAATTGACTCCTACTTATATATAAGAGAATAAATTTACTTATTCAATTTTACCGATAAATCCTAGTCAAGTATAAATAAATAAGGGGCCAATAAAGGCCCCTTATTTATTAAGAATCTAGGTCGAAAGAATATATTACTTCATCAGCAACAGTTTCTTTACAGAAACAAACTCTTTCGCGTGTATCTTATAGATATACATACCTGACGCTACTGGTGATCCAGAATCATTCGCAGCGTTCCACTGTATCTTATATCTACCTGGCTGATGTTCTCTAGACACCAGGGTGCGCACTCTCTGCCCATTAATGTTATAAATATCTATCCTAACGTCGCTAACCTCAGGAATATCATACCTGATATTCGTGATTGGGTTAAACGGATTCGGATAGTTGTTGTGCAGTGCAAACACCTCAGGAAGCGTCTCTTCATCAGTGCCTAGCATCCAGCCAGCGTCAACTACAAGGCTAAATGGTCCATTAGAAGATGGAACATCTATCCATTCATCAGACGCATAAACATTCCAAGTGATGTTCAGCATTGTGATGCCCGTTGTGTCTACAATAGCCCCATACAGATCTTCATAAGGAATGAACAAGTTTGTAGTGGTCATCGTAGTGTCAAAACAATCATCAAACTCTGCAACACACAAATCTAGTGTGTATTCTACCTGCTCACCATCAGCATCGCTAGAGTTAGACCAGAAAATTCCAAGGTCTGAACCAGCAACATTAGCGGCAGTAAGAGTGATCACAGTCTCATTCTCAGGTGAAATCAGATTCACCGCAGTTGGGGCTGCATTTTGAAGGTCTACCGTAACCATCTCTGAGTTCGCCTCACTGATCGTTCCGGTACCATCTTCCTCATAAACAGCACTAACATGGTACTCAACAGGACCAGCCTCACCAACCACATCATAGTACATGTGCTCACCCATACCAAGAGTATCAAGTGCCACACCGTCACGATATACCTTATATCCTAAGAAATCGAATGCAGCGTCTCTGTAGCTATTCTCAGGGATATACTCCTCGAACAGTGTCATTGGTCTACCCTGATCTCTAAAGATACCTTCGGTTCTCTTTCTGGAAATCTCGGTTAATGTTATAGGCTGAACAGATCCCTCCATGGCCGGATTATAAGGAGCAGCAACAAAACTATCAAGATAGATAGATCCGTGCTGGTCATCATTTGGCTGGATGAATTCTATACCAATATTCACATAGGTTGCGCCCTCAGGAATGGTTGCCATAGTCCCCACCTGGTGCCACTCGCTTCCTGCATATGTGCCGTCAAATGGATTAGAATAATCGGCTCCCATATAAGTGTATCCCCACTCACCTTCCCAGTAAGAAGCAAACACGGTTGCGCTATTCGTTCCCTGACCGATCCAATCATGTAAGTGAGACATCATCTGGGCTGATATGTCGAACTCAGCTCCTGCACCACCGAGCTCTTCAGCGGTAAAGGTCTGATAGACAGATCCCCACATGTTCTCT
>Ga0257111_1001010_pt1 | contig 11511 bp, 10 predicted proteins | sample LP_taG_6_FD_191567 | JGI IMG/M metagenome (GOLD analysis project Ga0257111, IMG submission 191567) | Marine microbial communities from Northeast Subartic Pacific Ocean, Canada - LP_J_2015_P26_500m | ecosystem: Environmental > Aquatic > Marine > Oceanic | place: Canada: Northeast Subartic Pacific... | reverse complement strand
GTCGATTGTAATCGTAGACCCAGCCAAGATGAACCGAGTCCACGGTTTGCTGGGCCACTTCTGGATGAGGGTCTGGGTGGGGTCCTACGCAAGGTTGGTGTGTGGCCAACGCGACCACCCATGGAAATGGCTGACGAAGACCTACGCGGGATTCGGCACCACAAAGGACTACGTCATGATGCTTGACGACGTCGGGTTCGAGGGCACCAAGGCAAAGGTGGTGTTTCCCGGGATGGCCACGATTTGGAGCGCCCGAGCACCTTCATAGAATCCAGAACATCCTTCGACAGGTCACAGCCCGCCAGATGATTCCCCTTGTCAGTCGATTGAAGCTCAGGTTCACCATCCAGTCTGGCAGCCTGAAGACAAGGCTGCCCAACCTAAAGGACCGCTTGGAGTTCCTCATCACCTTGCCCATCTGCCTGCCCCATCGTCGCTCGTACTCTATGAGGGGCGTCCCTATGGTGACATGCTCGGCGATGACCTGTCCGGCAATCCTACCACCAATCATCGCGATTGTGATTCCAGCCCCATTCGAAGGCAGCACCATACCTGCGGCGTCACCTACTAGCAGGTAATTTCCCTTCACGAACGATTTGATAGTGCCTGACATGGGGAGTGAGCCGGCCCCTCTGAAAGTCACCTCTCCCCCGTATCTGGCGAAGAAGTCGTCAGCGTAATCGTTCAGGCTCCTTCCCTTCGAGAGCCTCCTCTGTATGCCAAGACCGACGTTAGCACCCCCTTGCTTTGGGAATGCCCAGGCATAGCCACCGGGGGCCACAGAGCCGAAGTGCAACTCAACTGCGTTAGAGAAATCTCCATCCATGAGGACGAACTTGACCGGGATGTTGAGCACATTCTCCTCCCAGTGCCCTATTTTGATAGGGTCATTGTGACCTGCAGCCCCTACAATTACACTAGCTTCAAGCCTCCTCCCGTCTTTCAGGAGCACGGCGTCACCCTCGACTCTCTCGACCCTAGTCCCCAGAAGATACTCAGCACCCCTTGAGATGGCAAGCTCGACCAACGCTTCATCATGGGCAATCCTGTCGAGAATCATACCTTCGAAGTCGAATTTCAGTGGTTTGCCATTAGGGGGGACTATGTGCATCTTGTCTGTTAGCCTCGAGATTGCATGCTCTGGCGTTCTGAACAGGTCATCGATATCGGGCACGTCCGGACAGAGCCTGCGCATCTCATCATTCGCCGGAACAAGTTCGCCGCATTGGAGCGGGGACCCAATTGGATCTCTGCCATCGATTACCAGAACTCTCAGTCCGCCCTCAGCGGCATACCTAGCAGTGGTGCTCCCCGCAGGCCCCCCCCCTACTATGATGACGTCCCAGGCCTCGTTCTCAGGCATCTCGTATCGCCTCGTCTAACTTATGTCGTTCGAGTCTGGGACATCTTGGCAATGTCAGCCATCAGATCCCTAGCGTTGCTCGCAGGTATCTTGTGTAGGTGCCACAGGGCCCTTTCGACATGGTTCGAAATGAGCTGGCGAGAGTAATCGAACGATCCAGCCTTCTCCAGCAACCCAATCAACTCCTGCATCCTGTCGTCACCGAAGTTCGTAAGGACGTCCGCCAGTTGCTCCCGCTCCACGCCATGCAGCATAGTCAGGGCGTGGATGATAGGCAGAGTCATCTTGCCCTCCTGGGCGTCCGTCCCTCTGGGCTTGCCCATGGATGGATCACCCGTTAGATCGAGCAGGTCGTCGACGAGCTGGAAGGCTCTACCGAGCTCTTTTCCGTAAGACTCCATTGGTTTGATGTAGTCCTCCGAGGAGCCAGTGTAGATCGCAGCGCAGGAGCAAACGGTGGCAAACGTGCCTGCGGTTTTACCATCGATGATGCCGTAGTAGTCCTCGGGCTTGGTTCCCAGGTCACCGATGTGCTTGAGCTGAAGAAGCTCGCCACTTGCTACTTGAATGCACGCGGCAGCTACCCTCTCAACTATCCTTGCTTCGTAGCCTCCGCAACGCTCGAATGCAAGCACAAATAGGTAGTCTCCAGCGATGACGCCGTGGGAAATACCATGCGTGGCATGGACGGCAGGTCTTCCACGACGTGTCCTGGATTGGTCATTGATGTCATCATGAACCAGAGTCGCCGTGTGAATCAGCTCGGCCGCAACAGCCAGGTCCACTATTTTTTCCAAGTCAGTGCCACCGGTCGCCTCGAAGGCGAGGAGCGTCAGAATAGGCCTGTACCTCTTGCCGCCAGCCAGCAGCACATCTCTGGCGAGCATCATTGCAGGCCCCTCACCAGTCGACGACAGCCGTTCGAGCACTAGGTTCTCGAGGGCCTCGTCGACCAAGTCCCTGACTGATTCTAGGCTCCTTATTTTGTGTTGCATGGCGCCCATGGTACAGTTCTACCCCTAGGGTCGCCTATATCAACAGGTGCGCACGCGGCTTAGTCGAGCACGAGGCGTGCTCCCTCCCTTGAGGTGGATGCGATGAATGACCAGTTAGTGGTGGGGGCGCTGGATACCGCGGACTGCCCGGTCTACGTACCCATGACTTCGTTCTTCGAATCCTCTGATGTCCAGGACATACAATCCGAGGTCCAACGGGTCCCGGACTTCGATGTCGGATTGGAACAGCTCAGCAACGGCCACGTCGATATCCTAGCCATCCCGGCTACGATCATGCATGGCAGGGAGTCCGAAATAGCTCAATCGGGTTGTGAGATAATTGGAGCAAGAACTCCCAGGAGACCGAACCTAGTCCTCGTCTCAGGTGACCGATTGTACTACCAGCCAAAGTCCGCCATCATCGTCACCAACTCGGAGCTGGTCCGCAGGCAATTGCTCAGGGCCCGATCAGACTTGGCGGTCATGGCACCGAAGGAGATCCCACTGGAAGGCTCGGCCGCCTCAGCTCCGGACGAGGCGATCGAGAGGGCGAGGTGGTTGGGGGGACTGCAAGAACGTGGCGAGATTGACGGCTTTGTTATATCCAGGGCAGTCTACGAGTCTTCCAACCAATCAGAGCGCCGACACACCCTCCTATCATTTCCCAAGGAGAGGGGAGGGGCGCACTTCCTACCTCCTCCGTTCTCCGACCTAATCGCACTAATCGCGCGAGCGAGGTTCCCATCAACCGTCTCCATGAGAGTCACCGAGGCAGAGGGCAATACCGCGCTTTGGGCTCAGAGCAGGGTGCTGAACGAGCTGGACAACCATCTTGCTGGTATCATTGGCCTCCAAGTACGACACCGCCATATCGGCTCACTACTAAGGCAGGCCGAGGAAGAGAAGGACCCCATTTTGGAGGGGACCTTCCAGAGTCCCGATGGCGAGGTCCTAGAGGACGAGGTACAAGTCGAACTCAGGATGGAGCTCATCTCTGAGGATGGCCGCAGGACCCTTGCTCTGAACCGCCTCGTGTCCCGCCTTGACTATGAGTATGCGATCCAATCTGCCATCAGGGACTGGGGACAATTGCTCAAGGAGGCCTCTAGGGAGGTTCCCAAGGACCACCCGTCCGATGCAGAGGCCCCGCCTTTCATCGTTCTCTGAACTCTCGTGATTACCACGCCACGGAAAAAACCCATGAGCGCAACCGCCCGTGAGGGCAAGCGATAACAAAGACTCCTTCGGGCGAGGTGCATAGTGGTTCCATGCAGGTAGACTCCGAGTTGCTGAGTTCGCTGTACACGGCCCGTCTTCAGAAGCTCAGACAAAGGGCTGAAGAGTGCGGAATCTCGAAGAGCGGCTCGGTAGAGGTGCTCCGGGCCAAACTGATTTGCGAAGAGGTCATTCCAGACCTCGATTTCTCGTGGGAGAGTATCCAAGCGATGTCCCACAAGGAGACTGGGAGGATCTTGAAGGTTTTCGGCATCAAGTCTTCAGGTTCCCACAAAGAGAGGCGCCAGCGTCTCTGGCTCCACCTCAATTACGACTCTAGGAGGCTTACCATCGAATATCTTGCTGAGATGGGTCGCGACGACCTGCACGAGCTCTGCAAGAGACTCGAGTTAGACTTGACGGGGAACAGGACCGTGCTCATGGGAAGGGTCGCTGGAGTTCTGACTAGTCAGGTCAACGGCTGGGGGCGCATCAAGAGGAGCCTGAGGAGAAATGGACTCCAAGCTCCGATGTTCGAGGCACCACAGACCGAGGAAACCGCTGAAAGTCCAGTCGAGAGGCCAGCGCAAGACGTCGACTTCCAAGCGTTGCCAACGAAGGCGGTGATTGAGGACGCGAGGGACTCCCTAGTGCTAGGAATAGACAAGCAGACAGCCTCAGTGCAAGGCGACTTGTTGACTATCCAGGTCCGGGTCGAGGACCTTGAGCGGATGGTAGGAACCATTCTGAGGGGCCATGGCGGAGCATGGGGCCAAGAGGAGAAGGAACTCCTCCTCCGCTTAGCTAGGCGCAGGGGGTGGCCTCTAGACGAGCGGTTCGTCAGGCACAGGGTACTCATGGTCGCTACAAACATCGCCGAGGTCAAGGGCGCAGCGATGGACTCCGTAATCACAGGAATAGGAATCAGCGAGGACACCGGGTCCACAATAGAGAGAATCAGGAACAAGTTGGCCGAAGTCGAGTCGCTCATCCTTGACGGGGACGCCTAGCCATCTTGCAGTAATTGGAAGAATCCGAACCGGGGCTCGTGGATCTCTCCACTGATGTCTCTGAGGTTCTCAATCGCATCCTCGGCCTCTTCTCTCAATGCTCCCGCTGATGTGCAGGCACCCACTAGGGAGTCGTAATCCACTAATTCGTCCCCTTTGGATGAAAGCAGATCGAGAATCACCTGGCGGGCATCGACGGGTCCGGCTAGCGACTCTGTCTGTTCTGCTGGTTGGGTCTGCTCTGGCTCCGGTGCCGGAGCGACAGACTCCAAGGAGTCCGTTCTACCACTTGCTAGCGAGAGCGCCTGCAGCACGCCAACACGGTATCCCTCGGAATCGAAGTCGGCGTAGTGCCCTCTGGAGAGGATCAGGCCGTCCACCAGGTCTGGCGGAACGCCTGCTGCTTCCAGAGCAGCTGGGTTCAGTTCGCTCTCCATCGACGTGGAGTGCGCATCGAGGCGTCTCAGGGTCGCATCTGCCGCCTCGACCAACCAACTCTTGTAGCGATCCTTGTCAACGACTGTGAAGTCCTCGGCACGTATCGAGGTGAAAATGCCACCGTCCTCTGACTCGAACCACCGCGCCCGACCGACCATAATCAACAGGAAGCGATCTCCTGACTCGAATCTGGCCAACAGCTCCTCGGTGTCGGCATGAAGCTCAGGCTGGAACGACGCCACGTCGAAGTAATGGGCGCCGGTAGGGTCCCTGATTTGGCCAGAGTAATACGGGCCGCTATTTCCCTCGCGGCGCTCAATCCTGTCGATGACACCCCCCACAAGGGAACGATTGACCTTGGCCCCCAGTTTGGTGACGACGAAGGATGGCTCGTACTCTCCTGTACCCTCTTCGATTAGAGAAGCCTCAGCGAACTCCTGCGCGAAGATTCTCACCGCGCTCTGCCGAACCCGTTTCCGCGTGGTCTGGGCTATCATAGTAACACACCCCATTTCTGTATGATTTCCTGAGCAGCCTCGGAGGGGCTAGACGCCTCGAGCTCCGCTGTGTCCGCTAGCACCATCGCCCCATAATCGTCAACTATGGTGCGGCCATGGACGACCATCGCCCCAGAAAGCACCCTAGTCTTCAGTGAGGCGATAAACCCGTCCTGACCCTCGCTTGCGATTTGGTCTCTCACCCCGTCCATTCCAATGCCCAGAAAAGCCTCCGCCGGCTCTCTCGACATCAGGAGCGAGGCGTTCGAGACGCCATTGTCAATGACGAACCTGAGGCGCAGGTCCTCATGCCCACGTTGGGGGCCATGCTCCATGCAGGCACTGTCCCGAAGGACGCGGCGACACTCCGGACAGCGCTCGACGATGCCCGAGTCGGGCCGAACCGCAACGACCGTTCCCAATGTCCTAATCCCTCTTCTTGAGCCCCCGTTGACTATGTCAGTGAGGTCCAAATCGATCCAGTGGCCCTCTGGGTCAATCTTCTTCCAAGGTGGGTCGGATAGATCGATGACCTGTTCAATCTGGTCAATCACGAGGTCAGGGGAACCCTGCCAGAACTGGACTCTGCCTCCCTCTATGTGTATGAAATCTCCCGGCTTTGGGTCGAACTCACACCATGCGGTCAGCCTGCACCTACCGCTGGGATCGATGACATCTCCACTGCGGACCACTCTCTGTAAGCCATCTTTGCCATCGAAGGTCCTCTGGTTCCATGACTCGACCTGAAGGGTGACCTCTACGTCTCTCATACCATTCCTGAGGTCGGCAATCGTGGACTTCGATGAAGCAGAGAGCTCGCTCATGTTGGGGAATGCGGTGTCGTGGTATGGCTCGATGACAGTTCCATCGCTGATGTTGATCTCCGGAGTATCCCTGAACTTACGAACCGAGGCTCCAACTATCTTGACCAGTGAGCCCTCCTGATGCTCGAACGGCACCCAAGAGAGGAACCCAATGCTCCCACTGGGGTCGGCAAGACTTCCCCTGACGACGTCGATCTGTCCACTCCCGTCACGTTTGACTATGACGTCAGGCTTGGAGGTCAGTATCCTCGCGACCACGTTCACGTAGCCCTCTATCTCCGATGCCTTGGAAATGCTAAGCGGCTCGTCGTTGATCTGGGGGGCTGCTGCCCCGCCTTCCCTGAGAATGGTGACTCTGGTTGTTCGGTTGATGTTCAAAGAGCGCTTGTCGTTCCACTCGTTCACAGAGGCACCCTCGAGCCTGACAATCGAGCCGGGAGCGAGACTCTCACTCTTCTCCCCCCAATCCTTGAAGTCCCAGCGCTCCCTTTTGGAACTCGACTCCCATGGGTTATCTTCGATCCAACCGAAGGCGACCTGACGCTCCTCGCCCTTGACTGTCTGGATCCGGGGGGTGTAGGTCACGACGGCGACTTCGATGGATACGTTCTTGTCGTCGGCGCCTAACTCGGAGAATCTGTTGACCTTCTTCTCCGCTCGAACGGGTGCCGAGAATTCAGAGGTGATCTCCTTACCCGTGGCCGCTTGGAACTTCCTGATGACCGAGCGCAGGGCGTCCTCGGGAGGAATTAGGAACTCCTCCTCGTACCTCGCGAACTCCTTGCCGATACCATCCTCATCGGCTTCGGGGCATTCTTGCATCACAATAGCAATCTGGTTTGCATATATTCCTTCTGTCATGGTCTCACCTGTATCAGTGGATGGGTGCTGAGCCTATTTCAACCACCGATGCGAAAGACCGGGATGACACACGACGTGACGTTGTTCGGGAAACGATTGTCGGTGCATGTTGGGGTAGACGTGGCACCTCATTACCTCCGGAGACGCGAGTTCGAATCGACGGTCTTTGAACGTGTCCATGACGTTACTCCTGCTGACCGACGCGATTTTCTGCATCGCCCCGCCTGAAGGTACGATGACAGGCAGCGATGTGTGCCGATTCGGGATATTGACAGCCTCTGACCGGGCGAGCGCGGGAGACTACGATGACCTCAGCGGACCGGCCATAGAGCGCTTCCTAGAAGCGGCGCTTACCTCTCCGTGGGAGGTGCTTCGAAGGGTCGTTGCAGACGAACAGGATGCAATCGAGGCGGCGCTGGTGGAACTTCTGGACACTGAGGGTTGCTCGGTGGTCGTGACCACGGGGGGAACGGGGCCGGCACCAAGGGACGTGACCCCAGAAGCCACGGAGTCAGTCTGTGAGCGGATGCTTCCCGGCTTTGGCGAGCAGATGCGCGCAGTTTCTCTGAAGCACGTGCCAACTGCTATACTGTCCCGCCAGACCGCTGGGATTCGTGGATCCTCACTGGTTCTAAACCTCCCAGGCTCGCCACGCTCAATCCATGAGATTCTGGATGAGGTCTTCGCAGCCGTACCCTACTGCGTAGATTTGATTGGCGGGCCGTACATCACCACAGACCCCGCCATGGTCGATGCCTTTCGCCCGCCCCACGCCAGACGCGAATGATTCATCTGGATAGCCGGACTCGCCCGGACATGGCGAAGATAAAGACCGGTGTTAGCAACAGCGATCGGGGGAACGACGAGATCCGAGGGATTGAGGTTACGCTCGACTTCACCCAAAACGCTCTCGCTTCCCTGCTCTACTGCCAGGGCGAGACCCACGTCCTTGTGTGTATCACCAAGGCGGCGTCCCTGCCTCGCTGGTTCCCACGCGATGCCGACCGAGGGTGGGTGCACGCAGAGTACTCGCTCCTGCCGGGCTCGACTGATACTAGGTTTCGCAGGGAGCGCAGCGGAGCCAAGGGAAGGACCCATGAGATTGAGCGACTGGTCGCCCGCTCCATGCGCGGCGCCGTCGACTTAGATCAGCTGGGCCCGGTCGCTCTGACAGTTGACTGCGACGTTCTCAACGCCGACGGGGGGACTCGGTGCGCTTCTATCACGGCTGCCAACATCGGCCTCAGACTGGCCATTCGTAGGCTCATCGCATCCGGCGAGTGCCTTCCCGCCGACCTCAGGCTATCCAGGGATGATGTCCGCAAGGGCGTGGCGCCACCAGTGCTCTCCGAAGAGAAGCAAGCAGAGCACGAGTCGGCCGTCATGGCCAACGACGTCGCTGCCCTCAGCGTCGGAATGGTCGGAGGTGAAGTCAGAACTGACTTGGATTATGACTTGGACAGCAATGCCGACGTCGATATGAACGTCGTGATGACTAGCGATGGCGGCTTCGTGGAGGTCCAGGGGACCGGAGAGGAGGCTACCTACACGAGGGAGGAGCTTGATGCCATGGTCGATGCCGCAACGGCTGGCATCGCCAAACTTCACACTCTACAAGCCAGTGTTCTGGATGATGCCAGTTGAACGGAGGAGCAGCCATCGGCCAAGCCACCATGATGGACATGCGAAGAGTGGTGGGACTGGCCGGACTTGAACCAGCGGCCTCCGCATCTTCAGTGCGGCGCTCTCCCAACTGAGCTACAGTCCCGTAGCGTTCCCGCTAGTATGGTTCCGACTTCAAGCCTTCCGAGACTGAATTAATCTAGGAAGCGTTGTCCTCGTCCTTTTTCTCATCGGATGACATCATCTTGCCACCTTTGCTTGAACTCTCCTTGACTGCCGGCTTCTTGGCCGGCTTCTTCGTTGTCTTGCCATGCTCCTCTTCGAGTTGCGACTTCCTAGCCGCAGCAGCATCCTCCTCCTTTTGTTTGAGTTCCTCGGGATCCATGCCAGTCTGAGCGGCGAGCTTGGCCCTGCGATCGTCACGGGCGCGGATCTCCAGCAGCCGCTGTCTCGCCTTGTCATAGTGCTGGAGCATGTACATCGCGTCGTGCTCGAGCAGGGGAGAGTCCGAGATGATCGTGATGTCCATCCAGTCTCCTTCCTCAGCGAGGTACTCGGCAAATGGCTCGAACTTCAGGTCCGACTTCTTAATCTGGGTGTAATGCAGGGCGTTCCCCATCCTGTGCTCGACTCCGGCGAAGTGGCAGTAGAAGGTCGAGCCTCCGAAGGTTTCCCTAGCTTGGTCGAACAGCTCCGCATAGTCCTCACTGGTTCTCAGTCTCCCGTGCCCGCGCGCGTGTATGTGACCCATATTGAGGACCGGGACAGTTCCCTCGACATGGTTGCAGACCTCTAGGACCTCCTCGACGGTGCCCCATAGCTCCTGTTGTCCTGATGTCTCGACGCCCACCAGCGACGGCTCGGCCTCGTGAACCCAGGGGAATGCTGCGTAGTCCTCCTCCTCCTCGGCGTCCCCCCAAACCTCTCTGACCCTGTCCACCACTCCTGCGAGAACGTTGGCGACCTGCTCGTTCGTCTCCGAGCCCGGCTCATTGTCGCCGTAAGGGCCGACGTGAAAAGTGAGGTGCCTAGCGTTGATGATCTTGCCAGCCTGCAGGCTTGTCTCCATCTTGGAGAGGGTCCTGTTCCGTTCTCTCGTGCTGCCTAGGAGCTCGGCATAGTAGGGTCCGTGCATGTTCATTTCAAAGTCTGAGTTCCACGACAATATCCCTGCCTGCCAGTATTGGTCGAAGTGCTGTGGTTGGATAGTTCGGACTGTCTGGACCTCCATCGCGTCGAGTCCGAGGACGGTGATGTCGTCCATGCCCTCGACTATCGTCCTGCCCTTGCAAGAGAGAGGTACTCCAGCCGGTCCTAGTTTGATTGGCATCCCCGTGTTCCTCGCAGGTCGGGCCGAATGGGTGCCCCTTCAAAAGGGGTATCCGTTCGACGGGTGCAAATACCGGTTATTCAGTCGGTTCCTGCCCTAGCAGCTTTTTCCAATCCCAGTTTACCAGAGCCTGAGAGGGGGAGTTTGCACAGGAAGGCTGCCAGCCATGACTCTGGGTCCATCGTCGCGCTCGTGCGGACCTCGGTGGATCCTAGCGCGTGCTCGACGCACGCCTTGCGAGTTCCCGGCTCGTAGCTGCAGACTATGGGTACGAGTCCCCTGTCCCTGACACTGGAAAGGAGGGACTCGGGCTCGATGCCCTCGAGCTCGGCGATCGCCCCCAAGGCATCGGACTCGAAGAACAGGAGGTGAATCTGCCGAATTCGCTCAATCACAGACCCCCAAGCCTCGGCTAGAAGTTCCGGGCTATCGGGCATGCCGACTACCATCACCGAGCGGCTGCCCTCCAGCTCCGCGAAGGCCATCGAGGCCCCCCAGGCGCCCCGAGGAGCATCCCCCTCGAGGACAGTGGAGGAGGAGTTCACCAACCAGTGCGCCGAGTCGAGCGCGGCTCGCCAGTCCAGAGCCCCCTGATCCATCGTATCGAAGCTGGTGCTCCCTTCCGGACTAACGTGCACGGCGATTGCCCCAATCTCGGCCGCAGCTGATAGAACCACCGAGGCCCGGTCGCTCCTATCCGGGCGGCCGAAGCCCACGATGCGCACTGCGCCGGTTCCCACAGCGGACGCTCCGGCCGTGCCGTGATGAGTATTGCCTACTCGACCTTCCACCTTAGGAGGGCGATGGCACCACCCAGCCCGACCAGTTGCTGACCGGCATCATGGTCGATGGAGCTTTGGATGACACTGCCTCGGGAAGCCTCGACTTGGGAGGCGATGACCTCCCACCTAACCCTTGAGGAGTCGTCGCTAGAGCGCAGCATCGAGGCGACTATGACCAGCGTCTCCACGGCGCCCTGCTGGGCAGCGTCAGCCACTGAATCTATTCCGTAGGTGACCGAGCCCTCAGTCGAGATCCGCTTGAGTCCTTCTTCGATGGCACGAATCTGCTGAACCAACGCGTGCTCGCCCAGCAAGGCATCAGCCAGCCCCTCTGCTAGGACCTCGTTGGCAGCCGACCTCCCACCAATCGAAGTGGCTGCGTTGATGATGCTGTTCTGCGCGCCCAAAGCCCTCAGTTGAACCTCGAAACTTTCGCGTGACATGCCTGGCCCACACAACACCAGCGGCATGGTATCGGGGAACACCAGGCGGGTCTCCTTGGCGACGCGCTCGAAGAAACCTCGCCGGACGCTGGTCGAGTCCCCCTGGCGCTTGCCACCCCCACGCATGGTG
>Ga0257111_1001006_pt1 | contig 11549 bp, 9 predicted proteins | sample LP_taG_6_FD_191567 | JGI IMG/M metagenome (GOLD analysis project Ga0257111, IMG submission 191567) | Marine microbial communities from Northeast Subartic Pacific Ocean, Canada - LP_J_2015_P26_500m | ecosystem: Environmental > Aquatic > Marine > Oceanic | place: Canada: Northeast Subartic Pacific... | reverse complement strand
TATTGTACCACTTCCAACAGGACCACAATAAATTGCCTTATCACCCATGGAATCTAATGCTGGTTTTATTTTGTTATAAGTACTTTCTTTCCCTCCAACCATAATCGACATATCTCTATTGATGGCTCCAATCACTCCTCCACTCACTGGGCAATCTAAAAATTCTATTCCTTTATCTTCAAATAATTTATGCAGTTTTTTTACCATTGCTAACGAATTAGTTGAGGCATCTAAAATAATGCTACTAGATTTTACAGTTTCAATTATTCCTGATTTACCAATACAAACTTTTTCTACATCTTGGGGCATTGGTAGACTCATAAACACAATATCTTTATCTTTAGCACACTCAGCAGGTGTTTCAGCCCAATTTCCACCTGCTTCTAAAATATCTATAGCAGATTCTTGATTTAGATCACATACTGTAAATTCAGATGCAAACCTTTGAACACTTTTTGCCATGGGTTTCCCCATATTCCCTACTCCTATCCAACCTATTTTCATTATTAACTTCCTACTATTTGAAATACATAATATATCAAAAATGAAACAAATTTAATAACGGATAAGTTACAGAGAATTACCTTAATATTTATGAAAACGATCAAGAAGTAATCAAATTCTCGGATTAAGAGAGATGTTAATAAATTTTAATCATCTTATAATTATCAATAAAAATTGGATATCTAATGAATGACAATTATAAAAACGAATTTGCTAAATCTGCTAATAAACATATGTATATTGGAATGGTAAATGAATCCACTTTGAAAAAAGAAGGTGGGCCATTAATTGTAAAAAATTCTGAAGGAATATATCTAACTTCTTATGAAAATGAAAAATTTATTGATGGAATTAGTGGAATGTACTTCAGAAATGTTGGACATGGTAGAAAAGAAATAGCAAAAGCGATATATGAACAGATAAGTACTGTGAGCATGAACGTATATGCAGGAATCACTCAAAAATCTGTCGAACTAGCAAAAAAATTGTCCGATATAACACCCGGTGATCTAGAAAAAACATTTTTCTGCCAAGGTGGATCCGAAGCTAATGAATCGAGCCTAAAGCTGGCTCAAGCATTTCACGTTAGAAATGGTGAAAAAGGCAGATTTAAAGTCATATCTAGAAATGGAAGTTATCACGGATCTACATATGGTACTATGTGGCTAGGAGGACATCCTGGATTTCCTCGGACTGATTACCAACCACCACCTGCTAATTTAATTCATGTAAGACAACCTGACTATTATAGAAGGGAATATCCAAAACAAAGTACTGAAGAATTCACGAATGAATGTATAAAGGAAATTGAAGACAAGATACTTTTTCATGGACCTGAAACAATATCGTGTTTTATTGGAGAACCAGTTTCTCAACCATTAGGAGGAGTCGTGCCTCCTGAAAACTATTGGACATTGGTAAGAGAATTGTGCGATAAATACGGAATTATACTTATCTTTGATGAGGTAATTACTGGATTTGGAAGAATTGGAGAGTGGTTCGGGTCAAATTTATTTGACGTACAACCAGATATTATGAGCTTTGCAAAAGGTATAACTAGTGGATACTTCCCTCTTGGAGGTTCTATATCTACAAAAAGAATCTCATCTGTGTTTAATGGAGATCCATCAAACGCGTGGAGTCACATGTATACATACTCTGCCCACCCTGGAGGCGCAGCTGCCGGTTTGAAAAATCTTGAAATAATCGAACAAGAAAATTTAATTCAAAATGCAAAAGACAGAGGAAATCAACTATTTGAAAGACTTTCTGAGATTAAAAATAAAAGAAGAATTGTGGGTGATAATAGAGGTATTGGCCTTTTGCAAGGTCTTGAATTGGTTAAAGACAAAGAGACAAAAGAACACTTTGATCCGTCATTACAAATTAATCAAATTCTTACACAGAAACTAAAAAATAGAGGAATATGGATAAGAGTACCTGCATTTATTTTACCCATTGCTCCTCCCCTAACGTCAACAGCCTCCCAGATTGATCATATTTGTACTGCAATAGATGAATCTATTGAAGAACTTGAGAAAGAATTAGAGTAAAATGAAATCCTTTAAGTGGAGAGGAATTCCAGTTAATTTACCAAGTTCCTATAATGAATGGCTATTTTTTAGTATTTTAACTGTCGGATCAATTCTTTTTTCTATAGTTATTTTAGTATTGAGTATAGAAAAACCTTAATAAGGTTACTAAGTTCCTCTTCTTAGGACCTTGCCTGGTTTTTTTCTTGAATGCTTACCATTGTCAATAATAATGACGCCTGCAACAAATACAAAAGGAATCCCACTTGGCAATTGATGTGGATCCTCAAATGTAGCATTGTCTATTACAACTTTAGGGTCAAATATAGTTATGTCAGCTATATAATCTTTTTTTATTTGACCACGATTCTTCATCCCAAGTCTTTTTGCAGGAAATGCAGTCATTTTGTAAACTGCATCTTCCAAAGACAAAACTGATGGTTTTTCTCTTACATATCTTCCTAATATCCTAGGATATGTCCCATAAAAACGTGGGTGTGGTTGTCCTGACTTATAGAACCCTTCTGGAGATACCGCATTTCCATCAGATCCAAACATTGCTAAGGGATGATCCATAAAACCTCTAATATCACTCTCAACACGATTATGTACTGTGACAGGAACTGCACCTTTTTCTTCTTCAACTAATTGTAAAACTGTTTCTGCGGGATCTATTTTTCTTTTTTTTGATATGTCCTCTATAGACATTCCTATTAAGCCTTTGTTTTTGTCATTTTTTGCTGATGACATAATTACTTTCTGCCATAACGGAGCAAGTCCTCCAATTCCTTTGCTCACCTCTTCTCTAATTTTTTCCCTCATTTCTACATCTTTAAGTCTTGCCATATATTCATCCAGACCCCCTGATTGAGCCCATAAAGGAATCATTTGATCTAGCCCAGCACCTGCTGCAGTATAAGGATACATGTCATAAGTTATATCTAGCCCTTCTTGAACCGCCTTATCAAAAAGTTCATGCATTTTTGGACCTTCACCGTAATATCTCCAATCTGTTATAGCCAAGTGTGAAAATTGAACTGAAATATTTGCTTTTTTGCCAATGTCTACAGCTTCTATAATTTTAGATAAATGACGACCAGCCCCTTCTCTTGCATGTGTTGCATAAAAAACCCCTTCATAATGCGATAAAGCCTTACAAATTTCTACGACCTCTTCTGTAGAAGCATAAGCTGATGGCGGTACAGATAAACCTGTAGATATAGAGAAAGCGCCCTGTTCAATAGCCTCAGTAGCTAAATATTTCATTTCTTTTAGTTCTGAATAAGTTGCGCGACGATCCTCATTTGCTCCTGAAGCCACTTGAAGTGCTGCATAACCTAATTGTGGAGCAATGTTAATACTGACACCATTATTTTGAATAGTATTTGCCCATTCATCTAATGTATTCCATGTCCAATTAGTATTTGGATCATCAGCTACTGCACATTTTTCCCATAGTTCCTTATGAAGTCCTTTTGGTCCCATTTTTCCACATGGAAATGGAGAATAACTACAGTTTCCAGTTACTTCAGTTGTAACTCCCTGATGCGCTTTACTTTCTCCATAAGGATCATTAATCAAGGAAATATCTGAGTGAGTATGCATATCAATGAATCCTGGTGAAACAATTAAATTCTCAGCATTAATTACTTTTTTAGCTTCAGATGACTTCAAAGAACCAATAGCTGCAATTTTCTGATTAAGAATGCCTACATCGGCTTTGAAAGCTGATTTACCAGTACCATCAACAATCTTTCCGTTTATTATTAGTGTGTCAAATTGCATAATTTTTTCCTTTCATCGCTATCGCTTAACACTTAAAGTTGCCAAAGTCACAAATAAAGATGCAAATGCCAAAAGAACTATTATTTCTTTTCTTATAATCTGAATATTAGAACCTTCAATCATTATTGATCTCAATCCTTCAACAGCATAAGTCAATGGTAGTATGTTTGATACATATTGCAATATATCAGGTAAATTTTCAACAGGTTGAATTACCCCAGCTAAAAAGATTTGTGGGATAATAAATAACGGAATAAACTGTACTACTTGAAATTCATTTTTCGCAAAAGTCGATACAAACACACCAAAATTAACAGCAACAATTGATAGAAGTATTACAACCAAAAACATGTGCAATATTTGTCCTTCATAGGCTATATCCAATACAAATATACTAAATGTAATAATAATACTTGACTGTATTAGTGCAAATATAAAAAAACTTATAGAGTAACCTAATATAATATCTATACGTCTAATAGGGGTTGTAAGTAATCGATCTAAAGTCCCTTCTGACCTTTCTCTTAAAAAACTTATACCAGTCAAAATAAAAGTAAAAAATAAGACAAATGTACATATAAGAGCTGGACCAACAAAGTTTAATAATGGTTGATTTTTATTAAAACTAACTCCAACTAAAGACATCACTACAAGCGGAACTACAAAAATCATAGCAAATGATCTTCGATCTCTAAGGATTTGTTTAAAAATCCTTTTTGCAATTGCCAATGTTCTAAACATTTTTACCGCCTGATTCTTTTGAGTTAAAATATATGAAGGAATCCTCTAGAGTAGCATTAGGATTTCCAGTTGCTGACAATAATCCTTTTGGTGAATCTTCTGCAATAATACGTCCATTTTTTAAAAATATGAGGCGATCACAATGCATAGCATCATCCATTGTATGACTAGTTATCAATAAAGTAGTACCATTGGCAGTTAGTTTATTAAAATATTCCCAAAACGATACTCTTAAATCAGGATCTAATCCTACTGTTGGTTCGTCAAGTAGCAAAAATTCAGGCTCATGAACTAATACACATGCAAGACTAGCTCTTCTTTGCATTCCACCACTTAAAGTAGAAATAGAATCATTTTTTCGTTCCCATAAATCGACTGTTTTTAGTACATTTTCTATAGCTTTAGAGCGATGTGATTTTTTATTTATTCCGTACATACGTGAAAAAAAATCTACGTTATCTAAAACAGTTAAATCATTATAAAGAGCATTCTGTTGAGGCATATATCCAATTTTTGATCTAATAGTATTAGTCAAATTAGTATCAAAAAGTTTTATATTCCCTTTTTTAGCCTTTTCTAATCCAGCAATTAGTTTTATTAAAGTTGTTTTACCACTACCATTACCACCCAAAATTCCTAAGCTTATGCCATTAGGAATTTCAAGAGAAAAATCTTCGAATATTGATGTCTTAGCATAATTAAAACTAATGTTATTAATATCGGCTGTTATATTTTTTGCTCTTTCTACCAATCTATAACCTTAAAGCTAATAAATTATTAGTGAAACACAGATGTTAAATTATAATATAGCCCACTGACTCAAAATCTCGTATCAAGATTAAGTAGATATTTCAATCAAATATGCTAAAGATATTAAGTAACATAGTTTCAGGATATATAATGAACGAATTTAAAATAGCAAGAGACTTAGGTGCAAACTGGTTAGAAGCCCAAATAAAAAACAATGGTATTATCGGTGATTCTATAGCTGGAGTAACTGCCTACTATAAAGTTCCTGCAGCTCTACAGGTTTGTGGAAAAACACAACAAGCGAACAGAATGATTGATTGGATTAGGGATTTTGGGTTAGAAACAAATGGTGATTTTGGTCCAAGACCAAAAGACGAACTAAAAAACTATTGGTATACCTATTACAACAGCTGGGTTGTAGTAGGTGCTCAAAGATTAGGACAGTTCGATGTTGCACAAAAGGGGATGAATTTCATTAAGAAATTTTGGGATAAAGAAAGTGGTGGTTTTTTTTCAGATGTTGAAAAAAGAGACAAATACACTTATCAAGACTTATGGGTAGTTGCGGGAAACGGAATTGCAGCAATATATACAGGAGAATTAGAAATTGCAAAATCAGTTGGTAATTGGATGCAAAAACTTATGGATTTACAACCAGAATATCCTGAAAAACTATATTCAGTATTTAATAAATCTAAAGGACTAATTACTGAATTCAAAGAAGATGATATTAGATTTGTAATGTCTGCAAATGCAGAACGTGATCAATATTTTTTTCATCCAGGAATAGCAACGGGTTTTCTTTCTAGGTTATATCTTCATACTAATGAAAAAAAATGGCTTCAACTCGCAAAACTTTATATGTTAATTGCAGAAAAATCCAGCGATTACTTATGGAATACTTTAAGAGCTGGTAAAGTAGCGTGGGGTAATGCACTGCTTTATAGAATCACAAAAGAAAAAAAATATTATGATATGGCGATAAGAGCAGGTCAAAATATAATTTCTCAACAAGCAAAATCTGGACATTGGGAAATGTCTAGCATAGATGCCACTGCAGAATTGGTATATTGGTTAGACGAAGTTTACCAAGTCACTAAACACTGACAAAATAATTTTGAAAAACACTAAAGGAAACAGATTTGGTAGATGTTTTATTAATTGGAGGCAAAGGAACTATTGGTTCAGGTTTAAGAACTTATTTACCTGAAATTGACAGTGATTATAAAGTTTCATCAATTGATCTACCAAATGTAAGAGATAAATCAAAAGATCCTTCTGCTGATGATTTTTTTATTGATGTTGATGTTTCTTCTGATGAATCAGGGTTAAAAAAATCACTAAAAGGCAGAGATTTAATAGTATATCTGGCAAGAACTGATCCTCTGGGAGCAATGAATCAAATGACTGACCTCGTCTTTAACTCTATATTAGCTACATGCCCAGAAGCTCTTGTCATTGGTTCTAGTTCAGTACATGCTACAGGGGGAGCTTATTTCCCCTTTACAAAAGAACCATATTCGATCATCGCTCAGAGAAAGTTCAAAAACTTAAAAGAATGGCCAAAACCTCTTTCTGTTCTTATTGAATCCTGTCCAACAGGTGATTATGGATTAGAAAAGGCCTATGTAGAATCTTGGTGTAATAGATTGGGTGCCATTGGAAAAAATGCAGTCGCCGCAAGATGGGGTGGAATCAATGAAAATAATGGAAAAAAAGAAGAAGTAGCTTACTTTACTGTATGGTGCCATCAAGAAGATTCAGCTAGATTTGTTGATGCTTGTTATAAAACTTTCGTCAAAGGAAAACTAAGACCAGGTGCTCATTACTATGTTATATCAAATAATAAATATAATATTTTTGATATAGAAACAACTAGAAAAGAAATAGGATATAAGCCTCAGCACGATGCTGAGTCACTTTATGGAAATGATTAATATGTAACGACTATCTTGAACTATTTACTTAAATTAGTCTCTTCATAATTTGCTCTGATAAAAGTAGATTTATGTATACAAAACTTTCTTTTAGAATTTATGTTTAAGAATTTTATATAATCTAAAGAAATAACAAAGGATCTTTTATGGAAAATAATATTTTTGGGAAAACAAATGTCAAAGTTAGTAAAATTGGATTAGGTTTAGCTCAAGTAGGTTTCCAACTAGGATATTCAGGTTTCAAAGAAGCTGATAAAATTTTGAATTTTAGCTTAGATAATGGTATAAACTTTCTAGATACTGCAGCTATGTATTTTGATAGTGAAGCAATAGTTGGAAAATCTGTAAGTCATAGAAGGGAGGATTATTTTTTGGCTACAAAGGCAGGTACAGGTAGTACTACTTCCCCCGATTCTGAATGGACGTATAAAAAAATTAAACAATCAGTTGAGAACAGTTTGAAAAACCTTCAAACAGATTGTATTGATTTAGTACAACTCCATTCTTGCGATACGCATATATTAAATAAAGGTGATGTAATTAGGGCTCTACAAGATTCTAAAATAGAGGGAAAAACTAGATTCATTGGTTATTCAGGAGACAATGAAGGTGCTGATTGGGCAGTAAAATCTAATCTTTTTGATACCTTACAAACCAGCTATAGTATAGCTGATCAAAGGGCTAGAACTAAAAATGTTTTATCTGAAGCAACTCAAAGAAATATGGGCATAATTGCGAAAAGGCCAATTGGAAATGCTGCACTATTGGGAGTGAAACACCATATTAATAACACATCTTATGAATTCTTCAAGGCAAGTGCCTATGATGAATATTTCAAACGATTATTGGATATAACAAAAAACAATAATATAGATATAAATGAAATAGATCCTATAGAGTTATCTATGGCTTTTTCTTTATATAGAAAAGAGATTCATGTATTAATTATCGGTTCAAAAAATTTATCTCACGTTGAAGAAAATCTAAATATTATGAGAAAAAAAATAGACAATTTTAAGGATATAATTAGAGATTTTGAAATAACATTTGAAAAACTAGATAAAAACTGGAGACAATTAACTTAATTTTTTTGCTTTCTTAGAGAATTTTCGAAGTTTAAGACTAATAAAATAGTCAATAATATTATAAAATAAGGATACAAAGGTGGTTAATAGCTAAGCTTTGTCTAAAAACGTTATAAAAATACACTAAAAAGTTCTCGAAAAAATGTTCTAATAGTTAAGTATTTAAATAAAAAGGATTATAAATGGATATATATGTAGGTAATTTACCATGGAGTATGGATGATGATGGACTTAAACAATTGTTCGAAGAACATGGTGAAGTTTCAAGTGCAAAAATAATAAAAGATAGAGAAACTAACAGGTCTAGAGGCTTTGGTTTTGTTTCAATGGATGATGATGCTGCAGATGCTGCTATCTCTTCTTTAGATGGTTCTGAAATTGATGGCAGAAACCTAAAGGTTAACAAATCTAAGGGAAAATCCTAACCCAAACATCTTACGTCTACCCGTTGTTCCACAATGGTATTTTTTTAGACATAGTCAAAAAATCACTAAGTATTAGATAGACTTTGTTTTTTAATAAGTAGAGTATCAAGTAATGTATCTTCTCATTTCGTATGATAGACATTAAGCCGTATTAACGTACCCTTTTTTCCATCATACTACTCGACTCTTTATTTCTTTTTTTGAAATTCTGTAATCACAGTATATTACTTGATTATTCTACTGTAACGGAAGTGTTCACAACAGTGAATAATGCTTTTGTCTGTACTATCAATAGTATCCCCTGTTTTGTCTTAAATTTGCAAATCGTCCATTTCTGAAACTAATTCAGAAATTAGTTTGTCAGCAGGTAAAGCACGGGCTTTTTTAAATTCTGTTCCAGCATATAGACTTTGATATTCTCCATTTTCGGTTTTTACTGCAAGCTTTCTCAGAGAACTTGTGAGTATATTTTGTAACGGGAATGGTAAAACATATTTGCTCTCCATCAATAAAGTAAATTCATTTTCAATGGATTGAGCCCACCTGCCTGAAAAACCTTTTGTATAAACAGTCTTACGCTGTCGCTCTTCTAATACATATTTTTTATGTACGGGGTTTGTGCCTGTTTCGTGACAACAGAGGAATGCTGTGCCCATCTGAACTGCTATTGCGCCCTCATTTAAATAGGTGACAATGTCTTCACCTTTCATGATTCCGCCGGCACAAACAATTGGCAAGGCACATTTTCCATTTAAAACTTTAAGTAGTTCGAATGTCCTTAGTTTCTGATCTCCTTTGCCATCGGCAGAAAACGTACCCCTGTGCCCTCCAGCTTCTATTCCCTGCGCAACAACAAAATCTGCACCTAGATTCTGAATTGCCTTTGCCTCTTCTAGACAGGTTGCGGTAACGCCAACACACATTCCTAAAGACTGAGCTCTCTGTAAAATATGCTTAGGTGGCAAGCCAAAATGGAATGTTAGAAATTCTGGCTTGTGCTTCCAAATTGGTTCTAATTGATGCTCTAACGAAGGGAAAAAAGGTGCCGACAATGGCTGATACGGTATAGATACTGTTAAAGACAAATTCTCTAAAACGTCGTTCGCAATTTTGCAGTCTTTATCAGAGGGAGCATGTTGTTCCGAAAAGACAAAAAAGTTTGAGTTAATGGGTTTATTAGTGAGCTTACGAGCCTCACTTAAATCTGAATCAATTTTTTCCGCATTACTATAAGCAAAGCCAAAACTACCTATGGCACCAGCATTTGAAACAGCTGCCACTAATTCTGGTGTAGTGAAACCTGCCATAGGAGCTTGAATAATCGGGATACGAGTTTCTAAATTCACTGTTGTGAACTACTCCACAGTTACAGTTTTTGCTAAATTTTTAGGTCTATCAGGATCTAATCCCGATTTCACTGCTGATAAAAATGATAATTTTTGCAATGGTAAAACAGCTAAAATTGGAAATAGATATGGATTGTCACTTTCTATTAAAAAATTATACTTAGAAAGTTCTGCGATTTCATCATTAGCACAAAAACTAATAGTTATAATATCAGCATGTCTTGAATTTATTTCCCTTAAAGTATTTATAGATTTTTTTATATTATCATCAGGCCCAATTAGAGAAAACACTAACGATTTTCTTTCCAACAATGCATTAGGACCATGTTTTAATTCTCCTTCTACAAAAGCATGGGAATTGATTTTTGATATTTCTTGAAATTTTAAAGAACCTTCTCTTACAATTGGATAAGTAAGATTTTTACCAATCAAGAAGACATTTTTACTGTTTAAAATATATTCTGAAACATCCTGATAATTATAATCACAACAAGCCAATACTTTAGATATATTTTCATTTAATGTCTCAAAAGCTTTAAGCAATTTTACTATTTCCTTAGAGTTAATATTCAATAAATTAGCTATTTGTATACACAAAGAGAGGCAAATTATCAAAGTTGAAGAAAAAGTTTTGGTAGCTGCTACAGATATTTCCTTACCTGTTTCAAGTAAAAGATATGAATCTGATATTTTAGCTGCTTTGCTATTAGCTTCTTCCACAATTACGATTACATTGACTCCTTGATTCTTACAGTTTTTTATTGCTTCAATGGTGTCTGCCGTTTCACCTGATTGTGTAATGGCAAAAAGAGTGGTCTCTTTAGGATCAATAATTTTTTTGTTCTTTAGTTCAGATGAAAATTCTAATTTTGATTCTATATTTAATATTTCTTCAAATAATAATGACCCATAATGAGCAGCATTATATGAAGAACCCATCCCTGAAAAAATAAATTTTCTAGAATTAAGTAATTTATGTTTGTTGATTTCAGGGAATTTGTCTTCGACATTTTGGAATATTCTTTTATTGATTAAATTGCTAAGAATTGTATTTTGTTCAAAAATTTCTTTTTCTAATATAAAATTCGTTTCGAAGTTACCATTCAAATCTTTTTGGACCTTGGGTTTTTTTGAAACATTGATTTTTTTAGGAATCCTAGAAGAATTAAGATCATTTATTATCTTAACAGAATTTCTTGAAATTACTATTAGTTCATCTTTATCAGTAAAATTAATAAAATCTGAAAATGATTCAAGAGCATAGGAGTCACTACTTATGAATTTATTATATTTATTTTCTCCAATAATCAATCCTCCAGAAGAATCAGAGCTAAATGCATAAATTTTATCAGGAAATGTTTTAGACATTAATGCGACGGAATTTATACCTTCCAGCATTTTCAAAGTTGATAATAATGCTTTTTCTATATTCAACTTACAATTA
>Ga0257111_1001004_pt1 | contig 11574 bp, 14 predicted proteins | sample LP_taG_6_FD_191567 | JGI IMG/M metagenome (GOLD analysis project Ga0257111, IMG submission 191567) | Marine microbial communities from Northeast Subartic Pacific Ocean, Canada - LP_J_2015_P26_500m | ecosystem: Environmental > Aquatic > Marine > Oceanic | place: Canada: Northeast Subartic Pacific... | reverse complement strand
TTTCGCATCAATGAGGTTGAATAATTGTAAAGTTTTGTGATTTTTCCACCATAGTCATCATGTATTGTTAGAATAAGATCTTTTTTCATAAAAATTAAACATGGTGATGTCTGCGTTCTGCTTTCTCCTGTAAAAATGAATGGCACCATTATTCCAAGTGTGTCACCTGCATCCTCATATTCTGTAATATAACCAGAGAGTAGTGTACTTGGATTCATGGTAATTCCTAATCTGTCAAGAATGTGTGGGGTTTCTTCTACAATATCATCTACAACTACCTCTATCCATGTGAGGTTACCAAGAGAAACAATCTTTGCTGCCTCCTCTAACTCTACACTCTCTTTTTTGAATGGAACTCCTTGTTCCTCAATTCCTGCGATACTTACAGTCTTTAGCATGGCAATTGGACTGATCGCACCAATATACACTTTTTTGCAAAGTTACCCCTAGATATTGTTTTTAATTTTTTTGCTTTCTCTTTTTGTTTTGTACCCTACGAATCAACAGAGAAAGTATAGTTCCTGCTGGGATGCCAACTATAGTCCCTACAGAAACATACGGGGCGATGAAAAAGTCACCAATCCATATTCCCCAATCATTAGTAATCTCCATGAACATCTTTGGACGTAACAACAATGGAACTGACTGTGTCTCAGTTTTTTCCTCACCAAGATCATCCGTATATGATACAAGTACTTTAACTGGGATTGTATATTCCGTTGTAACATTCTCTGTGGGCGTAATCATTTCTACAGTTACTGTATATGGTTCCTGTTTTTCTAGAAGTGAAATTACATAGGACGTGTCTCCACGAAACTCTATGTCTCCAGGTGTAATGATCTGAACTGTTACATCTTTGAGGTCTATGTCTTCAGAAATAACTGACGTCTCAAATGTGAATTCCGAGTTGGAAAAAATTGATTCTGGTGTAGAGGTTTCTATTACAATTACTGGGTTACCATAGACATCTATTGGTAATGCAATATTTGTCTGGGTTGGTTGCATTGGATCAATATTGTTGCTAACAAGTACCTGTGTATAGTCAATGTTAAGGAAATGCGCTCCTTCGTTTGCAGTCTTACTTACCTTATAGTCTATTGTTGTTCCAAAAGAGCTTGTAGTTGTTAGCTCGTCAATGATGATTGTATCATCGCCAAGTGTAGTAAAGACATCATCTGGATTACTCAAGGTAAATGAGATATCTTGTTTGTTTTCCCATCCATTGTTTTGTAAAAGAATTGAGATTGAAAATATCCGTTCTGTCATTACTGAATCAGGATATGTAATTTGAAGATCCATGCCACCATCCATTGATTGGTTTAAAGTTTCGGCATGTACGTATGGAATGATAGAAATCATGAAACCTAATATCAAAAAAACAAAAAAACCTTTCATACATGATATTAGGTTTACTAGAATTTTAGAATTAGCATTTCAGTTTAGGTTTCTAGATTTTAACTGTAGACTTAAGTAAACCAAAACGAAGAAATCAACATGAGTTGTTCTGGTGAATTTGTTGAAAAAGAACAAGAACTAATACAGATTAAACCAAACATTATGAAACAGTTAAAGAAAGCAAAATACGGAGTTGCAGATCATTCTACGGTAGAGTTATGTCATTGGACAAAAAAGTCATTCAGAGATGAAGGTACATGTTACAAACACAAATTCTATGGAATTAGCACACATCGCTGTATGGAATTTTCTCCTGCAGGAATGCATTGTGAGAATAGATGCATATATTGTTGGAGACCTATGGAATTCTACGATTCGTTGGCAATGGAGCCAGAAAGAGTTGCAGAGCCAGAAGACATTATGCAAAAGCTCATGGTAGAAAGACGCAGACTCATAATGGGACATTACGGTGACCCAAATCAAGATAAACAGAAACTGGATGAATCATTACTTCCAAGTCACTATGCAATTTCATTATCTGGTGAACCTACAATGTATCCAAAACTACCGGAGTTAATCAAATATCTAAAGTCGTTAGATGCAACAAAATCTATCTTTCTTGTAACAAACGGACAAGAGCCTGAAATGATACAACGATTGGCTGATGAAGATGCATTACCAACACAGTTGTATCTATCAACAAACGCAGCAGACCAAGAATCATTTTTGAAGATTAACAGACCAAGATATGATGATTCTTGGAAAAGATGGAATAAGACACTTGATTTGCTTTCTACCTTAGATACAAGAACAGTATTACGCATTACTCTAATCAAAAACTGGAACGACTCACAGAAGATTATACCAGCTTTTACAGAAATGTTTGATAGATCCAATCCACATTTTATCGAAATTAAATCATACATGCACATAGGGAGATCAACAAACAGACTGGAACATGAAAACATGTTAGACATGAGCGAGATTAGAAATTTTGCCTCTGGGGTTTCACAATGTAGTAATAGATTTTCAGTAATGGATGAAAGCGAGATATCACGGATAGTGATACTTCAGAATAAGAAAAGATTCACTGACCGCTATATTTCTGCCTATTTAGAAACCAACTAGAAAATTTTGTTAGTGATGCAGACCTATGAGAAAATTTGTCTTTATCGGATACATTTGCATATGTTTTTGATTCACCGTCAGGTATGAAAATTGGATCATATCCCCAACCTCCTTTCTCTATAGTGGATGCGATTTTTCCAGGTATGCTAGACTCGAATAATTTTACATCATTAGCCGAATCTAGATAAGCAATAATTGATACAAACTTTGCGTCTCGAACTACAGAATTTTCTAACAAATTCATAATTCCTTTGTTTCCAATTGTATCGTAAGCATATGATGAATATGGTCCTGGAAAACCACCAAGTGAATCGATAAACAATCCATCATCTTCTATAATTACAGGTTTTTGAACAAGTTTGAAAGCATTAATGGTTTTTTTCTTTGCAATGTCATTAAGATCATTTGATTGTATTTCTTCTAATGTTGTTTTGAATAAATTGATTTTTACTCCTAAATTTGAGAGGATCCTTTCTGTCTCTTGAAATTTATTTTCGTTTGATGTAGCAAAGAATAATTCAGACAACTGTTGCGTACCTACCACGACTCTCTATGACTCCAACTAAACTTAGGATCTTCTTACTATATTTCAAACCTACTGCTTTGGAATATCCCTTTTGGAAGTTTTTCCAAGATTTTTCCATAACTTGAGCATGTGCACTGTTTAAGATCTCTTTGAATAAACGTAGATCAACTGCGTGATCATCTGGCTTTTCTGTCCTACTTGCAAGACCAAAGTCAATCAAAAATAATTTTTTCTTATGAAAAATAAAATTAGATGTAGTAAGGTCTCCATGCATTATACCATTTTTATGCAGAACACCGACGGTTTTTCCTATTTCACTACAAACCTTTACAATGTTATTGTCTTTCATGTCACGTACTATTTTCCCGTCAATGTATTGCATCAAAATTGAACACTTGTCTGTGTCCATAAAATAGATTAGTGGGGTAGAGATGCCAAATGATTTTACTTGTGAAATAATTTGCGATTCCCTAATAGTTCGTTGCTTTCTAATCTTTTGATCAAGTAATGAATTCCTGTATGATTTCTTCTTTCTAACCTTTAGAATTGCCTGTTTTTTGTTCCATAAAGTAGAATAGACGTCCGCTTCTGCACCTCTATTGACAAGCTTCATTAAGATTATATCTGAATTTAGACATTAATACATAATGATGCTTAATTATGATGCCCCGTTATACAGACCTCCATCTGAAGCAAAGTCTCTTATCTTTCAAGTAACTCTTGGATGTTCGTTTAACGAGTGTTCCTTTTGTGACATGTATAGAAGTAAGGAATATTCTGAGCGCTCTTGGGAAGAGATGAAGGCGGAAATTGATCTTATGGCAAAGACTATGCCAGACACAACAAGAGTTTTTCTTGCAGATGGTGATGCACTGAATTTGTCAACTGATTATATGATACAAATAGTAAAATACATTTATCAGAAATTCTCCAATCTTGAACGTGTATCATGTTATGCAATGCCAATGAATCTTCTCAAAAAAACTCCAGACGAATTAGACATGATGAATAAGGCTGGACTAGACAGACTATATCTTGGAATAGAAACTGGTAACGACATAATATTAAAAAAAGTAACAAAAGGCGCTACGCAAAACACAATGATCAAGGCATGTAACAAGGCAAAAGATGCAGGTTTCACACTTTCATGTATGGTAATACTTGGACTTGGAGGAAGTAAATACACAAAAGAGAATGCTGTTGACACTGCCAAGGTAATCAATGCAGTGCAGCCAGACTATGTAGGTGCTCTTACACTTTATCTTGAAAATGGAATAAAAGAAGAGTTTCTTACCAAGTTTGAAGGTGAGTTTGAAAGGTTAACAGATTCGCAAGCAATTGATGAGCTTGAATTACTCATATCAGAGATTGACGTTGCAAATGAAATAGTATTTCGTGCAAATCATGGCTCAAATGCATACAACATTGGTGGCACTTTTCCACAAAACAAGATGGAGATGCTTGAAAAAATTGCATGGATGAAAAAACATCCAGAAGTTGTACGCCCACAAGGTTTGAGAGGATTCTAATCTAGATATTTTCTAGAAGTGGTTTTAAATTTTCAGGGAGCTCAGGTAATTCTGTATGACTTTTATTATTTTGTATGATTTCAGATCCAATACGCCTAACACGTTGTGTGCCTATTAGTGTGTCTAAGCTACGCTGAATGTCTTTTTCTGGTAGAGTGTTTGAAAGCTTCTGAAAAAGTTCTTCTTCTTTTTCATATTTTTCAATTGCATACTGTACAAGTATCATCTTATCATTCATAGATAATTCAGTCATTAATGATTAATCATTTTGTTAATCAAATATATTTTAAAATGGGCCCGCGGTGATTTGAACACCGGATCTTCGCCGTGTAAGGGCGACGTCATAACCGAGCTAGACTACGAGCCCTTTGAAAAATTCTCGTTAAAATGAATTTAAATCTTTGATAAGGACAAAAAATAGAATTAAATCCTTGAAACATGTTCAAATTTGGATATGGATAAACTAATTGTAGCCAAATTTGGCGGAAGTGCAATAGGTGTTGATGGTGAGGGGCTACCTACTATACTGGATAGAGTGAACAGTCTAAAATCTGATTCAAAGCTCATAATTGTATGCTCTGCGCCTTTGACCAAGGTTAACGGTAAAAAAACTTCACTTACAGATGTTATGCTGGATCTGGGGAATAGTGCTGCTGATGGTAATGATGTTACAATGAAGGTCATTGAACAGTCTTACTCAAATATTCTTCAAATGGTTAATGATGAGCATAGATTGGAGTGTAAGAAAATAATTGATGAGATGTTATCTTTTGCTTCAAAGTCATTAACATATGCAAAAACAGAGGGTAAATTTGAAGATGAGGTACGGGCAAAAGCGCTTGCATATTCAGGCGAAGTTTTAATGGCGCATGTTCTAACGCACATCCTAAAAAGTAATCATATAGAGGCTGACTCTATTGGACTGGATGATTGGCCTATAATTACAGACGACAACATTGAATCAACAAACTTTCTGTTTGAACAGTCAAATCAACGTATTGGAATGATAGAGGAGAAAATAAAGCAACACGAAGTGGTTTTGATTGGTGGTTTTATTGGAAAGACGGAAGATGGAATAATAACCACGTATGAAAGGGGTGGATCTGATAGAACTGCTGCTGATATTGGAATCTTATTCCACAAAAAATATGACACAGTAATTGATCTGGAAAAAGATAGCTCTGTAGTTTCTGCAGACCCAAAAATTGTTGAGAATGAACTTGATGAGGTTGTACAGTTGTCTTACAATGAGGCCAGACTAGCAGGAATGTTTGGAATGAAGATAATAGATCCCATAGCGATAAAAGAAATTTTGGAAAATGGAGTGGATATGCCTGTAACTATTACAAATATGAAATCACCTGAAAAAGTAACAAAAATTCAAAGAAAACCAGATGAGCGAAATGGACACCCGTTGAAGATTGTTACAGGTAAAAAAAATTGTGCAGTATTAAGAATAGAAAGTAAATCTGCAGCGAGTTTACTGGAATCATTGGAAAATGAAAAGCGCTATAGTGAATTTATCATATTATCCCCATTTACAAAAGATGGTCTAGAATTTTCTAGAATATTATTCTTAGATGCTGATTATGTAAAAAGAAATGAAAAGTATGTGCTTAGTTTTGATTCACTAGCAACAATTGCATATCAAAGAGGTGTAATCACGCTTATTGGAGATGAAATGTGGAGAGTACAGCAAATTGCATCAAAAGCAAGCTCCAAAATTGGTGATGCAGGATTAAACATACTAAATATGGATGCACAGGAAGAGACTTCACGGATAATAATTGTGATAGAGGACTCTGGCGACAATGTTGCAAAAGCAATACAAACAATTCATTCTGAGAGATCAAAAATTAAATTTGTTTAGAAAACGTTTTGGCGCTAAAGGTCTTGAGACCAATAGTGCCAATTCTGGGTTTATTCTTGGACCATCGTCTAGAATTAGTCCGGCGTTACCCAAAACACGCTTAACATTTGTATTTTGTATTGGTTATTTAATATGATCTATGGAGTCTATAGTACGCACGCGTAAAATTGAATAATTTTTTCAATTAAATTAATAATTATTTAAATTATGATTTGATTTCTGCATTCTATGAAAGAATTTGGAAAGATTTGGATGAATGGAAAATTAGTCCCATTCAAAGACGCAAAGGTTCACGTGTTAACACACGCGCTACATTATTCAACATCAATCTTTGAAGGAATAAGATGTTATGACACACCAAATGGGTCTGCAATATTTAGACTGCCTGAACACGTTGACAGGTTTTTTAATTCTGCAAAGTTGTATGGGATGAAAATTCCTTATTCAAAAAAGCAAGTTTCAGATGCAATAATTAAGACAGTAAAGGTCTCCAAGCTAAAGCAATGCTACATTAGACCATTAGCCTATTATGGTTACGGAACAATGGGTTTGACTCCATTAAAGAACAAAGTTGACGTGTCAATTTCCTGCTGGGAATGGAAGATGGGGGAATCAAAAGCCGGAAAATTCTCAGGAGCAAGATGTAAAATTTCAAAATGGATCAGAATTGATTCACGATCTCAGCCCATGCAAGCAAAGTCAGCTGCAAACTATTCAAATGCCGCATTAGCTCGTGTAGAAGCATTAAAAGCTGGTTACGATGAAGCAATAATGCTGAACAACAAAGGATATGTTGCAGAGGGAAGTGCAGAAAACATATTTGTAATAAAAAATGGTAAAATTACTACTCCGCCATTGTCTGCTGATATATTAAATGGAATTACTAGAGATAGTGCTATCAAGATGATTAAAGCTGGTGGCAAGAAAATAAGTGAGAAGAATATCACTGTAAATAATCTATTATCGGCAGATGAGATCTTTATGACGGGTACTGCAGCAGAAGTAAAATCGGTGACGTTAGTAAACCGAACTAAAATCGGAAGTGGTGAAATTGGTCCAATTACAAATGAATTACAAAGTTCCTTCATGGATGTAGTTATGGGTAAAAACAAGAAATTCCTTTCATGGCTTAAATTCCTATAAGATTAGATTTTTAATAGTTAAAGAAATCAAAAAGCTATGGAATCTTGCTCTACATCAGGTGTGGAATCTGAAATATGTTGGTTTTGTAAAAAGGGAAGACATTCGGAATGCATGAAAGAAATGCCTGTTAATGCCAAGTCGGATGGACCTCATGATTGCACATTTGACACAAAAATGGTCCAATGCAGATGTCAGCATTAAAAAAATGGAATGAACATACCATGAATTATGATGATAAATTTTGGAAAAAATATGCTGATGAAAACGAATCTAGAGCAAACGAGGAGTTTGAAAAATTCATTGCCAATTTGGCATCATCATTACACTGTACAAGCATTCTAGAGATAGGATGTGGTACAGGAATTGATTTAAAGGAATTCAAAGAACAATTTGAAGTAAATGGTCTTGATTTGAACGATTATGCACTTGATATGGCAAGAAAAAGTCTTCCCAGCGTTAATTTCAAAAATGGTGATATAACAAATATGCCGTATGAAGATTCGTCAATCGATTTTATCTTTACTCATAAATTGTTAAATTACTTAGATGACGAAACGCTTGATGAGGGTATTGCTGAGATGTTTAGAATTTCAAAGAAATACATTCTAAATTGTGAGTTGTATAGAGAACCAGAAGAAATGATTGATGAAAATATGAAGTATAGGAACATGCTAAAAAGGTGGGTGAATTACAAAGTGAAAGTAATCAGTGATGTACACATGCATGAAGACATAGAACCTGAAAAAGTAAGATTTACCCTTTTACGAAAACTCTAAGAAATAAGTACGACGGGTCTAATGGGATTCGAACCCATGACAGCCGGATTAAGAGTCCGGTGCGCTACCTGGCTGCGCTATAGACCCATAAGAAAATAAAAAAATGTTGTTATTATTTAAACTTGGGATACAGAACTAATTTTTGATTTCTGGTTGTATTGTTCAAGAATTGATGAGAGAACTGTTGATACTGGAACATTATTCATCTTTTTCTTTTCGGCAAGAAGTTTTTGATATGCATCCAGTGTAATGTAAACTGGAATTGAGCCATTTCCTTCTAATAGACCACGAACTTTGTATAAAGCAGTTTCCAATCCATTTTCAGCAGATTTTGCAAACTTCATTTTATCCAATATACTTCCTAGTGGTCCTAGTGGCATTTCATAATCAACAGTCATGCTTACATTTGTCAGGTTGTCAGATAGTGCCTTGAATTCTGTTGTGATTTGCCATCTCTTGAATTTGCCTTTAATCATTTTCGCAGAGATTTTTTCTTCCCTAACAAATTCTGTTGTCTCACAATCCCATTCAAGTCGCTTTCCACTAAAGTCACCAATTACTCTAAATGTTGTACCGACACCCATACCAGCTTTGATATCCATTGGAATTACTGTCATTCCAACACCTTTGTCAGACATCTGATCAGAAACATGTTCTGGTCTTGCAAAATAGGTAAAGACCGTATCGACTGGTGCTTTAATGTCGATTGATTTTTTAACTACAGTCAACGATTGAAACTCTTCCCAGTTAGAATTTAAAGCTTTTGACAATTTTCAGCATGCCTTTAAGAATTACAATATATTGATCGATTGATAATCTATATTGTAAATGAAACATATGTTCAAAGTTTTCATTTTAGTTTTTTTTATTTTTTCTGGGTTTCCTATAATTTCTAATGCCCAAGCACATTCTCTTTTCAACTCGTCTGAAGAAACATTAGGAGATTATAGAGTTCAGATCGCAACATTACCAGAATTTCCACAAATTGGTGAAAAATCTGAAGTCCTCATTAGAGTAACAGATAATGAATTCGATGAGGTTGACCGCTTTACTATTGGTATGCGTATATTTTTTAATGAAGAGCAAATTGATGCAGTGAGACCACAATCAGTTAATGGTGCACATTTTACAACTGATTTTGTCTTTGACAATTCTGGTAATCATATATTTCGTGTAGATCTTTATGATGCAACGGATAGTGGTCAGACGCTTACATTTACATTCAATATTAGTACGCAATCACCATTTGGTTACATCTTCATTGGTGCAATTGCTGCAGGTGGAATTATCGTTGCTGGTGTAATCGCAATAATATTTATTCCAAAAATTATCAAAAAAAAGCCTAAGTTTTAGTGTGTAAAAGAGGCTTCTTGCCCAATCTAAATGCAAAAAGAACTGTTAAAAGTACCATTGAAAATAAAAGTATTCCAATTCCTAAATGTACCGAGACCAAGACTGCATGAAGTTTAGTGTCAATTACTATAGCGCCCAATGTAATCTGAGTAACGACAAGTGCACTTGCAAATGAACTTGTAAATCGAATTTTTCTATTAGCATCTCTATTAATCCAAGTTGCTATCATAGTTGCAACAATTAGTACACCTGTTGTTGCAGCAATTAGTCGATGAGTCCACTCTATGAAATACTCATCATTAGGCATTATGCCATTTGGACATAAAGGCCATTCCGGACATGTTAAGCCTAAACCAGCGGCCGAAATATATCCGCCAATAAACATTAGTGAGTATAAAACTACAAGGGATGATAGTGCAAGATACTTGAGAATCAAATCACTCTACAATAAATGAGCCTTGCATACCTTGAAGTGCATGTCCTGGAACAGTACATATGTAATAGTATGTACCAGGTGCACCTGCCAAGAATGTGACACTTCCACTTTCACCTGGTTTTAGTGGGTTTGATGCAGAGTTAATTGCAGAATCAAAAACAACACTGTTAAAGTCATCAGGATTTGTTACAACACCAAACGCATGGAATGACTTTCCAGCATTATTTGCAGCAACGGTTACTTCGTCGCCAGAATTTACACGAATGTTAGGATTATTCCCTTCTTCGCCTGGTAATGCGTTAAATGCTAATGTCCTAAAGTCACTGCTTTCAACAAAATCAAAATTAATATCATGACTTACACCAGTTGGTGGTGCTGCTTCTCCAGACCCTCCACCTTCAGTCACAACAATCTCACCTACCATTCCTTGCATTCTATGCCCTGGAACAGTACAGATGTAGTAATATGTACCAGATTCAGTTGGTATGAATTCTGAACTTCCACCCTCGCCTGATTTTAGTGGATTTGTTGCTGCCGCAATTTCACTGCCTGGAAAAATTCCTACAAAGCCTTCTTCTGCAGCAGTTACACCAAATGCATGGAATGATTTTCCATCGTTTACAACATCAAATACAATTTTGTCACCCACACTTGCCATAATTGTAGGATTGTTGCCTTCTTCTCCCGGCAATGCGTTAAATGCTAATGATCTAAAGTCGCTACTCTCAATAAACGATAACGATATTGGAATCTCTTTTCCTGTCGCAGTTGCTGGAGCTCCATGATCTTCAACATCAGCTGCACCAGCAACAACAGGTGTCATTGAAATCCAAAAGTCCCATAAACCAAAAAATATTCCACCACCAACAATACAAATTCCTAACATGATTGCCATCATCTTGTAAGTTCTTTCAGGTGATGTTCTGTAAATTGGATCTTGTTGTTCTAGCTGTGACATATTATCTCCTTAATGATATCCTCCACCTTCAGTATGTGGTGTCTTTGCCTTGTATGGGAAATAGTATTTTCCGCCAAGGCCAAATGGATCATCCATGTCAGCTGGTTTACCTTTAGCAGAACTGTAAATCAAGTTACCTAGGAATATTGCCATGCTGATTCCGATAATAAATGCTCCAACTGTGATAATGATATTCATCTGAACCCATTCTGGGATTGGTGGATAGTCGTAAATTCTTCTTGGCATTCCAAACAATCCAAGAATATGTTGTGTAAAGAATACCATGACGGTTCCGACAAATGCTAGTATAAAGTGAATTTTTCCCCACATCTCACTGTACATTCTTCCAGTGACATATGGGAACATGTAATAGATGAATCCCACTGTGCCAAACAAAATAGTTCCCATCACAAATAGATGGAAATGACCAACTACCCAGTAGGAGTCATGTGTGATAAAG
>Ga0257111_1001002_pt1 | contig 11577 bp, 9 predicted proteins | sample LP_taG_6_FD_191567 | JGI IMG/M metagenome (GOLD analysis project Ga0257111, IMG submission 191567) | Marine microbial communities from Northeast Subartic Pacific Ocean, Canada - LP_J_2015_P26_500m | ecosystem: Environmental > Aquatic > Marine > Oceanic | place: Canada: Northeast Subartic Pacific... | reverse complement strand
CTCATGGCAGCCGAAGCCGACGGCCTCAGGTTTGTGGCAACGGATTCCTACCGTCTCGCGGTTCGAGACCTTCCCGGGACCGCGGTGCTGGGTCGGGACCAGACGGTGCTCGTCCCGTCACGAGCCTTGGACATGGTGGGAAAGATCCTGGGCGATGCCGAGGAGCTGACCATCCGACTGGGTGAACGGGATGCCACGTTCGAGGTGGACGACGTCCAGGTGGTGACCCGCCTCATCGAGGGTGAGTTCCCGAACTATCGGGGCTTGATCCCAGACGATCATCCAAACGTTCTGGTGGTGAACCGTCTGGCTCTACAGGAAGCGGTTCGCCGGGTCCGGATCCTGGCTCAGGAATCCACGCCGGTGAGGTTGTCGATGTCCGCCGAGGGGCTTGAGTTGGTGGCCATCACCCAAGACGTCGGGCAGGCTCACGAATCGGTGGATGCCACATACGAGGGTGCTGATCTAACGGTGGCATTCAATCCACAGTTCCTCCTCGATGGCCTTGAGGTGAGTCCCGGTGACGAGGTCCGACTGGAGACCAGCGAGGCAAGCAAGCCAGCGGTACTCCGGTCGATCGGTGATGAGCAGTTCCTGTATCTGCTCATGCCCGTACGGGTGTCCTGACCCTTCGAAGGTCTCGGACCGGTGATCCTGTGGTGTGCCGGATCCGGGCGACCTCGTCGCTATGACCGTTGAGCGCCTCTGGCTGACCGATTTCCGGAACCATCTGGAGGTTGACCTGGTTCTGGATCCTGGGGTCACCCTGGTGGTCGGTTCCAATGGTCGAGGGAAGACGAACCTGCTTGAGGCGTTGGCATGGTTGTCTCGAGGGGCGTCCTTCCGCGGTGCACCCACCGAAGCCATGGTGAGACTTGGCGCAGACCGGGCGGTGGTTCGAGCCGAGATCGATACCGCCGGGCGAAGCGTCCTACTCGAAGCTGAACTGGTGGCCTCGGGACGAAACCGAATCCAGGTCAACAAGCAGCGGATTACCCGACTGCGAGATCTTCTCGGCCATTTTCGTACCACGGTGTTCGGCCCTGACGACCTTCGCCTGGTCAAGGGCAGCCCGGGAGAACGGCGGGGCTGGATCGACGACCTGCTGGTCGATCTTCATCCACGTAATCACGCGCTTCGGAGTGACCTGGATCGGATCCTCCGACAGCGGAACACGTTGCTCAAACAGGCCAGGGGCCGCCTGTCACCTGAGGTGGAGACCACGTTGGACGTCTGGGACGCCCAACTGGGAGACTTGGGCGAACGCTTGGCGACCGCTCGGCGGGAAACCCTCGTGGCCCTCGGGCCGACGGTCGATGAACTCTCCGACGCACTCACCGATGGGAGAAGTCGTCTCACGATGAACGTGGTGGATCAGTGGTCCTCAGAGGGGCTGGAGACGGCGTTGAACCGGGCGCGGTCCGACGACGTCAGACGCGGGGTGACCACAGTCGGGCCCCATCGTGATGACGTGCTCCTGACCCTGGACGGTATGCCGTCGAGAACCCATGCCTCCCAGGGGGAGCAACGTTCGATAGCCCTTGCCCTCCGTCTCGCCGGTCATCGTCTGGTGGCTGAACAGACGGGTGCAGAACCGATTGTCCTGCTCGATGATGTGTTCTCAGAACTCGATCCCCGGCGGTGTGTCGTCCTGGTCGGGTTGCTGCCATCGACCCAGGCGGTGATTACCTCGGCCGGCGCGGTTCCTGAAGGAGTGGAAGCCGGTGTCGTTCTCCATCTCGACGATGACGAGTTCGTCTCTGAGAGAGGACCATGAAGCCTGATCGTGGTCCGGTGCCCCTCCGGCGGAGCCTGGAACGGCTGTTGGCCGGCATGGGAGCACCGCAGATCGATGACACCATGATGATCATCGAGCAGTGGCCGGAGATCGTGGGGGCTCGGTTGGCCGAGCGGATCGAAGCCGTCGCGGTGAGCGGATCGGAGCTCCTGGTCGCCGTTCACGATCCGGCATGGGCCAGCCAGGTTGCGTGGCTGGAGGCCCAGTTGTTGGAGCGGATCGAGGCTCTTGTCGGACCGGGGAAGATCACCTCGGTTCGGGCTCGGGTCCAACCTCGTGAGGGCCCCTGAGCGAGCAGATTCCACACCTGATTGACACCGCTTGGATCCGTGGCCAGGAGGCCGCTGGCTGGTAGTCTGGTCAGACCGTGAAGATGCGCTCTGACCTGCGGTTTTGCACCGCTCTGACCCGTCTTTCGGCACCTTCCTCCCCCGACCCGACGATCCAAGGGGAGCGGCTCCCATGACGACCGCAGCGACGTCCTACAGCGCAGCCGACATCACTGTCCTTGAGGGCCTCGAAGCCGTCCGGAAACGGCCCGGCATGTACATCGGATCGACGGGTCCCACCGGTCTCCATCACCTGGTGTGGGAGGTCGTGGACAACTCAGTTGACGAAGCAATGGCTGGTCACTGCACGTCCATTGAGGTGACCCTCAGTGAGGACGGGTCGTGCGAGGTTTCCGATGATGGTCGGGGAATCCCCGTCGGCCTCCACCACCAGTACGAAGATCTCACGGCCGCCGAGGTTGTGCTCACGGTGCTCCACGCCGGCGGCAAGTTCGGGGGCGAGGGCTACAAGGTGTCCGGCGGACTCCACGGCGTCGGCATATCGGTGGTCAATGCGTTGTCGTCCAGGGTCGAGGTGGAAATCGACCGTGAGGGCAGCCGGTACTACATGGATTTCGTGGAAGGAGGTCGACTGGAGACCCGTCTGGCGGTGAGCGGAGATTCACCCGATGGACGGACCGGCACCACCGTTCGCTTCTGGCCGGACGTGTCGATCTTCGACGAGACTCGATTCCGTTTTCAGACCCTGTCCGAGCGCTTCCAGATGATGGCGTTCCTGAACCGGGGTCTGCGGATTCGATTGCGAGACGAACGGGCGGACGAGAGCCACGACGAGGTGGACTACCAGTACGAGGGGGGCATCCGCGACTTCGTGGCCCACGTGAATGCCTCCAAGGAGTCCTTGTTTGCCGAGGTCGGCTACATCGAAGGCATCGAGGATGGACAGGAGGTCGAAGTGGCCTTCCAGTGGAATACCGGCTTCAACTCCGATGGTCTCCACTCCTTCGCCAACGGCATCAACACCCTCGAGGGGGGAATGCACGAGGAGGGGTTCCGGAGCGCGTTGACCGCCGTGATGAACCGCTATGCCAAGAAGAGGAACCTCCTCAAGGACAACGACGACAACCTCCAGGGCGAGGACATCCGCGAGGGACTGACCGCCATCCTTAGCGTCCGCCTGGCCGATCCTCAGTTCGAGGGTCAGACCAAGTCCAAGCTGGGCAACGTCGAGATGCGGTCGCTGGTGCAACGCACCACCAACGACCGGCTGGCCGACTGGTTGGAGGAACACCCCCCGGAAGCCAAGGCCATTGTCCAGAAGGCAATCAACGCCCAGCGGGCTCGGGTAGCCGCTCAGGATGCACGTAAGTCGGCCCGCCGGAAGTCGGCGTTGGACGGTGCCGGCATGCCCGACAAGCTCAAGGACTGCGCATCCAAGGACCCCCGGGAGTCCGAACTGTTCATCGTGGAGGGCGATTCGGCCGGCGGCTCAGCGGTACAGGCACGCGATCCCCGCACCATGGCCATTCTCCCCATCCGGGGAAAGATCCTCAATGTCGAGCGTGCCCGTGCTGACCGGATGCTTAAGAACAACGAGATCCAGACGCTGATTCAGGCCATCGGTTGTGGATTCGGCGACGACTTCGACGTCGGTCGCATCCGATACCACAAGGTGATCCTGCTGTGTGACGCGGACGTGGACGGCAGCCACATCCGGACGCTTCTGTTGACCTTCTTCTTCCGTCAGATGCGGCCAATGGTGGAGGCCGGGCACGTCTACATCGCCCAACCGCCGCTGTATTCCACGGTGGTGGGGCGCGAGAAGGTCTACCTGAAGGACGACCACGCAAAGGAGGCGTTCCTGGGCGAGAACCCCAACCACAAGCGGGAGTTCCAACGTCTCAAGGGCCTCGGCGAGATGGACTTCGACGAACTCAAGGAGACCACCATGGATCCGTCCCGGCGGAGTCTTCTGCAGGTGACCGTCGCGATGATGGCCATTGCCGACGAGGTCTTCTCGACGCTCATGGGCGAGGACGTGGAGAGCCGTAAGCGCTTTATCCAGACCAATGCCCGCGATGTGCGGTTCCTGGACATCTGATGGCTGAGGAGACGGACGTCCCGACGACAGACGTGGTTGCCCCTGATGACGAGGCACCGACGCTGGGATTCATCCAGCCCATCGAGATCCAGGAGGAGATGGAGCAGTCCTTCTTGGACTACGCCATGTCGGTCATCGTGTCGCGGGCTCTTCCCGACGCACGGGACGGTCTCAAGCCGGTGCACCGACGAATCCTCTGGGGCATGTACGACCTCGGAGCCCGACCCGACCGGCCGACCATGAAGTGCGCCCGCGTCACCGGCGAGGTCATGGGCAAGTACCACCCCCATGGGGATCTGGCGATCTACGACGCCCTGGTTCGCATGGGACAGAACTTCAGCTTGCGCCACCCGGTTGTGCATCCGAAGGGAAACTTCGGCTATTCGCCGGACGACGCGGCCGCCGCGGCTCGTTACACCGAATGTCGCCTCGATCCAATCGCCTTGGACCTCCTGGCCGGGATCGACGAGGACACCGTCGATTTCACGGAGAACTACTCGGGTGAGTTCACCGAGCCCGTCGTCCTTCCGGCCCGTTTTCCGAACCTGCTGGTCAATGGCAGCCAGGGCATCGCGGTGGGCATGGCGACCAACATCCCGACCCACAACCTGGGTGAGGTGATCGACGCCACGATCCACCTCATCGACTATCCGGACGCCACGCCGGATGACCTGATGGAACACCTGCCCGCTCCGGACTTCCCGACCGGGGCCCTGATCCTTGGGCGGTCCGGTATCCGTGAGGCCTACCGGACCGGCCGCGGACAGGTACGGATGCGGGCCCGCACCGACATCGAAGAGGGCCAGCGGTCGAGTCGGATCGTGGTCTCCGAGTTGCCGTACCAGGCCAGCCCCAACCTGATCATGTCCAAGATCCGTGATCTGGTGGATGCCCGCGAGATTGAGGGCATTGCCGATATCAACGACGAGTCGGCGCAGGGAAAAACCCGGATCGTGATCACACTCAAGCGGGACGCTCCGGCGCTGGTCATCCTGAACAACCTGTTCAAGCGGACGCCACTACAGACCACGTTTTCGGTCAACACGGTGGCCCTCGTCGACGGGGTGCCCCGCACTCTGAACCTGCGTGAACTGCTGGTGGCCTACGTCGACCACCAGGTTGAGGTGGTACGCCGCCGTAGTGAGTTCCGGTTGGCCAAGGCGCGCGACGAGGCCCACATCAACGAAGGTCTCCTGAAGGCACTGGATCTGATCGATGACATCATCGCCCTGATCCGGGGGTCGGCGGATCGGGCCACGGCACGTGAAGGCCTGATGGGTGATGACTTCGAGTTCAGCGAGGTCCAGGCAAACCACATCCTGGACATGCAGCTGGCTCGTCTGACCCGTCTCGGACGGACCAACCTCGAGGAGAGGATGGTCGAGCTCCAGGCAACGATCGCTGAGTTGGAGGCCATCCTCGGAGACGAGGAACGCCTTCGTAGCGTCATCAAGGACGAGTTGGGTGAGGTGCGGGCCAGACATGCCACCCCGCGGCGCAGCGAGATGATCCACGATCCGGGCGAGCTCGACATCGAGGACCTGATCGACGACGAGGAGATGGTGTTCGCCATGAGCACCTCGGGTTACGTCAAGACGATGTCGATCGGTGAGTTCCGGACCCAGGGTCGTGGTGGCAAGGGCGTGACGGGAGCAAAGCTCAAGGACGAGGATGCGGTGGCTCACCTCATCCACACCACCGCTCATGCCTACCTGTTGTTCTTCTCCACCCGGGGACGGGTATACCGGCTCAAAGCCCACGAGATTCCGTCGACTGGTCGCACGGCCCGCGGGACATCGATCGTGAACCTGCTTCCGTTGCAGCCCGACGAGCGGATCCAGGCCGTCATCGACACCCGGGACTATGAGTCGAACCGTTTCCTGTTCTTCGCTACGAGGAGCGGACGGGTGAAGAAGACCCTGTTCACTGCCTACGACTCGTCGTTGAAGGCCGGTCTGATCGCCGTGCGCCTCAACGACGGCGACGAATTGGTGGCCGTGGTGCCCACCAACGGTGACGACGAGCTGTTCCTTGTCTCGAGCTCTGGCCAGACCCTTCGGATCTCAGAGGACGACGTGCGGCCCATGGGGAGGAGCACGGCTGGGGTGAGGGGTATGAAGTTCCGGGGCGAGGACGTCCTGGTGTCGTGTTGCGTGGCCCGTGCCGACGCCACGATCCTCCATCTGACCACCGAGGGCTATGGCAAGCGGACCGAGTTGGATGAGTTCACGGCCAAGGGCCGTGCCGGTCTGGGCGTACGGGGAATCCGGACGACTGATGACAGGGGACGAGTGGCTGGTGCGCTGGTGCTGACCGAGGACGAGGACCTGTTTGCCATCACGACGGCCGGAATGATCATCCGGATGCCCGCGACCGATATCTCGGTCCAGGGTCGGGATGCGACCGGGGTTCGGGTCATGTCCCCCGGCGATGGCCAGGAAGTCGCGGCGGTGTCACCCGTACCGGCCGGCGAACCTGACGAGGAGTTCACCGAAGAGTTGGCTGACGGGCTGTCAGAGGTGCTGGTCGAAGAAGCCGACGAGGTGCCCGCCGAAGACGCCTGACCCCTCCGGTCAGCTTCTTTCCCAGAACTCCCGGCTCCCCGGGACGACCGGCACCCGACGGATACCGGACCACGGAAGGGGACGTGATGTCCGAATGGACGGCTCGTGGCGACGACCGTGGACAGTTGTTGCCGCTGATCATCCCCCCGCTGCTGATGGCGGGGGCGTTGGCTTGGCTGGTGGGCTGCGGCGGTCTCATGAGCTACCGCTCCGATGCCTAAAGGGTAGAGGTGACCATCCGGGTGGGTCGTGCCCGGGCAACGGCCCAGTCGCGGGCCCGGCCGGTCGGACCGGGATAGGACCCGTAGACTTCCGGCCCGTGGCCCCCGACGACATCGATGATTCCAGTGAGCCGCGCCCGGACGCGCGCTCCGGGGAACTCTTCGCGGATCTCGGGGAGGAGTCGACCGATGATCTCGTCGTGGACCTGCCTGAGGAGTCGGGTGAACCGGTCGATCCTGAAGGCGGCGCTGAAGCTGACGCAGGAACCGAGACCGATGTCGAGTTGACGGCGCAACAGTCGTCAGGCGACCTGTTGGCGCAGATGTCCGGTGGGGACGTCGATGACGACCACCTCGACGTGTCACCGGTCTTTCGACGGGAGCGTCCACGTGTCCTGAAGGGCTGGTCCGGCCGGGCACGGGCAGAGGCGTCCCCGGTCGCCGAACGGGCTCCAGGTACTCCGACCGGTGGGTATCGGGTGCGACGGGTTCGCCGTTTGGTCCGTCACATCGAGCCGTGGTCGGTTCTGAAGGTCTGTCTGGTGTTCTACCTGTGCGTCTGGGGTCTTCTGGTCATCGCTACCCGCATGCTGTGGAGCGCGGCCGACGAGGCGGGAACCATCGGCAAGGTCGAATCGTTCATCGAGGAGCTGTTCGCCCTCGAATCCTTCACCTTCGACTCGGCACAGATCTTCCGGATCTTCGTGCTGGGCGGCCTAGTCCTCGTGGTCGGCGGTATCGGTGTCACCGTGGTCCTTGTGGTGCTCTTCAACCTCATCAGCGATCTGACCGGGGGAATCCGCTTCACCATGGTGGAAGAGGAGACGGCGGTTCGACAGCGGAGGTTGCGGCGCGGTGATGTCGTCGTTGAGACCCCCGTGACCGGCACCGGTTGGCAAACCGAGGGCGGCCCGGGAGAGTAGTGACGCCTTCGTCGGCGCCGATACCGTTCCGGGGTCTGCGGGGCTATAGCTCAGTCGGTTAGAGCGCACCCCTGATAAGGGTGAGGTCGCTGGTTCGAATCCAGCTAGCCCCACGTTCATGCAGTTCATCCGACGAGCCCTCGCCGCGGTGAGCGTCGCCGCCGCGGTGGCCGCCGCCCTCCGCATTAACGGAGCTGACGGGATCGCGCGCCGTTCCGGCGGATGGCGACCCCTGGCTGGGCCACACCTCCGGTGAACCGTCTCTCATGAGACGTTTTCCATGAACCGGGTCGCGGTCCTCGGGGCCGGAGCGGTCGGCGCCCGGGTGGCCCGTCAACTCCTGTCTTCCGATGAGGTAGAGCAGGTCGTGCTGCGAGACATCTCGGCTGAACGCCTGGCTCGAGCCTCACGATCCCTCGGTGACCGGTGTCGGGTCGAACACCATCCGTTCTCCGACTCGCTGGAGGCTGATGTGGTTGTCGTGGCAACGCCGAGGGGGACCCATCTCGAGGCGGTGATCGAAACCATTGCGGCCCGTCGGCCAGCGGTACTGGTCGGTGACGGCCTGGACGAGACGATCGCGGTGCTTCGGCGGTCGGGCGACGCAGCCCGTGCCGGCGTGCCGATTGCGGTGGGCAGTGGCTTCGGGCCCGGAATGTCCTGTGTCCTGGCGGCCCATGGTGCCTCGTGGTTTGACGAGGTTGAGGAGGTGCACGTGGCGAAGGCTGGCACGGGCGGACCGGCGTGTGCGCTGGTCCACCATCGGGCACTCAGTCGGTCTTCCTACGACTGGCGGGTGGACGACGGTTCCGGCGCGGGCGACTGGATTCGCCGGACGGGTGGCTCTGGCCGTGAGCTGGTGTGGTTTCCCGATCCGGTGGGACCGAGGGACTGCTATCGGGCGGCTCTTCCTGATCCGGTGTTGTTGCACCACGCACTGCCCACGGTGGGTCGGATCACCGCCCGGGTGGCGGCCACCCGCCGGGATCGCCTGACGGCGCCATTACCCATGCTGTCGCCACCGCACGTGGAGGGCGGGATGGGAGCTGTACGGGTCGAGGTCCGGGGTCGGCGAGGTGACGCAACTGACGTGGTCGTGCTCGGAGCCACCGAGCGACCCGCGGTGGCGGCCGCCGCGGTGGCCGCTACGACGGTGGAGTGGTTGCTGGCCGGTCGCCACCGGGTAGCCGGAATGGCCGGTCTCGCCGAGATGGTCGAACCGGTGGCCTTCCTGTCGGACCTGGCGGAGCGGGGTCTCGAGGCTTCGATCTTTGAGGGGGAGCGGGCCCTCTCCTGAGTATCGGTTCTGGTGACCTGTTCTGGGTACGGGCCCTCAGCGGCCGACCAGTTCGAGGATCTGGGGGGCGAGCGCCAGGTTGGTGGCCAGGGCGTCCCCACCTTCGGCAGTCACGGCACCCGACAGATCGGTGAACACGCCACCGGCCTCCGGGAGGATGGTCAGCATGGGGGCGACGTCCCACCGGCTCACGATTGGATCCACCATGGCGTGCGCTCGACCGGTGGCTACCAGCACGTAGCCGTAGGCATCACCCCAGGTTCGGATCACCGCGTTGCGCCCGACGAACTCGTCGAGTGCGGCGGCTGACGGCCAGTAGTCGACGCCACTGGTCACGATGCAGGAGCCGTGGAGGTCCTCACGGTCTGACACGCGGGTCGGTTCGCCGTTCACGAAGCAGCCGAGTCCTCGGCCGGCCCAGACGCATTCGTCGAGTGCGGGGATGTTGATAACCCCCACGACTGGGCCGTGCTTGTCCTCAAGGGCCACGAGGTTGGCGTAGAGGGGCACGCCGTGGATGAACGACTGGGTGCCGTCGATGGGGTCGAGTATCCAGGTGCGTCCCGAAGTGCCGTCGGTGTCGACTTCCTCCTCACCGACCACGGCGTCGTCGGGATACGCGGCGCCGATGCGTTCCCTGAGAAGACGTTCGGCTCCACGGTCGGCTGCGGTGACCGGGGTGCCGTCTTCCTTGCCTTCCACGACGACGTCGGGGCGACGGAAGAGTTCCAGGGTCAGCGCCCCTGCCTCACGTGCGATGGCTATGGCGAAGTCGAGGTCGGACTGTTGTGCGGCGGGAGCAGCGGGGGTTGACGACATGGTCGGGAGCCTAGGGTCGGTACCTTCGGGGACGAGCTGACGGGAGGCCCGGTGTGACGACGGTTCCGTCTCCACGCTGCCGGACCGGTGCATGCAGACGTTGGAGAACGCCCGAAGGGTGTGCTCGTCGTCGCGGGCCACGATGATCCCAGCCGGTGGCCAGGGCCTCTTGTTCAGCTGCGGTGGGCCCCGTTGTCACAGCCAGACACTAGAAGCAGAGGGTCCGCGCGCGCGATGGTCCGCGCGCGCGAACCTCGAGCACCCAATCAGACAGCAGAGGAACTCCATGTCCCAGATTCCCGATTTACCCGAGACGACGTCTGACCAGACTCAGGAGGAACGGGTGGTGTCACGCGCCCGGGACTACGACGAGGCCCGTCAGCGGGCCGCCGATCTCCATCGGGACCGCACCGTGGCCGATGAGGAAGAGCGTCTGGCGGACAGTGACTTCCACGCCGTGTCAAACGACCGGTTCGCAGCGAACTTGACGGCGGATGACCGGACGATGGGGTTCACCGGAACGACCGAAGCTCCCTCATCTGATGGCGAACCGGTCGACCAGAAGACCGGATGGGCGAACCATCGATACCAGGTGCTGTTGGAGGTCCGAAAGAGGTTGGACGTCCTGTGTGACCGGGCTGACCGTGAGCTCGATGAGGCCCTCGGGGCGCTTCTGTCAGCCACCGACGGCCTCAGGCAGGTGGCCGGCGAGGATGAGGAGAGCGATCACGTCGAGACCTTCGATCTGGTGGTCGGTGGCGGAGCCGGCGTGGCGGTCAAGGAGCCCGACGAAGCCGCTGATCTCACCGGGGCAACGTCGGCGGCCTGAACGGTCGTAGAGCCACTAATCGGTGCATCCGAACAGGATCCTCCTACCCGTCGGAGGTGATCTTGTCGAGGAGTGGTAGAAGCTCCTGGCCCAGCATGCTGCGGTAGGTGTTGTGGTAGTGGTGCAGGGCAGGCTCGTTTCGTCCGAACACGATCTGGTCGAGTACACCGGCGTCAGCCGACCTCTGTTGGCTGGCGCTCATGGCGTAGTCCTCGTCGCGGATGACCTCGCCGAAAGTGCGAGCAATTTGGGTCGCCAAGGCCTCGAAGTCGGCTACCTCGATGCCGAGGGCGTTCGACTCGACGGCTTCCGGGCGGATGTAGAAGTCGACCTTGCTGACATGGTGGCCCGGGTCACCCGGCGTCGGAATGGCACGGACGAGGAATACGCCGACCTCGAAGGGCATGAGGATGATGTTTGGGAACAGCCAGTAGACGGGGAGGCCGGCGACGGTGACGTCCCACTCCTCCTCCGGAAGCTGTCGCACCTGATCGATGGCTCGCTTGCATAGAACCATTCGATGGAGGTGCCCGTCCTCGTCGTAGGTCTGGACGTTGCCGTGGAAGTTGAGTGCAAGTGTGTTCGAGTGGAGTGTGTTGAAGTGGTAGGTCTCGCCGAAGGTGTCCATTGCGAGCTTCCAGTTGCACCTGATGTCGTACTCGTCAGAGGTGAGGAGTTTGAGTTCGTCGAATCGCCAGGTCGGGAACTCGTCGTTGAACCACTCGCCGAGTAGCC
>Ga0257111_1001001_pt1 | contig 11582 bp, 14 predicted proteins | sample LP_taG_6_FD_191567 | JGI IMG/M metagenome (GOLD analysis project Ga0257111, IMG submission 191567) | Marine microbial communities from Northeast Subartic Pacific Ocean, Canada - LP_J_2015_P26_500m | ecosystem: Environmental > Aquatic > Marine > Oceanic | place: Canada: Northeast Subartic Pacific... | reverse complement strand
ACTGGGAATGTAACCCTCTCCGAACGAGGTGAATCAATAGCGCCACCCGAGGCAACAAGCGACGCCAGCACCCGCCTAGAAGGTGCCGCCAATCCCAGTGGCGATGCCCAAAACATTGAAACTCGTCTTGTGGTCGTAGGGGATTCGGACTTCGCGGCAAATTACTCGCTGGGCATTCAGGGAAACCGCGACCTTTTCCTAAACATAGCCAACTGGCTCACCCAACAAGAAAATCTCGTAGCCATTCGACCCCGTCAACCCGAAGATCGACGCATTACGTTGACCGCTGACCAGCAATTACGAATTTTTTGGCTGTCAGTATTCATGATTCCTGGTGTTGTGCTCGGAACAGGGGTCTACACTTGGTGGTTGGGTCGTCAATGATGGGACGAGGTCGTTCAACCCTCATCCTGTTCATTGTATTCGTCGCACTAGCTTCGTACTCATACTTCATCGAGCAGAAACGACCATCCCGTGCCGATGCCGAGAGCGCAAAAGAGCGTGCGTTCTCAGTAGAATCTGAAAACATTGCGGAGCTTCAAATTAACTTGATGAACAGCCAGACTCACCTAGAAAAACGCGACGATACCTGGCGCATTTCAGACCCCACAAAAGCCATGGCAGATGCTGCTACAGTCTCTTTAATCACATCAAGCCTAGAGTCGTTAAATATCGAACGAGTGGTGCAGGATAACTCCGACAACTTGGCCCAGTTCGGTCTTAGCAAACCACGCCTTGAAGTTACGTTCAAGAATGGAGACACCTCAGACTCTACAACACTGTTGGTTGGCGATGACACGGCTACGGGGAGTAATACGTACGCGACTATTAAAGGAAGCGACCGTGTCTTTTTGATCGTAGCTTCTTTGGGAGAAGGATTCAGTAAAACCACATTTGACCTCCGAGATAAAGCGATCTTACAACCGAGTCTCAATGCAGTGGACCAACTAACCTGGTCATCCAAGGACTATCAAATCGAAGTCACTAGACGTGAGGGGACTTGGAGAATGGTACAACCCTGGAACGCATATGCGGAGACTCCCGTCATCAATGGACTGATCAGTCAGCTCAGAAATACATCGATGCAATCCATCGTAACGTCGAACCCGTCGAACTTGCTGTCCTACAACCTAGCCGAACCTTTAGTTACAATTACCGTCGGCGTTGGCGATACGAGTGCAACTCTGCACCTTGGTAATGAAGCTGACGGGAATATGCGTCATGCGCGAGACTTGTCACGTTCGCTCGTCTTCACGGTAAATGCCTCACTCTTCGATGCATTTGCAAAGCCGCCTGCCGACTATCGACGTAAGGAAGTATTCAATTTCCAGCCGTTCTCCGCGACCCATCTGAACATCGAAGGTCGTGAGGCAACGGTCACATATGAAAAACGTCAAGACCCGGAAACTGCCGCGGTTTGGGAACAGGTAAATATTCCGCGGAAAGATATCGATCAAACACGGATCATCGATATGCTTTCTCGATTGTCTGCATTACGTGCCAACCGATTTATTGATTTCAAGAAGCCGCATCTTGAACCACCTGAAACGATAGTGACTGTACGATTTGGAGAGCCTGAGCGAGAAGACCGGGTGATTTTCATGCGGAGCAATAATACTGTTTATGCTCTGATGGCAAACGAGGACGGCGGAGCCATTGTCAATACAAGCGAATTTGAAGAAGTAATAGCGATGATCGACGTACAATCAACTCCTGGAAGGACCTCCTCTCCATGATTACCCATAATCAAGTCGTCCGTTCTGATGTAAAGCATCATTTTTACCAACATTCGTTTGGTCTAGCAATAAGCGCGATATGCCTACTCGGCACGCTCGGCTGCGTCCAATCGGCTCGTGTGACCCCACAAATCGCTACACCATCAGCGATGATGAACACTACTACCGCGTCGACAACAGCAGAATTACGATTACGTGAGGATCTCACGGCCCTTTTCGAAACGCCTCAATTCGATCACACGCTTTGGGGTATCGCGGTGCGATCACTTGATCGTGGAGAAGACCTCTATCGTATAAATGACAAGAAACTAGTCATGCCAGCCTCAAATATGAAAGCTGTAACTCTTGCAGCCATCGCGGAACAACTAGGATGGGACTACCAATTTGAAACCCAATTACTCACGCATGCTGCCATCGAAGATGGAACTCTTTCGGGAGACCTCATTGTCCGAAGTAATGGAGATCCAAGTTTTAATCGATTACACGGTGATCCTGTAGAAATCTTTACGGCTTGGGCAGACGAACTAAAACAGCTTGGTGTCAACATTATTGAAGGCAACATCGTTGGAGACGACAATGCTTTCGATGAATCTACACTGGGCGCTGGATGGGCATGGGATTATTTGGGGTATGGATACGCCGCACCAATCGGACCACTACAGTTGTACCAAAACATCGTCTCGCTCGAAATTCTGCCTGGAAACACGGTCGGAGAGCCGATAACCGTTAAGGTGTCACCTCACTACAGCGGCCTGGATATCAACATCCTTGCACGAACCGGACCTGAGAATTCAACGAACACCTTAAACCTCGTCCGCCTCCCAAGCCGCCCAGTGCTTGAAATCACTGGCTCAATACCCTTGGGGTCTAGGCCTGTTACACAAACAGCTTCGGTGCCCAATCCCACTGAATTTTTCGTGCGGAACCTTCGTGCAGTGCTCAACGACAACGGCATCACAGTTCGCGGTGAAGCTATCGATATTGACGCATTAGTTGATGAGGGAAATATTCAAGCGCCTCGACAACTACTGGTGCACCACTCGCCCCCGTTAACGGAAACAGGTTCGGTTTTGATGATGGTCAGTCAAAATTTATATGCTGAAACTTTTTTTAGAACTCTTGGTAGTCAAGAAGGAAAACGCACCGCCGAGGCCGGCCGGAACGCAGTGCGAACGGTGATGACCTCTTGGGGTATTTCACCTGATTCGTACCAGCAGTACGACGGTTCCGGCCTATCGCGCTACAACTACGTCACCGCCGATATGCTAATTACCCTTCTAACGAGAATGCATGAGGATCCAAAGCACACCGATGCATTCAAGGCTACACTCCCAATCGCCGGCCTTAGTGGTTCCTTGGAACGACGAATGAAGGGTGGCTTCGCGGAAAAGAATGCACGCGCAAAAACTGGCTCAATTTCAAACGTGCGCGCGCTGTCGGGGTACGTCACGACTCGTGATCAGGAGCTACTGGCATTTACGATCATCGCCAACCACTTTCACTTGCCACAATCTGTGATCGATGGAGCAACAGATCTTGCAGTGGAACGCCTAGCAAGTTTTACTCGGCACTAACCACACCGAGTTCACAACGAACAGCTTTGACTAACTCGGACATCTTCCCAGAAAGCCCACCTCCCTGGGCAAAGGCTGGTCGACCGCCACCATGACCACCAAACCGCTTCGTGAGGCGATCCAAAACATCGGCAGCATTAATTGAGACATCTTTTGAACATGCGATCACAATTAATATAGGAGCCGACTCCGACAAGAGCACTACAAGGTGACCCGGTTTTCGGACCATTTCAGCAGCTAAACCTTTTAGTTCTGCGGCCTCATTCGTTGCCACTACCTTTAACACCAATGACAATTGGCCGACCTGCTCGGCAGTAGAAGCCATTGCTGCTGCTTCGTAAGAAGAAATGCGTTCGCGTTGCTCCCGTATGGTCCGTAAAGAAGCCTTATTTTCCGCTTGCAACCTGACTATGGCGTCAGAAAGTTCTCCAGGGATGACCGACAAATGTCTGACGATCCTACTAAGCACTCTATTCTGTACCCTAAATTCAGATAATGTTCGTTCGCCACAAAGAAACGTCACGCGGGTCCCACCTTTAAAACGCTCACAAGACTTAATGGCAATAATACCGACAGCGCCAGTGTGATCCACGTGGGTCCCACCACATGCCGATAAATCGAATCCATCCACATCAATTAGCCGAAGGTTGCCAGTTCGAGCGGATTCTTTACGCAGGGGCAGAGCAGAGACTCCTTCAGAATCTGCAAACCGCACTACAACGGGACGGTTTTCCCACACGATACGATTAGCTTCCGCTTCTATGGCTTCCAACTTCGATGATGATAATTCAGTATCGAGATCGATCGTTGAAGCTGACCGGCCAAGATGAAATGAAACTGTCCGTGCGTTGTGGAGTCGATCACACGCAGCAGACAATATGTGCTGGCCAGTGTGCTGTTGCATATGATTAAACCGGCGCGCCCAGTCGATCCGACCGTGGACTTTTTGTCCGATCGTGACGGCCCCGTTGATCACATGTCCAACGGTGCCGTTATTTAGATCGATAACGTCCATAACTGCCTCGCCTTCAAGCATTCCGGTATCGTGGGGTTGCCCACCTGACGTCGGATAGAAGGCAGTCCGATCGAGCGTCACGATCGAACGATCTTTGTTGAAGTCAACTTCGGTCACATTGGCATCAAACTCGATTGTTGTTGCACTGGTGTAATAGAGGCGTTCAGTCACTGTCACAAAACCTCACTCGCTGATCGCAATAACCTAAGATTCTAATGTCACATCTCTAACGGATCTGTGACACCCGCGTCGACAAAGCCCTGCGAACGTAGCATGCAACTATCACAACGACCACACGCCCGACCACCTTCTGTCGGGTCGTAGCAGCTGTGGGTCAAACCGTAATCCAACCCTAACTTAAGACCTCGCTGAATAATCTCAGCTTTCGTTAGATTAATGAGTGGAGCGTGAATACGTGTCCGGTTACCATGAACGCCAGCTTTCGTAGCAACAGCAGCAAGGTGTTCAAACGCGGTGATGAATTCAGGACGACAATCCGGATAACCCGAATAATCCAATGCATTAACGCCAATAAAAATATCCCGGGCAGCCAAAACTTCTGCCCACGCTAAGGCTAATGCAAGTAGGACGGTATTGCGGGCTGGCACGTACGTCGATGGGATGTCATTCGTGTCTAGACGTCTTGCTTTGGGAACTGGCGCTGAACCGGTCAGTGACGAACCACCGATTCGAGATAGATCAACCTCAAGTTCCAGATGTTCAGCAACCTTAAGCTCATGCGCCACCTTCTTTGCAGCTTCAAGTTCCTGATGATGAATCTGGCCGTATCTCACGGTTAGTGCATGTAGCGTAAAGCCCTGTTGGCTTGCAATAGCTGCAGTCGTGTAAGAATCGAGTCCACCACTCAGCAGCACTACACTTTTAGCCACCATGAACTAGACACCTCGAACATCAGCGCCCCAAATGTATTTGTGCGCTTGGAGCTGGATACGAACGGGCAACCGATCTTCAAGAACCCAACCAGCCAACACCTGTGGTGCCAAATGATCATGAACCGGCGAAAATAGGGTGGCTCCGCAGCGGGAAGCCAACCCTAACCGCTTTAGCGTATCTCGCGCGTACTCATAGTCCGCACGATCGGCAATAACAAATTTCACTTGATCACGTTTCGTAAGCAGCTCAAAATTTTCCCAGTGCGTCGTTTTCTCCTCTCGACTGCCTGGACATTTAACATCTAACACCTTTATCACCTTCGCAGGAAGACGGGCCACGCTCAACTGACCACCCGTTTCCACTAGGATGGTGATGTCATCTTGAAGTAGTACATCGATTAAACCATAAACGTCTTCCTGTAGAAGCGGCTCCCCGCCCGTGATCTCAACAAGTCCACATTGATAATTTTCAACTTCCTTTTGCACATCCTCAATCAACATTTTCCGACCCTCATGAAAGGCGTATGGAGTATCGCACCAGACACATCTGAGGTCACACCCAGTTAGGCGCACAAAGACACACGGCTGTCCCGTAAACGTCGACTCGCCTTGAATGGAATAAAAGATTTCGTTGACTGTTAGCATCACTCAATCGAGGGTTAATTAACAAAATCCAATACAATCGGATAGCTTATTGTAGACTAGGAAACGATGCGTAAGACTGTGTTCTTCTGGAAGCCTGGTTGAACGACCTGCCGAAACGCCAGACGTGTTCTGGAAGAAAAACGTATTGATCTTGAGGTGCGAGATCTTGAACGCGATCCACCAACTCGCGCGTTTCTTGAGCGTCACGTGAGTTCAGTGCAGTTTCTGGATTTCGTGAGCCAGCGAAGTCCAGTCTTCAAGCAACGGCCGTTGCCGAAGTCGAAAAAAGAAGCAATCAATTTGATGATGAAAAACCCAAAATTGATTAAACGGCCCATCATTATCAGCGGCCGTACTGTGATCTTTGGTTTCGATAAATCCCGCGTGAAGCTACTGAAATAGCACCTCGGATTCCGCAAGGATTACATCACTTACCCATCCGTGTCACCCCCAGCTTCGGACATAGATCTGCGAGTACGCATTGCCGGCAGAGCGGGTAGGTTGGTTTGCAAATATTCTGACCCCAAGTAACCAGATAACGATTAATAAATGGCCACCACCGCCGTTGCAAGGCAGTGTAAAGAGCGCTCTCAGTCTCTTCTGGATTTCTTGTACAAACCCAACCAAGACGATTAGTGATGCGATGAACGTGTGTATCCACGCAAATGTTGTCCAAGCTCTGATAAGACAAGATTAAAACGAGGTTGGCTGTTTTCCGGCCGACACCTGGTAGGCTCAGCAACTCAGCCATATTTGATGGCACATCACCAGAAAATTTTCTTAAAAGGATTGCCGCAGTAGCCTTAAGGTGTTTTGCCTTGTCGTGATAAAAGCTGACGGGATAAATTAACCGCTCAATTCGTCGAATTGATAGCTTCGATAATGCTAACGGTGTGGCAGCAACTTCGAAGAGGCGGGTTGAAGCAGCAAGTGTCACTGCGTCTTTAGTCTGAGCGGACAACATTGTTCCAATCAGCACTTGAAAGGGATCGGACGTTTGTTCGTCAGCAAGTTTTTCCATAACGGGCACCCCCATTTGTTCAATGGCACCCGTAAGTACTCGCATAATTCGTGCAATCAGCGCTGGCCTAGGACGAGGCACGGTCGAAGACAAAGAGGCGCTTCGATTCTTGACAGAGCTTTGCTTTGATTTCTTCGTCGGCATCAAAATTCGTGACGTCTCAGCTGTTGATAGGGGTTATCGGCAAATTTCCAGATAGTACTTCCATTAGATTCCTAGCTGCTAAGTCAGCCATCGCTGTACGTGTTTCATGGGTGGCACTGCCCAGATGAGGTGAAAGGACAACATTTGATAGACCTAACAATCCTGAATGCACCATCGGTTCTCGTTCGTAGACATCGAGTGCTGCACCAGCGATTAGCCCTTCCCGAAGCGCCAAGACTAATGCGTCTTCATCAACCACAGGACCACGCGACGTGTTAATTAAATAAGCGGATGGTTTCATATTAACTAGCGCCTCCCGATCAATTAAATGATGCGTGTCTGACGTCATAGGCACATGGAGTGACACAACATCGGATGTGGCTAATAGGCGATCGAGTGGCATAACTGACGAATCCTTTAGAGATTTTGTCCATTGTGACCTATCCGTAATGTCGTTACTTCCCTTCGGAGCTGCAAACACCACCTTCATCCCAAACACTGATGCCCGCGCTGCTACGGCACGCCCAATTCGACCCGCTCCAACAACACCTAACTGTTTTCCAAACAGTTCCATGCCAAGCATAAAGTCGAGGGCCCAGCCTTTCCAGACGCCGGATTGTATAAGCCGGTCTCCCTCAACCACGCGTCGAGTAACGTTTAGTATGAGTCCCCAAGTTAGTTCGGCGACTGATTCAGTCAGCACCCCAGGTGTATTTGTTACAACAATGCCATGTTTCTTGGCTGTCGCAATATCGATATTGTCATAACCCACAGCGATATTTGCGATAACGCGAAGTTGCGATCCAGCTTTAATAATTCCTGCATCAATCGTATCTGTCACAACACACAGAAGACCGTGTTTATCACGCACTCGATCAAGGAGCTGATCGCGAGAAAGAGCGTTTTGCTCTGTGTGATAGTCAATCTCTAAGTCGGACTCCAAGTGTTGAAGCACAGCCGCTGGAATACGGTTGGTGACGAGGACGCGAGACTTCATGTATTAATTCTGCGACAAAATTTCTGTGGATTTACAGCGATGATTCATTTATTGATGAGTGACCTAGGAATTCACCTCATCAACGACCCCAATGATTGCAACATCTACAGGCGCCATGGGTTGACTGATCGCTTGCCCAGCTGCACGACCTTCAGACACAATCAATACTTTTTCACCGACACCAGTTCCAACCGAATCAACGGCGAGCAACGCAACACCTTGCGGTTGGTCATCCGCAGTAATCGGTTGCACAAGTAGAAGCTTCGCGCCAATAAGAGTGCTTTGTTTTTGGGTAGAAACCAACGGGCCAAGAACCCTGGCTAATTGCATAATATATTGTCGCTATGTATTGTTCCCCATTACCGGTTCGCGTTATCGGTAGACCAGTGATCAACAATACCCACAATATTAAGATCGGTCGGCACCTCCATAGGGAGGAAGGGAAACGAAGCTTCTCGTCCACGCACAACAAATACTTCTTCACCCACGCCAGCGCCAACTGAATCGACAGCGACCAAAGATTGACCAGTGGCCACACGATCAGGTGTGATTGGTTGAATTAAGAGCAGCTTGTGCCCTGTCAACTGCTCATCCTTGCGTGTTGCGACCACGTTTCCAATGACCTTGGCAAGTTGCACTATGGTTGAACCTCTACTGTGTCCACAATACCAACGATAGAGGCATCAATCGGAGAATCCTTTAAGCCTGTGGCCATTCGCGCCGAACTACCGGTAACGATCAATACCGTTTCTCCAACACCGGCATCAACGGTATCGATTGCCACGAGACACCTGCCCTCTTCTTTACCTTTCGGATCAACCGGACGAGCCAAGAGCAACTTACTACTTACTAGTCGCTCGTCTTTACATGTCGCAACTACAGTGCCAACAATTTTTGCAAGTATCATGATTCCTTTTGTGGTTTTACACTAATTTACATATTCAACATTGCAAGTGAGCGTAACTGCGCCCTTCCTTGTGGTTACCTAGGCTTTACCCTTAATTTGTTCGATAGGAAACGAAGCCTCCAGATTCTCGTGTGGTCGAGGTATTACGTGAACCGACACAAGTTCGCCAACTTTCTGTGCAGCCGCTGCCCCCGCATCAGTGGCGGCCTTCACTGCAGCGACGTCACCACGCACAATCGCTGTAACGTATCCCGCACCAATTTTCTCCCAACCGACCAGGGTCACTTTACTAGCCTTTACCATGGTATCCGCAGCCTCAATCATCGATACGAGCCCCTTGGTTTCGACTATCCCCAATGCCTCACCCATGAATCTCTCCCAAGTGCCCTACCAATACGGATTAATTAAGAACCGCAGATACCACAACACAGAACCCTTTTATTAAGAAGGCTTAACCGCCTTAACGGCATCTTCAATGAGCGCCGTAAGCTCACGGTATGTTAAACGAATTTCGTTTTCCTTGCCTATCTCATCCGATTTTTTTAAGTTCGTTTCATCGTGTACTAAACGGGCGTTTGGAGAGGATGGAGCCTGTATTATCTGACAATTCGCATCGTCAGCTTCCGCACCATCAGCACAAAATTCTGCTGGCCTCGATGCAACACCGTAACTACCAAACAAACCCTGCAAACGATCTACTTCCTCTCTCGACAACAGGCGCTCACGTCCCAAAAACCGCGCCACAAGACTAATCCGAGCAAAGTGTTCAATTGTTTCCATTCGGTAATATGCCTTAAACAACTCGCTAGCAATCGTAAGAGCTCCATGATTCGCCAACAACAAACCGTCATATTTTGTGATGTAGTCCCGAACAGCGTCGGCCAATTCAGAGGTAGAAGGTGTACCATAATCCGCAATGGGTATGCTACCGAGCGTCACGACAACTTCGGCCAGCACAGCTCGGTCGAGTGGAATACCAGCAACTGCGAATCCAGTCGCTGCAGGCGGATGAGCGTGAACAACCGCCTTAATATCCGGTCGATGTTCGTAGACTGCTAGATGCATTAAAAGTTCAGATGATGCATTACGCTCGCCAGCAAGCTTATTCCCCTTCAGATCAGTCGTAACCATCATGTCTGGGGTCATAAATCCTTTTGACACACCTGTCGGTGTTGTTAAGAGGCGGTCCTCACCTAGCCGAACGCTGATGTTGCCGTCATTTGAAGCCACATAGCCACGTTCATAAATACGCCGTCCGACCTCAACGATATTGGCTCGAACTTGCTCTTCCGGTTGCATCACGTAACACCCTTCTTTTAAGGCGAACTCAGTGGTCGAAATTTCGTAAAGATCTTCAGACTTATCGATCTAAATATTTTCGCCGGCACTGATCGGAACAAAAATACTTAACTGTGCCCTCACGTTTAATTGTGACGGCTCGTGATCGAACCACAAACATGCCACACACAGGGTCCTGCACTAAAGAAACACCTTTTGGTTTCGCCACCTTCGATCTACCAGTTGCACCTTCAATCACGCCAGAGACAAAACGCCAGATCAGGTAAAAGGCAATGATGGGTAAAATAACCCGTAACCAACCAGTCAACATTTAGCTCCACTTTTCCACAGAGAGCAGCACAAATATTACTCCACTCCACCGGGTTGTTTCTCCTCAGGCACCAAAGCAGCATCTGGATGCGCTGACTGTAAGCTGGCAAGAGCCTGTTGGGCAGCACGACCTTCAGGACTGTCTGGTGTCACCTCGATTAATCGCCGCCACACCATCGCCGCACCTTCCAGATCCTGTTGACCAAAGGCTTTTACGATGCCCATGTTCAACATGGTCTTCGTATGCGCCGGATCGATCTCCAGTGAGTGCTCAAACTGTGCAATCGCACGATCTGGCTGGTCCGTATAATAGTAACCCACCCCAAGATCGGTACTCACATTGACGTTACGCGGGTCTAGTGCGAGCGCCTGCTCGTACCATTTCACCGCTTCCTCAAATTGCTCTGCATCGAAATACAAATCACCAAGAGTCACTCTCGGCGCAGGATTAGACGAATCTTGTTCAGCTGTAGAAACTAATGTCTGTATCCGTTGCTCATCAACTACACGTGGCTCAGCTGTGGGCTGGTTAACGTTGGGGCTGGCCTGCACACGCGGCTCACCTATATTGGTAGTTTGAAGGGTTACGGACTGCTGACTACCCAACACCCAACCGACAATTAGTCCAAAGCAGGTGCCAGTAATCAAGAAAATGACTGATTCTAACTTCATGGTATCTCATTCGGAATGTGTCAAGCCAGGTGACCGCACCTAGCAATTATCATCCTGTGCACGAACACTCAGATCATAGCAGGACTGTAGGGCTTACTCCCAAAGTCATAGAAGACACCTCTTAACCGAACTGGCGATTTCATCTGAGTATTCCTGAATCTCAGCCTGATTGCGACCCTCGACCATGATCCGAAGTAATGGCTCAGTGCCGGAATATCGTACAAGAAGACGTCCTTGACCTGCTAGACGAAGTTCAACGTCTCGAATCACGGCAGCGATTTCCGGCACGCTTTGCAAATCGGTTTTTCGACGCACCGGAACATTAACAAGGACCTGCGGATAAACATCTAAGTCAGCCGCTAAATCAGCC
>Ga0257111_1000998_pt1 | contig 11589 bp, 7 predicted proteins | sample LP_taG_6_FD_191567 | JGI IMG/M metagenome (GOLD analysis project Ga0257111, IMG submission 191567) | Marine microbial communities from Northeast Subartic Pacific Ocean, Canada - LP_J_2015_P26_500m | ecosystem: Environmental > Aquatic > Marine > Oceanic | place: Canada: Northeast Subartic Pacific... | reverse complement strand
TATCCAGGCGTTTTCCAGGATCGATTTTGTTTGCAACACCCCACAAACCAGCCCCGATTAAGACTGCTTGAAGCAAGTATGGATTCGCCGCACCGTCTGCAAGCCGGACTTCTATCCGGTCTGAATCCGGAATGCGGATCATGTGGGTTCGGTTATTTCCGGAATAAGTAACTGTATTCGGCGACCAGGTTGCTCCGGAAGTGGTGCGCGGAGCGTTGATACGCTTGTAGCTGTTGACCACAGGATTGGTGATTGCGGCCAGGCTTTCAGCGTGTTCAAGCAAGCCGCCGATAAAATGATAAGCAAGTTTAGAGAGCCCAAGTTCTCCTTTTTTATCTTCCATGAGATTTATTTTTCCGGTTTTTTTCCAAACCGAAACGTGTGCGTGACAGCCGTTTCCGGTCAGAGTGGCGATTGGTTTTGGCATGAAGGTCGCGCGGAATCCGTGTCTTTCGGCAACCGTCTTTGTCATGTATTTGAAAAAGCTGTGCCGGTCCGCGGTGGTCAAGGCTTCCGTATAATCCCAGTTCATTTCAAACTGTCCGTTTGCGTCCTCATGGTCATTTTGATAAGGCCCCCAGCCAAGAGTCTCCATGTGGTCGCAGATTTCGGAAATCAGATCATAACGCCGCATCAGTGCCTGCTGATCGTAACAGGGTTTAGGCTGAATATCTGCTGAATCCGCGACCGCTGTTCCTTCAGGATTCAATATAAAGTATTCACACTCAACCCCGGTTTTCACTTGAAAACCTTTTTCTCCCGCATCAGCAAGTACTTGTTTTAATACAGTGCGGGGACCGTGCGCCACAATTTTTCCACCAAGATAAATATCACTGGGCAACCAGCCTACCTCCGGTTTCCATGGTAACTGTATCAGCCTATCGGCGTCAGGAAGCCCGAACATGTCTGAATCTGCAGGGGTCATGTCAAGATACGCAGCAAAGCCGGCGAAACCAGCACCGTTTTTCTGCATGCCTGCTATCGCAGCAGCAGGAACCAATTTTGACCTGACTACTCCAAACAAGTCAGTGAAACTAATTAAAAAATATCGTATACCCTTTTCCTTTGCTGCTTCCGCAAGACTGATACTCATTTTTACATCTCTGGTTATTGATTATTGTCACCTAAATAAGCCTAAATAACGTGTTATTTCGAGTAAAGAGATAAATCTTACACAAACTTCTAAACTTGTATCCTCAAAGTTTATCCATTCTGTCGAAATGACACTGCATTTAAAGAGCCTCTGGATTTTTTCATTTCCACTTTGCTGATTCAGGTGCGGGGTGGAATTCGGACTTTTTGAAACGATCCAGTAATCAGTAAAAGAAAATACACCTCAAAAGTTTACAGCCAGGAAAATGGACAGGCAAGATTTTATTATTATTGAGATTATTTACTTGACATAAAATTTTCACTACACGATACTTACCTCTTTTAGAACAAATGCTTATTACAATTAATTAATTTAATAGTTATTTCCCAAAGGTAAACTGGCAAATTAAATTTCAGCCAACTACCTTTTGGGGTAGATTTAACCTACTCATTTGTATTTAAATCCCTATCTCTTAGAGTGTTGCTGGCGACAACATTTTATTGTATTGTCATTGATACTTAAACATTTTGAGTTTTATTCTCGTTAATTTAAAACACAATTTAATTAAGCATGGAATTAACTAATACATCAACTCCCCGCCTTCTGGAACCTGGTTTGCGGAGCTTTCTTCCATATGGGATGGAACGCTATCAAGTTCCAGCTATGGGCACAATAGTCGTCACTTTAACTCCAGAAGACAGCTTGACCATTAGAGATCCGGAAGGACGCCAATGCGGAGAACTTGTGGTTTTCGGTGAAGGCGGCCGTGAAGATGCTGAGTCACTCGGGACCAAAGCCTCCAAAGAAGCTTCCGGACTGAAAAGTATCCTCAGCCAAAAATCAGTAAGCGCCAACAAAGTAACAGCTGCACTTAAAAGAGGCGGACTGAATATCGGTAAAATGAAAGCCGTTCCGCTCTTTTCGAAAGACTCCCTTCCGGATGAAGAAGTTACGTTCCGGGCAAGCCGCGAGCTCACCTGTGTAATTGCCTCACTGGGCGAAAACATGATCGTAGAAGAACAAAATCCTCCGACTGATTTGGTGGCCTTTGTACAACGTGCCAATCCTGAAAACGCACCGACTCCAGATTTGCCGGAACCACTCGCTGATCCACGCTTGGAAATCCGCATTCATAACAGTACCGCCAATGCTTATGAAATCAAAGCAGGAGAGTATATTCAAATTTTGGATGTCGCTGGACGGCAGTGTTCCGATTTTCAAGCATTCAAGACCAGTCAATTGGACAAAGGGATTGAGTGTTGTATTGAGATGACAAATACCCGTTCGCTGACTATGACTTCGTGTCCAAAACCGGGCTTGCATTCAAAATTTTTCGATCAGGAAATGCAACCGTTGGTCGAAGTGATACAGGATACTGTGGGACAGCATGATACGTTTGGTTTGGCTTGCGCCCCAAAATATTATGACGATATGGGATATTTTGGCCACATCAGTTGCTCCGAAAATTTCAATACTAATCTGGAGCATTACGGAGTTCAAGCACGGGAAGGTTGGCCTGCTATCAATTTTTTCTTTAACACAGGAGTGGACGATCATCATGCAATGTATTCGGATGAGTCATATTCACGTCCTGGAGACTACATTTTATTGAAAGCCTTAACGGACATTGTTTGCGTGTCTTCTGCTTGTCCAGACGATACTACTTCGGCAAACGGCTGGAATCCTACCGATATTCACGTCCGGATTTATCCGGCCAAAAATCTTTTCTCTAAAGCCATAGCAACTAGAATGACTCCCGAATCCGACGCTAAAATGACTCAAGAAACTGCTTTTCATCCAAGAACTTCCAAACTCACCCGGAATTTCGTGGAATATAATGGATACTGGCTTCCGACCTGCTATACCAATGGAGGAGCACAAGAAGAATATTACGCCTGCCGCGAAAAAGCGGTGGTGATGGATTTATCACCACTCCGAAAATTTGAGATTCTCGGACCGGATGCAGAGCTTTTGATGCAGTGGGTACTCACTCGAAATGTAAGAAAACTCGCAGTTGGACAAGTCGTTTACTCTTCCATGTGCTACCCGCACGGTGGGATGATGGACGACGGAACTTTACTGCGTATCGCTCAAGACAACTTCCGTTGGGTGGGTGGAAGTGACTACGGTGGAGAGTGGATGCGACAACAGGCAAAAGAAAAAGGCTACAAAGTTTGGGTCAAATCCTCAACCGATCAATTGCACAACATTGCAGTTCAAGGTCCCAAAAGCCGTGATATTCTCAAAAAAATTATCTGGACTCCAGAGCATCAGCCAAAAGTGGAAGAAGTCAACTGGTTCCGTTTTACCATCGGCCGCATAGGAGACCTCAACGGAGTTCCGGTGATGATTTCCCGCACCGGATATACCGGGGAATTGGGATATGAAGTCTGGTGTCATCCTAATGACGCCCCTGCAGTTTGGGACGCGGTTTGGGAAGAAGGACAGGAGCACGGCCTAAAACCGCTTGGACTGGACGCGCTGGACCTTGTGCGTATTGAATCGGGTTTAGTTTTTGCCAGTTATGAGTTCTCTGACCAAACTGATCCGTTTGAAGCAGGGGTTGGTTTTACTGTACCACTCAAAACCAAGGAGGATGATTTTGTAGGTAAAGAAGCACTGATCCGCCGTAAAGCCAGTCCGCAGAAACAACTCGTAGGTTTGGAATTGGACGGACACGAAATAGGAGGTCACGGCGATTGTGTTCACACTTCCGGCGGGCGTGCTCAGGTTGGCATAATTACCAGCGGAATGCGTTCACCACTTCTGAAGAAAAACATCGCGTTATGCAGAATGGATGTAGCACATGCAGAACTGGGTACGAAAGTGGAAGTAGGGAAGCTGGACGGACACCAAAAGCGTATTCCGGCGCAGGTGGTGAAATTTCCGTTTTATGATCCGGAAAAACTAAAACCTCGCTCTTGACTTCCAGTATTGGATGATGTAAATTCATTGTTTGAAAAAATAGAAGAAGAGCAAAAGTTGAGAAGGTTTAATTAAAATGGCTGAGAAAACTGATTTAGTTTTCGGCCTTTATAATATCCGTTCATTTTTCAGCAATAAAAACGGATACAACTGCTAATTTCAGGAGATAATATGACAGACTTAGATGCACACGTTAACGCAGAGGGGCGAGACAAATTAGTGAAACAGGTTCGAGAAAAAATCAATGAACTGGGAGTCACCTATGTTTACTATCAATTCATTTCCGTTACCGGCAGGATCGTCGGCAAAGGTATTCCTGCCGATCACTGGGAGCGAATAGCCGAGAAAGGGTTCCAACTCGTGTATGGATCTACCGCCAACCTGTTTGTTGACCGCCACGGTGATTACATTGGTTATGGGCCTGAAGCATCCGAATTAGTCGGTATTCCTGATCCTGAAACCTTCAGTCAACTGCCCTGGGACAAGAGGGTTGCAAGAGTATTCTGTACTTGTTTCCGGAACCGTGAAGAACGTGAAAATCCGGGAGGACATTTGACTTCAGATTGCCGCGGAAATTTGCGAATCATTCACAATGAGTTTCAGGATAAATATGACGGACTGCACATGAGATGCGGTACGGAGCCGGAAATGATGTGGCTCAAGCGCGGTGAGGACGGACGGCCAAATGGCGGTGTGACCAAACCGAATTGTTATCACATTGACCAATTTGAAGAGTTGCGCCCAACTTTCATGAAAGTCATTGAATACTCACAGGCCATGGGTCTGGATATTATTCAGGGTGACCACGAAGATGCTCCCGGACAATTGGAGTTGAACACGATGTATGACGATGTTTTGCGTAATGCTGATCGCTTGACGACTTACCGGCAAATTTGCGCACAAGTGGCGCGTGAAGACGGCTTGATTGCCTGTTTTATGTCCAAACCGTTTATGGGCGTTTCTGCTTCCGGATGTCATCACAACATGTCACTCTGGCGAGGCGGAAACGACACAGTCAATGATTTACACTTCGATAAACTTCCGGGAATGGCAGGAGCATTTACTTATCTTGTTGGTGGAGATAATACCTTCATGCCAGATCCCTCTATTGATGAACGCAAACCCGGCCCAATCGGATTGCAATGTATCGGTGGAGTGATGAAACATTTGGGAGCCTTGACTTCCATCGGTTCTTCCACAGTAAATTCGTATCGCCGATTGTGGGATACTGGTTTTTGGGCTCCAGTTTTTGCAGATTGGGGTTATCAAAACCGCACTTGTGCATTACGGATCTCTGCGCCGGGACGTTTTGAGTACCGTTCTGTGGACTCGATGGTCAATCCATACTTGATGGGAGGTGCTCTATTAAAAGCCTTCGATGACGGCATAACTAACGATCTTGATCCCGGAGAAGCCGAAGAACGCAATATTTATCAAGCAATTGAAGAAGGGAAGCAAGTCAAAAAATTACCAATGTCACTTGGTGAAGCCCTGCAAAAGCTGGCGGAGGACGAGGTCATAAAATCGTCTATGCCGGATGAAATGTATCGGGTTTTCCATCATTATAAAAATGACGAGTGGGAGCGGTTCAATCACACCGTCACCGACTGGGATTTGGAAACCTACATCGACTGTCTGCCCTGATTGAGAGCTAAAGTAGAACTCAACATGATGTGGGTGAACTGAAAAGTTTGCCCCCATACTTGACATAAAAACAAGAACATTATCAATCATAAAGAGAAGGAATTAAATGTGTGGAATAGCAGGAATTATTCGCCGGGGTGATCCCGGAAACATAGGGGAAGAGATGACTTCGATGCTTCAGTCCTTGAAGCATCGTGGTCCCGACTCAACGGGATTTGCCGTCTATGGAGTCCCAGAAGAAAATCAGTTTGTGATGCGCTTCAAAGTTGCAGAACAGGAAGACCTGAATTCAGGATTTGATATACATCAGCAAATCAAAGACCGACGGGCCATTGTGGACAGTCGCCTGGAGGAAATGGGTGCTGAAATCATTTCTCAAGATACGGTCACTGAATATGCGTTCCGCTATTCTTTCCGCAAAGAAGGCGATTTGCGTCGCCTGGCTGACTACATTGAGGATGTAGAAGGAGCAGAAATCCTCTCATTGGGTTCTGCACTGGAACTTGTCAAAGACTTGGGAGACGCAGGAGTTGTTTCAGGGCAGTACAACTTAGGCAAATTCAACGGAACTCACGCTATTGGCCACACTCGGATGGCAACTGAATCCGATGTGGATATCCGATCTGCACATCCGTACTGGGCCTATCCATTCAACGATGTTGCTGTGGTGCACAACGGTCAGTTGACCAACTACTGGAACTGGAGAAGGACACTAGAACATCGTGGTCACCGCTTCATGTCTAATTGTGACTCAGAATTGATTGCCGTTTATTTGGCTGATAAAATGAATAGTGGTGTGGAGTTGGAAACAGCAATGAAGGACTCACTGGATGAACTGGATGGCGTTTTTACTTATGTCGTGGCAACTTCTGACCGCCTGGGAATGGCCAAAGATTTGATGGCGGCCAAGCCGATGGTCCTTTATGAAAGCGATGACTTTGTTGCCCTGGCCTCAGAAGAGGTGGCTATCCGGAGTATTTTCCCACACGAAATTGATACATTTGATCCCTATGAAGGAGAGGTAAGAGTATGGCAACTATAGAGAAATCCTTTGACGCAGGTCTGCACACTGAACAACTCAGCGGACGAACTCAAGAAATTTTCTTCTCTGCAGAAGAAGATGAAAATTTTGTTTATCCTTACAATGCGTTTGAAGTAGATTACAGTAAAAAAACAGAGTTTGACGCACAAAGTCTGGAAAGCAGTGCTATCAATCTGAAGATACGTAAATTAATGGAAGAAGGTTTTGGACACATTGTTGTCCAAAATCCCCGTGCTAAACACTCCATCGGTGTAGGCATTCTCAACCGTCTCCAACTCGATTTTGAAGGAAGTCTCGGTTATTTTGGCTGTGGTCTGGTGGACGGACCGAATATCAGAATTTCCGGTCGTGTAGGTTGGTCCTTCGCAGAGAATATGATGGCCGGAACAATCATTGTTGAAAAAAATGCCGGTTCTACATTCGGGGCTGCGATTCGAGGGGGAGACCTGGTTTGCAAGGGTGATGTCGGTTCAAGAACCGGCATTGACATGAAAGGCGGCACAATTATTGTCGGCGGACGTACCGGAACCTTATCTGGTTTTATGATGCAGCGCGGACGCATGATTATTCTTGGAGATGCTGGTCCAAACCTGGGAGATTCAATGTACGACGGCACAATCTTTGTCGGTGGAAAAATCGCTTCACTTGGTGTAGACGCGGTTCCGGGTGAGATGACCGATCTGGAAGCAGACTGGATTGAACGCAAGCTTGCACTTTATGGAATAAAGGCTCCCAACGGTGTGAAGAACTTGCAGAAGATAGTCGCTGGGAAGCAACTTTGGAATTACGATAACCTGGAGCCGTCTGAAAAGAAAATAATACTTTGAATTCAACATATTTGGAAACTAACTTTCCAGCTTTAATTAATTTTCATGCAGGGAAATACAATGCCAAGAAATAAATCTCTCCTCGGTCAGAGTTTCATTTTTAAACCCGAGGTAATCGATGACATACACATCAAAGCAGAGTTGGGACGTTACCGGATGCGCGGAATGTCCTTGTTCAAAAACATTCCAACCTGGGATGACCTGACTTTTCTTCCTGGAACGCTGACACGCTTCGTGATTGAAGGCTACCGCGAGAAATGTTTGACCAAAACAATTATTGGGCCAAATGCCAAACGTCCGTTGGAATTGGATATTCCTATCTACATAACCGGCATGAGTTTTGGTGCTTTGAGTTATGAAGCAAAAACTGCGTTGGCTCGAGGAGCAACGATGGCAGGCACCGCGACCTGCTCTGGTGAAGGCGGCATGATCCCGGACGAGCGGCGATATTCCTCCAAGTGGCTCTACCAGTGTATTCAGTCCCGTTACGGATTCAATCCGCATCATCTTCGCCTTGCCGATGCTTGTGAATTTTTCATAGGGCAGGGCTGCAAAGTCGGTTTGGGAGGCCATTTGATGGGACAAAAAGTTACCGATCAGGTGGCGGAAATGCGCTCCCTGCCTGCGGGCATTGATCAGCGTTCTCCGGCTCGGCATCCAGATTGGCTTGGTCCGGATGATTTGTCTTTGAAGATCAACGAAATCAGGGAAGCCACAGATGGGCAAATACCGATTCAGCTAAAACTTGGTTCTGCACGTGTTTATGATGATGTTCGAATGGCCCTCAAAACTAACCCGGACAGCATTTATATTGACGGTATGGAAGGTTCAACCGGTGCAGGTCCGCATCTCGCTACCGAAGAAACTGGAGTCCCAGGTATTGCTGCCATTCGTCAGGCCCGTAAAGCATTTGACGATTTGGGTTATACAGGTAAAATTTCGCTGGTCTATGCCGGTGGAATAAGGAATGGTGCTGACGTAGCAAAAGCAATTGCTCTGGGAGCAGATGCCGTAGCAATTGGGCACTCTGCAATGATGGCCCTCAACTGCAACAAAGATATACCGGAAGCTGATTACGAAAAGGAAATGGGAGTTGAAGCAGGATTTTGTTATCACTGTCATACTGGACGTTGTCCAGTTGGAGTTGCAACACAAGACCCTGAGTTACGAAAGCGTCTTGACCCCGACAAAGCTGCAGAGCGGGTTTACAACTTCCTACATTGCTTGGCGATAGAGTGCCAGATGTTTGCACGTGCATGCGGTAAAACTAACGTTCATTCCCTTGAACCGGAAGACCTGGCTGCATTGACAATGGAAGCCTCAGCTATGGCACAAGTACCTTTGGCCGGCTCGCAGCATACCGTCGGACGACCTGACATGAATCGCTACTGAGATCTAGGCTGTCAGAAGTAATGAGTAATGAGTAACAAACCTTGTTGTCTGATGCACGGGACTTGAAACTTGAATAATACTTGAAACTTAAAATATTAAACTTGAAATGAGTAAAAATAACGAATTAATTCCAGAAGATTTAGGATCCAAAAGAGAAAAAGAAATTGGTCAGCATATCGGCTACCGCTATGATGTAAACCTTGTACCGGACTATGAGCGTCTAACACCTTTTTTGAAAAAATATCTGGAAGTGATGAATTGGCAGGATCTAAACTGGCTGGAAGATGTTCACATGGGTTACGAAGAAGACCGTCCTGCTGTCTTTGACAGAAATATCAATGGTTGGGTTACGGTTCCCAAAGAGATGGATCTTCCGGATAATCAGCAGGACCGTGACATGATTGCCCGTGAATTACTTATCAAGTTCCAGATGTCAAAACGGCATCCGATGGTTGTTCTCAAAGAAAACTACGGAAAGTTCTAAACAAAGCTAGGGAGGGTAATAAAAGTCCTTTTCTTATCTTCTCTATTGCCATTTCAGGGATAGTTAAACGCAAACCCACAATCTATGGGTGCCACTACAAATCTTTTCCACAACCTTATCTCACATCTGGGTCCCGGATCAAGTTTGAGATTTCAAAAGGAATACTTTCCAGCAAGCCCTTAGTAGGTTTTTTCTCGATGTGTTCTGCTTAAATCGAAGTGGGGTCTGCACTGGAGTCTGTCCAATCGGGTTCGAAACCTAGAACGGTAACATCCGGAGAGAGGTAAGGGTTGAATAGAAAATTGTGCCAGTAAGTGAATTCATATATTGGATTTTTTTTCAGCAAGACTTTAATACCAGCTGGAACTCGGAATTTTTGCTGCTGGAAGTCGAATTCAAGTACACAGCGCTGATTTTTCGTGAGCCTATTCACTGTTTCTGAATTCATTGAAAACACGCCTGTCATCAGACCACTAAAATTTTCCACATTTTGGTAGAATGACGAAGAGAGAAGTTCAATCGCTTTTTTGTATCTTTCCTGAGGATCCTGTGTTTTCAGTGCCATGAAACGAAATTGACGGATACTATCCTGAAGCAGGTCCGGGACAAGCAATAGGGTCACAGCAGAAGCCACCTCTTTTCCATCTTCCAGAAGAACATCCGGTCTCATCCCGGATGTGGGGCGCCCCTCACCATTTCGCATCGCATACTGCCGTACCCTGCACTGCCAGCCTATAAAATGATTCTGAATCGGCAGTTGTTCATTTTTCTGGTTGGAGTCACTTTCTATCGTCTCTGCTTCCATAACAATATTTGCACTTTCTCTTTAATTTGGTGGAAAGAGAAACAGATCAACTCCAAGGGAAAGGACTTTTTGAGACAGGATGAAGTTTGCCCTCCTCAAAACGTGAAAAACGAAACGGCTCCAGTAGTTTACTTTTTTCACCCATAATTGTCCCAGCAACAAGTTTACCTACTCCTAGCATTTTGTAGCCGTGATTTGAATCGGCAATCACATAGCAGTTTTCGTGATATTCATCAAATACGGGGAAACTGTCTGGAGAAAGTGCACCCAATCCTCCTGAAGGTTCTCCACGGTAAAGATGCCTGGTATCTTCAAAACGTCTCTGGCAGAAAGCTAAGGCGGCACACCACATGTCAACAAAGTCTTTGCCAACTACAAAGTCCGGAGATTCAGCACCATAGGGATCAAGACTGAAATCATCACCTGTTGTGTCCACAATATATGGGGCTGCTCCTCCCTGTACTCCATCAAAACTGAAATCCGGCTTGTAATAAATACCCCACATTTTATCAGTGATCAAACGCCCGTCAATGTCAGAGTAGAGTGGTGCATCAGTATCAACATGAATAACCGGAGGCATTTTACCATCATTGGTTTTAAGCATCTTTGGGTCAACACCCAGTGTTCCTTCCTGAAGGCAGTAGTAGCGCCACATTTCTACATTTTCATGAATTTCATCTCCATCCTTAACTCTGATTTTCGCAGGAAGGTCCAACATTTTCCAAAAAGTATTTATCCATGGGCCAGCGCCGACAACTACATAATCCGTCTGAATCGTTCCTCGATTTGTGATTACAGCGGAAATTGCTTTTCCGGAAAATTCAACACCGGTGACTTCAACATTTCCTGTAATAGTTACACCCTCGCTTTCAGCTTTTGCCGCAAGCCCCTGCATGCATTTCATATTATTGGAATAGCCACCTTTTTTTTCGTGCAAAACCGAAGTTATCCCCTTTGCCTGCCAATCGTCAAACAAACCCTGCATATAACCCATTGAATCGGCACTGCCCTCGATAAATTCTGAAGGGTAGCCAATGGCCTGCTGTTGTTCATAGATTGTGGCAATATCAGATTGCATCACTTCCGGACTAATTTGCATGTAACCAACCGCGTGATAGCTGTATGCTTTCGGATCACTCTCCCACACCTCTACGCTGTGCGCCATTAATTCACGCATCGCGGGTTGAAAATAATTGTTCCGTACAACTCCGCAGGCAATTCCGGAAGCACCTGCTCCGATACCAGATTTTTCTATGACAAGGATATCTTTCCCACTGCCGAGACCCCTGCTTTTCAATTCGAGTGCTAAATGATAAGAAGTACTTAAACCATGAATTCCTGCACCTATTATTAGATATTTTGTAGAACTGGGTAACA
>Ga0257111_1000997_pt1 | contig 11594 bp, 13 predicted proteins | sample LP_taG_6_FD_191567 | JGI IMG/M metagenome (GOLD analysis project Ga0257111, IMG submission 191567) | Marine microbial communities from Northeast Subartic Pacific Ocean, Canada - LP_J_2015_P26_500m | ecosystem: Environmental > Aquatic > Marine > Oceanic | place: Canada: Northeast Subartic Pacific... | reverse complement strand
ATCTAATGTTGCAGTCTTTTCTACAAGTCCTATACGTGATAATGAATGCATTAGAATTGGTTCTTCTTTTTTTCGAACTTCTTGTCTTACGGCAAGTAAAGAACGTGCTTGATGTCTTAATCTAGATAATTCTGTTCTTGATTTCCAAAGTTCTCTTTTTGTTTTTAATCCAAAAGTACCTACTGTCTTCAATTCCTCCATCTTTAATTCAAAATTAAATGGTCTTTTTGGTTTCTTCCAAACTCTTCTGAAATTTTTAGTATCTCCCATTTTTTATCTACTCCTTTTTCTCTGCTGCTGGTGCTGCTTTTGCATCTGCTGCTGGTGCTGCTTTTGCATCTGCTGCTGGTGCTGCACCATCTACTGCTGGTGCTCCATCTACTGCAGCTCCGACACCTGCTGGTGCTCCTGCTCCTCCTTTAGGTAGAACTTTACCACCTTTTGCAACTCCAACTGCACCGCCTTTACGTCCTGTACATCTTGTACGTTGACCTCTAACTTTTAATCCATACATGTGTCTGTAACCTCTCCAACTGAAAAGTGTCTTTTCTCTTTCAACATCATTTCTAATATTAAATGCAATATCTGATGTAACAAGATGCAAATCCTCTCCTGTTTCAATATCCTGTCTTCTATTCAAAAACCATATTGGAACATTAGCATCTTTAGGATTTTGTATGATTTTCTCAATTGAAGATATCTGTTCAGTAGTAAGATTACCAACTTTTTGATGAGGATTAATTTTTAAAACTTGAAGCATAGAATTTGCAAACATATACCCAATTCCTTTAATTTGTCTAAGTCCAATTAGCATGTTTAGCTCACCATGAATATCATTTCCTAATATTCTTACAAGATTTTCGTATTGTTCGCTCAAGTAGCAAGATTTTCTATAGCCCCATTAAAAACCATGCTCTAAATTGTGCCTATTATTCAATAATTCTAATAGAATAGTATTATAACTCTAAATGATGATTTTGAAATATGACCGAGTCTGATGAACATGCACAGAAAATTTTAGATGTAGTTTTTGATGAAAACATATCTGAGATCTTGGCAGAAATGGAATCTTCACCAAAAAAATGTGAATTTTTAACCAAAAAATTCCAGCTTTCTCCTAATGACTTGGATGAAAAACTATCCTTTCTAATTCAACATGAATTTGTTGGAAAAACTGGCTCTAATTTTGAAGCAGAATATTCTGTAGATTCTAAAAAACTTGCAGAATTAATGGAAACTGCACACAATTTTGAAAATGTTGATGAAGGTTTGGCAAAAATGGATAGTTATCTTAACTAGATTTCTTCTTTCTTCGTCTAATTATCATAAATCCAATTACTATAATCCCTACCATTCCTGACACAATAATGAAAAACCCTACAATCGAAATTGTTACTCCTGTGGAATCTGGTACATGACCAATACCTCCAACTACTCCTATATCTTCTGAATCTGGGGTGCTGATGATTAAAGTGTAAGTTCCCGAACTGTCAATCTCAAAGTTATCTTCAAACGAATTTCTATCTACTGATATATTTCTAATCTTAACATCTGACGGATCTAACACAATAGCTGAAATATCATATTTTTTCCCTTCTATGGTTTGAATTGCGTACACTCCTTGTGTGTTAATATCTGGATCTAATTCTGCTATAATTCTTAATTCAGTTGAGCTGTTAATTCTCCCTTCTTCAATTACTAAATCTCCTGTAATTGTCTGTGAACCAAAAATTAGTAACATTGCACCAATTGCAATCATAATGCCAACAATTATCAAAAATTTTGCTAAATTTGGCATGAATGATTTCTTACTCTCATGGATAAATCTGTATTTGTTATGACTAAAATTTAGTTTTGGCTAAAAAATTTAGTTTTGGCTAAAAAAGTTAGCCTAGGCTAAATTTTATATATACAGTAAATTGCAATGTAATTGTGCAAAATGGAATCCATTCCAAAAAAATGTTTTATATCTTATTAGTTATAGCGGCTTCCTCAAGTTTGTATTTTATAGTACCTAATGCAATAATTGCAGAAGAAACGCCTAGAACCTTTCTCACACATACTGGTTTGGTCATTCAAACAACTGGTGATGTAATTGATCCTATTGGATATGATGGTGATGCTTTAGATTTTAATCCTGATAAATTCATGAAAGAATTTGATTATGGTGAGGTCACTGTTTTGGATGATGGAACCGTTCTTCGTGAATTTTACATTACTTCAAGAGATGATCAAATTATGGAGGTATCTCCTGGTGTCTTTTACAATGTATGGACTTTCAATGATTCTGTACCTGGTCCAACAATTCGTGCAACAGAAGGTGATCTAATAAGAATTCATTTTACAAATGAAGGTTCTAAAGCACACAGTTTGCATTTTCATGGAATTCATAAAGCCGAGATGGATGGAGTATTTGAAAACGTAGGTACTGGTGGTACATTCACTTACGAATTTTATGCAGATCCTGTTGGATTACATCTTTATCATTGTCATGTTCATCCAGTTGAGGAACATATTGCTCATGGTCTTTATGGTGCATACATTGTAGATCCAAAAGAACCACGTGAACCTGCTGAAGAATTTGTATTTGTTTTGAATGGTTTAGATACCGATTTTGATGGTGAAAATAATTTCTATGCTGCAAATACAATTCCATTTTATTATCAACATCATCCAATTGAAATTAACACAAATCAAAACATACGTGCATACGTTGTAAACATCTTGGAGTTTGATGCAGTAAATAATTTCCACCTTCATGGAACTTTATTCCATCATTATCCTGCTGGTACAGATACAGTCCCTTCTGGATATAATGATATGTTAACAATGTCTCAAGGTGATAGGCAAATTCTAGAATTCAATTACAAATATCCTGGATTATACATGTTCCATGCACATAACACAGAATTTTCTGAAAAAGGTTGGGTTAGCACTTTTCTTGTAAAAGAAAATGCCAATGATTTTGATACTGAAATAGAGTATGATGGCATCATCTAAACCTGTACTTGCAATTAGTGCAATTGCACCAATTGTTTTATTGGTAATTATGATTGCATTTCTTTTAGGTCCTGCATCATCATTTTTGCAATTTGGTATGGTACTTCCTGAAGTATCAATTGAAAAAATTGAATTTATTGGAAATGAAATACAAGCGACTGTAAGAAATACGGGTCCAATTGATGTTAATGTTGTAATTGCAGATGTAAATGATCGTATACAACCTGCGGCTATAGAACCTGATTCTTCACTTGGACGGTTTGAAACTGCACTTGTAAGAATTCCTTTTGATTGGAATGAAGGTCAACCATATGAAATTGGTGTTACAATTGATGATGGTACAAGATTTGCCAAGGGAATAGATGCAGCTTTTCCAGCACTTGAACCTAATCTGGACTTATTTGTATTTCTAGGAATGATTGGGTTCTTGATAGGTGTGGTACCTATTATGATAGGTCTTTTGTGGTATCCATTCATCAAAAAACTTGGAAAAAATTCGTTTAATTTCTTTCTTGCATTTACTATGGGATTGTTAATCTTTCTTGGGATTGATGCAGTACTTGAGGCGTCAGAAATTTCCAAAAATCATCTTTCCTCTGTTTTTAATGGTGAATTATTAATTTCTACAGTAGTCATTTTATCATTTTTATCATTATATGGAATTGGCAAAAAATTAATCAAAAGAACAGAATGTTCTAACTTATCGAAAGGATTGGCAATTTCTCTTATGATTGCAATTGGAATTGGATTTCACAATCTTGGTGAAGGACTGGCTGTTGGTGCTGCTATAGCACTTGGCGAAGTTGCTTTAAGCACATTTCTTATTATTGGATTTGCAACTCATAATACAACTGAAGGATTAGCAATTGCTGCTCCATTAACTAGTACAAAAGCAAAAATCGCTAAAATGATTGGACTTGGACTTATTGCTGGAATACCTGCAATTTTTGGAACTTGGATTGGTGGATTCTTCTTTTCACCCTTTTTCACCCTAGTTTTTCTTGCTATTGGGGCTGGAGCAATTTTCCAAGTTGTATTGTCAATCTTTCAATATATGAAAGAAAAATCTGATTTATTCTCAAATCCATCATTATTTGCTGGAATATCTGTAGGACTGCTTGTTATGTATTTAACTAGTGTCTTAATCTGAAAATTTTATCTAAAAAAATTACCTAGTTTTTGTCAATTTTTTTATCATTAAATAATAAATACCACTTTGCAACAGAAATCTCAAATGAAACTTGTTGTGTCTGGTGCAATTCTATTATTGACATTCTCAATTCTATCATTTGGAATGCCAACTTTTGCAAATGCCCAATCGAACGAACCTCCAATATCTGTTCAAACTGATTTTCCTGTATATGCTGAAAATTCTGAAATTATAATCTCTGGAAAAATCAAGGAATCATCACTTGCTGATTATCCTCAAGATGTAACTCTTATGATAATTAGTCCTAACGGAACAATAGTCGCAATTGCCCAAATTAGTCTTGATTCAAATAACCAATATTCTTACTCACTTACTGCTGGTGGAATGATGTCTCATGGCGGTGAATATGCTGTTAAAGCAAGTTATGGTGCACAAAAAGGTGAAACCACTTTTAATTATTCTGGTAGTAGTGGTACTGTCGCACCTACACCGCCAGTTGTAATTGAAGAACCAGAACCAGTAATTGAAGAACCAGAACCAGTAATTGAAGAACCAGAACCAGTAATTGAAGAACCAGAACCAGAACCAGCACCATTATGTGGTGAAGGAACCGTAATGAAAGATGGTAAATGTGTAGCAGAAAAATCGGGTGGCGGTGGTTGTCTAATTGCAACTGCAGCATTTGGATCTGAAATGGCACCACAAGTTCAATTCTTGAGAGAGATTAGAGATGGAACAGTAATGTCAACACAATCTGGAACTGCATTTATGACTGGTTTCAATCAGTTCTACTATTCATTTTCACCATATGTAGCAGATTATGAAAGAGAAAATCCAGTATTCAAAGAAGCAGTGAAAGTCACACTAACTCCGTTACTCACATCTTTAACATTACTCAATTATGTTGATGTAGATACTGAAGAAGAAATGTTAGGTTATGGAATTGGAATTATTCTACTAAACATTGGAATGTACTTTGTAGCACCTGCTGCTGTAATCATTGCAATCAAAAATAGAATTAAACACAATTAAGTTATATATTCAAAAGATACAGTATCGTTATGAATGTTGAATATGAGGAATTTGAAAACATTGAAGATTTGTTGTTGTATCTTTCATCTGTTGCACCTCCAATGAAAAACTTTATGCCAATTAATTCTTACAAAGGATTTATTTGTTCTTTCATTCCATTGAGTCAATCTGGCGGAGAATTATTTTTAATGTTATATGCAAAAGGAGAACTTGAAACAGGAATTCATGAATTTGATATTAAAACTCGTTCAGTTACTAAAGTTGAAGCAATTGAACGAGCAGATAAAACATACTTTATTGTAATGACTCCTAAAAGAAACACAATTGCAGATAAAGCAATTGAAAATTTATAATCTAATTTCCTTTTTTAAATTTACCAAATTTGATTAATCCAATTAAAATACACAAAATACTAATTGCCATTCCAATTACTCCGAATAAATAATGTCCCATCACAAAGCCTGCAATTACCGTAATCGCAAATAATACCAATCCAAAAATAAATGAAATAATCGCCACAAGTAAATTTGCTTTATCTAATTCCATGAGAAAACTTCTAGAGTTTCTTTGTTATCATTTTTGGTGCAGAGACTGATCTACTTCTAGAATATTTTTCAATAATTTCCTCTGGGGTTCTTCCATTGAATAGATCTTTACATAACCCTCTTAGATATCTCATAATTGCCCATGTTCCTGCTTTGAGTATTCCATACATGAAAATCTTCATTGGTGGACCATACGTTTTGTTTCTGAGAATTATAGGAATAATATCATTAATTACGCGTAGGTTATTTTCCCAACATCTCCAAAATAGTGTAAATTGTGCTTCATTCAAATTTCCAAAGTGCATTGAATTTTTCTCACTAAAATCTTGGTAAAGAAGTGGTGCAACTAATCCTCTAAAATTCATTGTTCTAAAGTCATTCATCATGTCGATTGTAGATTGACTATCATCAGGTGTCTCATCTGGCCATCCGATAATTATTGTTGCAGCTGGGAACCAATGATTATCATTTAGAATTTTTGCTCCTTCTCTAACAACACTTCCCCATTCTTCAGTAGCAAATGGTCTTGTTTTAACACCCAGATGTTTTTTAACCATTGGAGGTGATACTGTCTCAATACCTAGATTAGTTGCAAGCCATCTGCCTGTTTCATGCTGTCTATTTACATCTGCAATATTTCTTATTAATTGAGGATCTGCTGCAACTCCTGAAAATGTCATATGTGTTGTACCGATAAAGTTTGCACCCATGCTTTTGAGAGCTTTCCACAAATCTGTGATTGCATCTCTATTTGGAATGAAATCTTTGTTATCACATCCATAAAGTAACATTTCATCAGAATGAAGCCAAACTGAGTCAAATCCATAGTCTAGGTTAATTTTTGCCTCTCTTTGTAATCGCTCTATTGATAGGTCTTTTTTAGAACGTTTGTTTACATCACAAAAATCACATCCTCTCCCACATCCTCTCATTGCTTCAATGAGTGAGTTTACAGTTGGTTTTGTAATTTCTGGAATATTTTGAATATTTTTAACAAAACAATGCATCAGTTCTGGTGCATCGCCTTTTTCTAAATCATGAAACAAATCTAATGCAAGCTCATCAGCTTCACCAACTACTACTGTATCAATTCCGTGTACTCTCATTCTATCCGATTTTGCTAATTCCCATGCTCCATTTCCTCCTACTACGACCTTAAAATCATATTTCTTTTTTAATTGAATTATTTCTGCACACATTTTTTTAAATTTCATTGCAACATATGATAATTTTTCTGGAGCCATGGTTGTTGTCACTGGTGCCATTCCTAATGGGTCCATTACATTAATTCCAACAATTTTGGTATCTGGTCCTATTGATTTTGATAGATGTTCTGGATTTGCAACAAAGATATCTTTTTTATCATAACCTTGGTGTAATGCACTTTCAACTCTTCTTAATCCCACTTGTGCAACTTTTGCTTCACCTGTAATGGGATCAGTTTCTACTGGTGGACAAAATACCTTATCAAAAACCCATTCTGGAAGAACTTCGTATGGACCACATGCTATGAATCCATAAAGGAAATTTCCTCTATAATTTGTCATTAAACTTCTATCTGCTGTTAATACGATTCTTTTACCTGACAACTCTAACCTTTCCCTCTACCTATGATATATATCGTTTACGAGATTTACTAAGACCAATTTAGATGATTTACTATTTTCTATTAATTTGATTTACGATTTTTGCTGCTGCTGCACCAGCTCCAATTCCGTTATCTATGTTAACTACAGTTAATCCTAATGAACAACTTTGTAACATCGATGCAAGGGCTGCTATTCCCTTTTCACCGTATCCATATCCAATTGATGTTGGAACACCTATTATAGGAACATTTACTGTTGAAGAAACCACTGATGCCAATGCACCTTCCATTCCTGCAACAACTATTATTGCATCTACATCTGATTTGACAAATTCCTTTAAAACTGGAAATATTCTATGGAGCCCTGCAATTCCTACATCATAACTAGTAATGCAATTACAATTCATTGATTCACACATCAATCTTGATTCTTCTGCTACTCCGATATCTGATGTTCCGGCAGTAATGATTCCAATTTTTCCCTTTGTTTTCTTTAATGGTTTTTTGTAAACCCAAATTGTTGTACAATTTTGTCCTGTCTTCACTTTGAAGTTATTTTTTTTACAATAATTACAAATATCTTGAAAATTCTTTTTTGGAATTCTTGAAACTACTATTGAGTTTGTCTTTTTTAATACATTTTTAATAATTTTTTTTACTTGTGAATTTTCCTTTCTTTCAGCAAATATTACTTCTGGAATACCTTTTCTTGTTTCTCTACCAAGATCTATTTTAGCAAAATTTTCAATTTCTTCTATTGAATATAGTGATAATTGTTTTTTTGCTTCATTTACCGATAATTTCCCACTTTTCACTGAATCTAAAATATCTGAAATATTCATGGTATTCTAAAATCTATTCGGCTTAAAAAATTATTTAAAATTCAACACCTGATAATGCATTTTTTACACTATCGATGCCTTTGTTAAACCAATCTTTTTCTTCATCATTTAATTCCAATTCAAGTATTTTTTCAACTCCATTCTTTCCAATTACTGCTGGAACTCCAATTGAAACATCTTTTTGTCCATACTCTCCATCTAAATTAGTTGAGACTGGAATCACCTGTTTCTTGTCTTGTACTACTGACTCTATCATAGATGAGATTGCATTTCCAGGTGCATGTACTGTTGCTCCCTTTAGTTTGATTACTTCAGCAGCAACATTTTTTGTTGCAGTAAAAATCTCATCAAGCTTTTCTTTTGCAAGAATTGTTGGTAATGGAATTCCTGAAACAGTTGCAAATCTTGTTAATGGTAACATATTTTCACCATGTTCACCAATTACTAATGCACGTGTTGATTCACGAGAATACCCAGTTGCTTCATGTATGAATTGTTTAAATCTTGACAAGTCTAACATTCCGCCCATTCCGAAAACTCGACTTCTGTCAAATCCTGAAGTTTTGTATGCAATTTGTGCCATTGGGTCTAATGGATTTGTTACTGGAATAATCATTGCATCATCTGCAAATTTCTTAATATTTCCAACAATGTCTTTTACAACACTTGCATTAATTTTTAATAAATCCATTCTTGTCATACCTGGTTTTCTTCCAGCACCTGCAACTACAACTACGATTTTTGAACCTTTCATGTCTTCATAATTATTTGAACCTTTTACATTTACATCAATTCCTTGTTCAGACAACATATGGTTTAGATCCATCGCTTCACCTTGCGGTAGTCCTTCTGCAATATCTAGAAGTAAAATCTCGTCGTCTAATCTTCTTAATGCTGAAAATAGTGCTGCATCTCCGCCAACTTTACCTGCCCCGATTATTGTAATCATGACTGAATTTCAAAATATTGAATAATTAAATCTATGTCGAGTAAATTTTTGCAAACAGATTTTTATGCATTTTTCTCATCTTATCGACATGGTGCTTTTCATAGATTGCCAAGTTGCCGGAATTTCTGGTGATATGATATTGTCATCATTAGTAGATCTTGGTGCAGATAAATCAAAAATTATTGATGGGATTAAAAAATCTGCAAATTTCTTAGAAGGTTCGATAATTACAAAATTAGATTTTATCAAAGTACAAAAAAATGGTAAATCTGCTACCCAATTAGTTTTAGAAATTGATGAAAACATACACGAACGAAAAGGTAGTGATATCAAAAAATGTATTCAGTTAGCTTCTAAAAAACTTGAATTATCTAATTTCGCAAAAAAATTTGCAGAAAATTCAATTAACACATTGATAACTGCCGAATCAAATGTTCATGGTGAATCAGAATCCTCGGTTCATTTTCATGAGGCATCAAGTATTGATACTGTAATTGATATCATTGGGGTTGCTATTGCTTTAGATGATCTAAATCTATTTGATGAAGAAATAATATGTTCACATGTTGCAATAGGCGGTGGAACTATATCATTTTCTCATGGAACTACATCAAATCCTGCTTATGCGATAACTGAAATTTTTAAAAATTCTAAAATAATTATTATCGGCGGTCCTGTAAATGAAGAATTGACAACACCTACTGGTGCTAGTATTTTAGTTAATTTGGCTTCATCATGTAATGAATTTTTTGTTGATATGTGTATAGATTCTATTGGATATGGCTCTGGAACAAAAGATTTTGATGGTTTTGCAAATGTTCTAAAATTAATTCGTGGTAAATCAAATAAGACTCTTGTAAAAGACACTGTGCAAATCTTAGAAACAAATCTTGATGATGTATCTGGAGAAGTTATCGCAAATACAATAGAAAAATTAATGGAAAACGGTGCAAAAGATGTAACAGTTGCACACGCAATCACAAAAAAAGGCAGACCATCTCAATTAGTTACTGTAATCTGTGATTCAAAAAATACTAATCTGTTACTTAATTTACTCATAAGTGAAACAAGAACATTAGGTGTCAGAATTAGAACTTCAGAACGATATGTTGTACCAAGAAAAATTCTTGAATCTGTAGTAACACTTGAAAATAAAGATTTTATCATACATTACAAAATCTCTGATTCAAAACATTTCAAACTAGAATTTGAAGATGTTAAATTAGTATCAAATGAATTAAACCTCTCTTTTAATAAAACAGAAGAACTGTTAAGAGAACAGATTAAGAAAAAAAATGACTGATTTGAATCAATTACTGAAATGGTTTGCTGATAAAAATAAGGTACTTGTATCATTATCTGGCGGTGTGGATAGTGCACTTGTAGCATATGCTGCAAAGAAACAATTAGGTAGAAATGCAATTGCTGTTACTGCTGATTACAAAACCTTATCATCTGAAGAATTGGATTCTGCAAAACTAATAGCAAGAGAGATTGGTATCACTCATCATATTATTGAATATAGTGAATTGGATAATGAAAATTTTGTGAGAAATGATGAAAAAAGATGTTTTTACTGTCGTAATGAATTATCACTCCAATTACTTGAATTTTCTACTTCTCTTGGTATTGAAATTATTGTTGATGGAACTCAGAGTGATGATATGGGTGATTACAGACCGGGGATAGATGCATTACATGGAAATGGAATTCGTAGTCCTTTATTGGAAACTCATTTCACAAAAGAACTTGTAAGACAAACTGCCAAATTTGTAGGTCTATCTATATTTGATAAACCATCAAACTCATGTCTTGCCTCAAGAATTCCTTGGGGACAAAGAGTTACTGCAGAAAGACTTGCTAGAATTGAAATGGGTGAAAAGATTATCAAACAAAAAACTGGAATTCAACAAATTCGTGTAAGAGATATTGATGGAATTGCAAGAATAGAAGTTGAACCTGATAAAATTCATTTATTGAATGATGATGTAATCAAAAATGAAATATTTTCAAAATTACAAATGATTGGATTTTCTAAAGTTCAAATTGATCCTGATGGATATTTTTCTGGAAAATTAAATGTAATGTATTAGATTCTTGGCATAATGCTTAATCTTGATTTTGCAGATACTGCAATTATTGAAACAATTGCTACTGCAAGAACAATCATGGCTATAGTGCCAAATTCTGGAACAACATGTGTACCTACAATTTTCACCATAACATCTCCATTTTTGATTGGTATACTTAATGAACGATAACTGTCATCTTTTTGTATTTTTTTATAGTCTGTTTGTATTGGAATAGTCGGATTTTCTTTTTCATACACCAAAACTATGAAATCAACATCTTGTTTGTCATTTGACAATGAATCTATATTATCTCTTAACAATTTGATATCTAAGACTCCATCTGAATTTGTAGAGATATTAACTACTAATGAAAGATCTTTCTGATCTAATTCCATAGATGTAATCTGACCTCCTTT
>Ga0257111_1000990_pt1 | contig 11662 bp, 11 predicted proteins | sample LP_taG_6_FD_191567 | JGI IMG/M metagenome (GOLD analysis project Ga0257111, IMG submission 191567) | Marine microbial communities from Northeast Subartic Pacific Ocean, Canada - LP_J_2015_P26_500m | ecosystem: Environmental > Aquatic > Marine > Oceanic | place: Canada: Northeast Subartic Pacific... | reverse complement strand
CGAGCGCGTTGGGGCGTTCCTCGCCTTGCACGGCCTCGACCCGGATGAGTCCCGCCGTCTGCACGTCGGGTTCTCTGCCGGTCGCTTCGAGTTCATGGCGCGCCCCTACGGGGTAGTCCCGAGAGACTCAGTCGAGGAAGCGGCATGGCCGGCTCTGCGCGGTCAGGTCTTCGCCGAGGCCAGCGAGATATTCCTCAGACTTCTGAATGGCGAGGTCATCTCGTCGGACATGATTCAGCCCACGGTCCTGACTCGGTCAAACTTCCGTTCGGACGAGGATTGGGAGGGGGTGCAGCAGGCCACCGTCGAATGCCGAGGCCTCGAGGAGGTACCAGACGAGGTGCCAATAGAGCGGAGATATTCGTTTGAGGAAATCAAGACTATTCCCCAGGAGTGGCGCCGAGAGTTGCTGAACCTGGTTCTGGGTAGCCACGACCCGAAGCTGCAGGTCGAGGTGAACAAGCTGAGGCCGGTCCAAGTGTTCAACCTCAGTATCACGCCGCCCCACATCATCGAAGAGACCCATGACAGGTTCACAGAGCACTACCACCCTGACGGTGGCCCATGGGAGCGCAGCATGATGCCCCGCACTATCATGGTCTTCGTCAACGACGAAGAGGGGCTGGCGCCCGACGAACAGAACGCTGCAGCGATGGAGGAGGCGAAAGCCGCGATTTCGACCTATTGGAAAGCATTGGAGGGTACGATTGATCCGTCCAAGGTCGAACGGGCGACGGAAAATGCAGTTATCGGAAACGTCATTCAGGTCAGCGAGCAGATCATCGAGAGATTCCACCCCGACGACCGCCTGATGTGCTGGTTCGACTTCTTCAACCATGACAGCGAACGCGTCAAGAGAAACATGACGGCATTCATGACCAAGGTCGCACCGCGAGTCAATGGAGGCGATTTGCAGTGACTGCCCATGAAACCGAGCAGCCCTCCTCGGTCTCTCCCGGCAGGCCGGGCTCAGCATTCTATCCGACCAACCCACTGGGCGAGCAGTACGAGGGGATTGCAACGGGCAGGGACGTCGAGTGGGAGCCTCTGGTCGACTTCCGTCGTATGGATGTCTCCGAGAATACAATCCACGGCGCCATCTCCTGGGCCCACGGTACTGAGATCATCCACTCATTCGGGGGCAATGTTCTGGTGTACGGGCGATCGATGATGAAGCCCCTGATGATGAAAACATTTGTCGAGGAACTCGAGGCTGGGGGCCTGACATGGGAGCAGAAGGCCATCGCCTGCTCTTCACACAACGGCGACACCGAGCACGTGGCAGCGGCCCAGTCCCTGCTCACCGAATCTGAATGGGGGCTGATGCAGTGCCCCCTAGATGTCCCCCTCATCCAGTTCGGCCGTCAGGTCAGACGCCCTCGCCGGTGGTTCCACACCTGCTCGGGGGAGCACGCTGCGATCCTCAAAGCAATGCGCAGGATGGGAATAAATCGGGCTGGTTACACTCTTCCGAGCTCGCCTTGGTTCCCAATGTACCTCGATATCCTCAGACGAATGATGGACAAGCTTGACTGGGAGCCGCAGAGGGTGGCCAAGGACGGGTGTGGGCTGCCGACGGTCACGAACACCGTCGACGAACTGGCAGTGATGTTCGCCGGGCTGGTGCGTGAGAAGGATGACGATTGGATCTGGGAGGCGATGAACCGGCACCCGGACCTGATTGGCGGCTTTAATCGACTCGATTCTACCTGCCTGAAGGCTGGCGAGGGGAAACTCATCGCCAAGGAGGGCGCAGATGGCCTGCTCGGCCTCTCGGTTATACATCCCGACTGGCCTAAGGGGCTCGGCATCGTCATCAAAATCGCCCACGGCTGGAACTCCCAGGCTACTTGGTACGTCGCACGAGCGGTCCTCGGCGTCCTCGGAACTAATCTCCGTAACCCATACCCGCTTCACCGACAGAAGGCCTTCATCGTCCCCGGCGTGGTCCCTCCACAGTATCTCGAAAGACTCGAACAAGTCGTCACTTGGGACGAGTGGGACCCCGACAGGGACCGCTTCACGCTGGACTGGAGGGAGTATTCCTCCGAGATGACTAGAACAGACCCGTTCTCCAATGAGGGCTCTGTGGGTGACTGAAATGAATCCTGACAAGTGCTGTGATTCGGCTTGCATTCCATGCGAGCGCGACCCCGCAGGCAGTGAGCCGTTCGACCTGTGCAACTACGTAGGAGGCGCGTTCGTCTGCCACTCGAACGACGAGTGGATGAACGTGCTCGAGCCGGCTACCGGTTTCCGCTTCGGACGGGTTCCGCTCTCCTCTGAGGAGGATGTCGCGACCGCGGTCGCCGCGGCTCGCTCCGCTCAGCCCTCGTGGGGCGCTCTAAGCCACTCCGAGCGCGCCGATTGGCTGGATCGCATCGCCGATGCGCTCGAAGCGTGCTACGAGGAGATAGCGGCTCTCGAGAGCAGGGACACCGGCAAGCCAATATCGCTTGCAAGGGCAGTGGATGCACATCGCTCGGTGTCCAACTTCCGCTTCTTCGCAGGGATTCTGCGCGAGCACGAGGAAGAGGTCTTCGAGATGGCTAGTGCAACCAACTACGTTGTCAGCAAACCAGTCGGTGTTGGGGCTCTGATCACTCCGTGGAACTTGCCCCTCTACCTGCTCTCGTGGAAGGTGGCTCCGGCTATCGGCATGGGCAACACCGTGGTGTGCAAGCCCAGCGAGCTGACTCCAATGACAGCGGATCTGCTGATGAGGGTCATCGACGGGGTCGGCCTGCCTGCAGGCGTCGTCAACCTCGTCCACGGCGATGGCGCGGGCGCGGGCGCGCCACTGGTCGCCCACTCAGACGTCGATTTGGTGTCATTCACTGGAGGTACCGCCACCGGCAAGAAGGTGGCGGCATCAGCTGCGCCTGCTTTCAAGAAGCTCAGCCTAGAGCTCGGTGGGAAGAATTCCAGCATCGTGTTCGCAGACTGCGACATAGACTCCACCGTGACCGGAGTTGTGCGTGCGGGCTTCCTGAACCAAGGTCAAGTCTGCCTATGCGGCTCGCGGGTACTGGTCGAGGAGTCGGCCTACGATGAGTTCCGGGACCGCTTTGTCGATGCTGTCGAGGCAATGCGAGTAGGAGATCCATCTGACGAGAACACCGATCTCGGAGCGTTAATCTCCGAGCAGCACCTCAAGAAGGTCCAGGGTTACGTCGAGTTGGCCAAGCAGGAGGGGGGAACCCTGCTGACAGGTGGCACACCCTGTATGCCATCAGGCTTCGAACACGGCAACTGGATGGCTCCCACGGTCATCGAGGGCCTCAGCCCGAACTCCCGCTGTGCCACTGAGGAGATCTTCGGACCCATCGTCACACTCCACTCATTCAGCAGCGAGGACGAGGCGATAGTCATCGCCAACAACACCAACTACGGGCTGGCCGGCAGCGTCTGGACGGGCGACCTCGACAAGGGCAAGCGAGTCTCAGAGGCCATCGAAACCGGGATGGTCTGGGTCAACACCTGGCTGCACCGGGACCTGCGAGTGCCGTTCGGCGGCGTGAAGGACAGCGGAGTGGGTCGTGAGGGTGGCAAGTGGAGCCTAGGATTCTTCTCCGAGGCGATGAACGTCTGTGTCAAGCACGATTGATGCAGCAAGAGTGAAAGTCCGCTTTTGGGTGAAGACAAACAACATGGCGCCCGTGGGCATCGTCGGACTGGGGGCCTACGTGCCACCCAAGGTAATGACCAACGACGAGTGGGCCGAGATTGTAGATACCAGCGACGAGTGGATTACCACCAAGACCGGTATCAAAGAACGCAGGATTGCTGATAGCGATACCTGTACCAGTGACCTCGCGGTCGCCGCGTGCAACCTGGCCATGGAGGAAGCTGGAATAGGTCCGGGCGACGTGGATATGCTGATACTTGCGACCAGTAGCCCTGACGTCCCTCTCTCATCGACTGCTGGCATAACCCAGCACAAACTCGGGTGTGACAAGGCGGCCGCCTTCGACATTAACGCGGTCTGTGCGGGCTGGGTCCACGCGATTGATGTCGGCGCCCGCTATGCTGGAACACCGGGCTACGACAACGTTCTGGTGGTCGGTGCTGAGGTCTACAGTCGCATCCTGAACTGGGAGGACCGCACCACCTGCGTGCTGTTTGGGGATGGTGCCGGGGCCGCAGTCCTACAGCGGGTGGAGGACGGGCGCGGTCTGCTCGGCAGTTGGATGATGTCTGACGGAGGAGGCGCTAGCGTCATCGAGATACCGGCCGGCGGCGTTCGCACGCCTATTTCATCGGAAGGCTTCGACGAGGGCGACCAGTACTTCCACATGGATGGAAGGGCGGTCTGGAGGTTCGCAGTCGAGGCCTTTCCCCAAGCCGTCCGCAGAGTGCTAGAACGCGTAGGTAGGGATCTGTCAGAGGTCGATCTGATAGTCCCCCACCAAGCCAACCTGAGGATTGTAGAGGTGGGGATGGAGAACCTCGGGCTTCCAATGAGGAAGGCATTCACCAACTTACAGAAGTACGGCAACACCGCCGGTGCCAGTGTCCCAATAGCGCTTCGTGGGGCGCTCGACGAGGGGCTGGTCAGGCCGGGTAATCTAGTGGTCACAGTGGCTTTCGGGGGAGGGCTCGCCTGGGGCGCCAACGCGATGGTCTGGTGAATCGCCCTCGGGACAAGAACGATATTCGAAGACTGGCAAGATTGGTCCGTGCAACCTCCGCTCGATCTCTCGGACGGCCGGTTGGGGAAGATCGTATACCCCTCGGCCAGTCCCTTCGAGATTCACCACATTCTACGCAAACTGGACAGGGCTCCCGAACACCCTGTTTTCGGTTCGCTGCTCGTTCCGGAGAATCCTCCAGACGGTCCGCTGCCTTGCGTCGTCGCAGTCCATGGCAGTCTCAACTGGCGCGGTCACCACCACGAGCACATAGTACGCTGGCTCGATGCGGGGATGTGCGTCTTCCGAGTTCACACCTTCGACTCGCGACTGGTCTACTCCATCGTAGAAGACCAGATGCAGGTCACTCACGCCATGATGCTCGCCGACTGCTACCAAGCCCTGCGCATGCTAGTGACCCATCCCTCCATCGATGCCAGCAGGATTGGTCTGGCTGGATGGAGCCTAGGTGGTACTGTCGCACTATACGGGGCGTGGGAGCCGATTGCCGAGGCGCTGGCTCCGGGAGGGGAGAGGTTCGCAGCGCACCTATCCTTCTACCCGGCAGCCCACATGCGCACAGAGGTCCAGAGATGGTCGGACAAGTCAATACTCGTGCTACATGGCAGTGCGGACGACTGGGTACCGCTGAAACTTCTAGAGGGACTAGTCGAGGACGTTCGAGCGCATGGCGTCGACATCACCGTTCATGTCTACGAGGGCGCCCCCCACTCCTTTGACTCAATCGAGCCCCTTGACTTCGAGCCCAAAGCTATCCGGTTGGACGATCACAGAACTGTGACCATAGACTCCAACGGAGACATGTGGGGCGAGCTAGAGCCGGGGGTAACGATGCCCCTCAACGAGCCCAAAGACCGATTAGCGGCGTTCCAGATTGTGGGAAACCTTGGTGTCCACAAGGGAGTGGACTGGGGTGCTCGCAAGCACTCTCTAGATTTTGGGACTGAGTTCTTGCGCGAGAATCTCGTCACTTAGAGTGAAGTGCTTCACTCTACTTTGGTGACGTTAATCGCGTTGGGGCCCTTGTCACTTTCGCCGACCTCATAGTCTACAGTGTCGCCCTCACGGATCGTTCCTGTAACTGCGGACTTGTGAACAAAGAGGTCGTCGCCTTCCTCTTGCTCGATAAATCCATACCCTTTGCTAAAATTAAACCACTTCACTGTTCCTTGCGGCATGGCCCAGTCGCCCGGCGAGCAATATTTGATGTTGTCCCTTCCAAACTCTCAACCAACGGGTTCGCCGCCCCCCCCCAAAAAAGCGAGTCGCCGTAGCCCGCTGGTCTCGATGAGGTGCTCGACGACCTCCTCGGGAATCGTGGGGCTGAGCACCGTACGCACCGCATCATCATCCCCGATAGTGGACATCATGTGGGCGGTGGCCCTCACCCTCCAACCCTCGAAACTCTCGCGCTGCTCGAGATCGCTCAGCACGACCTGCCACCCAGCGGACTCGTAGAGCTCTGCCGAGTAGATGTCTGTGGTGAAGAACACCCCCCTAGGGCCATGGTACCGCTCAGCGTGTGAAACCCAGTTCGGGGGATCATCGATATCTGGGACGGCGACGATGCCTGCGACGATTGTCCGAGCGTCCAACCATGCTTCTAGCATTGAGGTGCGTTCCTCGGCCGTCCATGGGTTCTCCATCGACTCCGGTTGGTTTGACGAGCCGACGGCGATGATGAGTGGTAACTCGGGAGCTCTGGAGGTACGCCACTGCTCGGCCGCCCTAATCATCATGGCATGGCCCCTATGTGGTGGCTGGAAGCGCCCTAGCACCACTACACCCGGCCCAGGGGGGACCTCGGGTGGTCCTGGGTGCATAGCGAGGTCGGTCATGGAGCAGCCCCCATGGACTCGGCGATTGTCGTTGCACCCAGATGCCACGCCTCTGGCTCGAGGTGCTCGCGCCCAACTAAGAGAGACAGGCCTTCTCTCCTCGCTTGCTCGAGTAGCACGTAGAGTGACTCACTCAGGCTCTTGTGGGACTCCATGGTGGGCAGGATTCGGGGGTCCTGGGATGGTTCCATCGTCTCTCCCAGCCGTTCCCTGCGTGACATCCAGTCCAGAATCACGGACTCAGAGTACGATGCCTTGTCGGTCCTTGTCAAGGCTTCGGAGAACTCATCCCAGAGAACTGGACGTAGGAACTCCTCGGAACTCGTTACCTCTCGCCCCAACATCGGCTCGACATACAAAAACAGACGGGCATCCCAGCAGCGCCACTGTGCCATTGAGCACCACCGGGCGAGAAGCAGTCCCATCTCGCATACGGACTGCGAACGCGGCTGCAATCTGGAAGGTGTAGTAGTCCCCTCCATGCTACCCAAATCGTCCGCAAGCTCGAGTAAGTCGCCCTCCAAATCGACTTCGAAGTCCCGGTGTAAGCGTGGATCGGCCTCTGGTCTGAGAGTGCGGAGGGTCTGTGCCTCCATTCCCCTGACAATCTCCTCGATAGGCATCCCCAACAGGCGTACGAAGGTCAGTTGGTCCACGAGATGGAGGATGACGTCTGCCATGGGACACAAGACCTGCCTATGCCCAAAGAACCCTCGCTCAGCAGAAAAGGGTACTCTTGCGCCACCGGATTCAAGAACAGAAGGCTTGGCCTGCCCAACTAAGCAAGGTGATACTTGCTGTATGGTGTCGAGGGATTCGATGGCGACGATTGAGGAGCAGATTAAGGGCCTCGAGGAGGAGATTTCCAAGACGAAGTACAACAAGGCCACTCAGGGGCACATCGGGAAGCTCAAGGCCAAGATTGCCGCCCTCAGGCATCGCAAGGAGAAGGCGCAGGCTCACGCGAGGTCGAGCGGAGGCGGACAGGGCTTCGAAGTGAAGAAGTCGGGAGATGCCTCAGTCGCTCTCGTGGGCTTCCCGAGCGTGGGCAAATCCAGCCTAATCTCCCAGTTGACCGAAGTGGATTCGAACGCGGCGGACTTCGCATTCACTACGCTGACGTGCATTCCGGGGGTGATGGAGCACCGCGGAGCCAAGATTCAGATTCTGGACCTCCCAGGTCTCATCAAGGGCGCTTCGGAGGGAAAGGGCCGGGGTCGTGAGATACTCAACGTCATCCGAGGATCGGACATGGTCCTGTTCGTAATCGATCCGTTCCAAAAGTCCCACTTCGAGATTCTCCACCATGAGCTGTGGAAGTCGGGAATGAGACTGAATCAGAGGCCCCCTCAAGTGTTCGTCACCAGAACGAGGAGGGGGGGCATCGAAGTGCGTTCAACTCTTGAGCAGACCAACTTGCTGGAGGAGGAGATTCAGGCCATAATCAGGAGCTTCGGCATAGTCTCTGCCACGGTTACTCTCAGGACCGACGTGACCGACGACCACATCGTCGACACGCTAGCTGGGAATCGGGTCTACAGCCGCTCAATCATAGTCCTCAACAAGATCGATCTAGCGACCGAGGATGACCGAGCGCGTGTCCATGGGGTGCTCCCCGGCGACTGGCCCGTTCTCGATGTATCTGCCAAGACAGGAGAAGGAATAGAGGAGATGAAGAACTTCATCTTCGACAACCTGCACTTCATGTCCATATTCCTCAAGCCACAGGGGCAGGAGGCCGACTTGGTAGAGCCACTAATCGTAAAGGACACTTCGACAGTGCGTGATGTCTGCGCCAAGCTGCATCGCGACTTCCTACGCAAGTACCGCTATGCCCGAGTGAAGGGTCCGAGCGCTAAATTCGACTGGCAGCGAGTCGGTCTCGATCACCTGCTTAGGGACGGGGACCTGCTGACGATAATCCTGAGGAAGTCATAGTGCCGATGCGATGTATTCACCAATAGGGAGTCCATCCAGACCCATGGACGAGGGGGACTTCGAGCTGTTGCACAGCTCCGAGTGGCGAGGTTTGTTCCAGCACATCCAGGGCCGAGCTAAGCTCTACGTTGGCGTGTTCGTGCTTGGGTTTGTGGCCGGCTACCCCACTGCCGAGATTCTCATCGAGTGGTTTCTAGATGCAGATGGATTCATTCCCGAAGGAGTCCAAATCATCATCCTACAGCCACTCGAGGTGATACTGCTCCAGCTCCGCATCGCCGCACAGATTGGCTTCGGGCTACTTGTTGCAACGCTAATACTGGATCTCGCTTGGAGCGGCAAATCGGTGCTGTCTAGGGCCAGCAGGTCCGTCACCGAGGGTGCTGGAGTGACTAAGAGCGCCATGGTCCTCCTAACCATACTCGTCCTCGGTGGACTTGGGGCCGCTTACGCACACACAGTGCTAATCCCGTTCCTGCTGCAATATCTCTCGGAGGACGCCGCTGCCTCGGGCCTGCAGTCAACTTGGCAACTGCAATCCTGGATCGGCTTCGTCACCGGCTTGTACTTCTCCTCAATAGTGGGATTCCAAGTGCCTGTGGCAATCGTGGTTCTTCTGAGAGCCGGTGTGATTGAACGAAACGCCATGATCGAGAACCGGGGCTTCCTGTGGTTCGCCGCGCTCTTTCTGGGAGCACTGATTTCCCCTCCAGACCCCATATCACTGTTCCTCGTAGGGGGGCCGATGCTCGTGCTGTTCGAACTGACCCTAGTGTACGATCGGGCGTTTGCCCCTAGAGAATGAATCCCCCCTTGATCTGGATTTCGTTGAAAGTGTCTGCATGCGTCGTACGCCATCAGGCCTCAGGGCTCGCTTCCTCTGAAAATTCCGAGATGATCAGCTGCTCATTCGGAGCAAGGGAGGCTGCCAGTTCCGCGCTCGTCAAGCCCATCTTGCCTGCTTCCACGCGGAACCAGGCACGGACCTTTCTGAACTCGACCTCAGGGCAACCAAAGTACTCAGCGAATCTCCTCGTGGTGGTCAACCGGCGAGTCAGCCCGTCCCTTCGCCTGTCTATCAGACCCATACTGGCGAGGTCGCGTACGTGGTCGTAGGCCCTCTGGCCGAGCATGTCCACGAGTTGTGACTGTGCCATGGGCTGATGATAGGCGATGAGGGCAGCAGCCGGCAGCAAGCGTTGTGGGATGTCCGCCCTGAAGGTTCCAGGGAGGTGGGCGGAGAGCTCGGGCTTGACCTCGAAGATCCATCGCCCGGAAACCTCGGTCAGTTGGAGCGCGCATTCCTCGCGCTCGCTGATTGAAGTCCTTAGGCTCGAGAGAGAGACGTGGATAACGCCCTTTGGCTCATCCAGCAACTCGGAGAGTTCCTCCAATGACATAGAGCGGCCTGCTCCGAAGAGAATGGCCTCCAAGACAGTGGGCAAGTCGGGCTCAGACACTCTGTATTCCCCCGATATCGGTCTTTGGGTGGAGTTGCTCGGTCAAGGCGTCGTAGTCACCTGAATCGCCCCATAGATCATTGATGACGATTCTGCCGTTCTTGCCCTTCTCCTGCTTGAGGCCGATATAACCCCTATTAGTAAGGAACAAACTCGATACGAGTGCGGTTACCTGAGCCTCCGCCCTCGCCTCATCCTCCTTGATTTCCGAGTCTATGGATATCTGGTTCAGCTCTTCGGCGACTTCTTCCAATCCAACAGTCAGATCCTCCTCGGCTCGTGCCTTGAGCGCTTGCCATGTTCTTCTGAGATCGCCCTCAAGGTCCTCGACGTGAAGACTGCCGCTGAACCTCGCTCGGGCCTTCTGGTGCGCCTCGCGCCTCTCCTTAGCGATTTGTTCTCTCAGCCGCTGTTCTTCTGCAAGCCTGCCTGCATCCTGGAGTCCCATCAGCAACTCACCCAATGTGACGGGGCGACTCTCGTCGCGGTGAATCCTGCCTTCGAAAATAGAAGGCAGAACCTCGTCGGCAGCACCGGTCAAGACTCCTATGGAAAAATTGTAGTCAGCGTCGTCGAACTCGGCCTCCCAGCTGCTCTCGAAGTCCCACGAGTCATCCTCCTCAAAGACGAGTGCGCGTTCCTGACGCTCGATGAGGGTCGAGGCCTGCCCACGCAGAATCGACCATGCCATCCTGATTAGCCTGCCACATGAGGGCAGGTCGATGTTGTCAGCCCCTTGGATCCGCTCATTGAACATCTCGGCGAAGCTCGAGAGGTCGACGTCCCATGGGTCTAGGTCGCTTGAATGGAACATCTGGAACACTAGGGCGACCGAGCGATCGAACGGCTCGATGAGGAACTGGTGCTCGGCCTCCTCGAGGGTGGAGAGTTCCATCAGACGGTCTAGGAAGTGACTGGTCTCGAGGTCTGGCTCGCCATTCAGCAAGCGAACGACGATGTCGTCGCGCATCTGCTCGCCGAACACCATCCTCAGGCCTCCTCCAGCTCGATCTCAGTGGCATCGTCCTCACCCTGTTCTACGGATGGGGCGGGCTCCGCTTCGTCTCGTTCCCCTATGTCCTCAGTAATATCCTCAGTGCGCTCGCGCAGCGACTGTAAATCTCCTTGCTCTGACTCTGGTGCTGACACGTCCCCTTTGGAAACCTCCACGCCGGCCCGCTCGGCCAGCCCCCCTATGCTCTTCGGAGTGGATAATGGCTCGGGCGTGCGCGGCATGTCCTCAGGAGAGGGGAGCTCGGGCATCGCCTCTCGCTCAGCCTCAGCTGCAGTCCTAGCCCGCTCCTCAGCCTCTATCTCCTCGCTCATTTCGAGTGCTGCCGCTCTGTCGAAGTCGGTGATGCGCTGGCTGCGGCCATCACCAGCGTGGGTGATGCCAATATGGTGGTCTGCGAGTGTCAGGCTAACCTTTCGCAGCGTGACCATGATGAACTGGGCCATCTGGCTGCGCATCCGGCATAGAGCGGCAATGTGCTCTGAGTTGAAGGGATCTAGGTTCTGGTCGACCTCATCGAAGTAGTAGAACGGGCTTGGCTCGTAGTCCTGAATAGCGAAAATCATCGCGAGGGCCGCCATCGACTTCTCGCCGCCGGACAACCCGGCCCTGCGGGTGTTCTGGCTCTTGCCAGGAGGAACGCAAGTCATCTCAAGACCGCCCTCGAAGGGGTTCCCCTTGTTCTCGAGCCTGAGTGAGCCCTTGCCGGTTGGTTGGAGGATCTCGTAAACCCTGCTGAAGTTGTTGTTGACGTGCTCGAAG
>Ga0257111_1000989_pt1 | contig 11663 bp, 11 predicted proteins | sample LP_taG_6_FD_191567 | JGI IMG/M metagenome (GOLD analysis project Ga0257111, IMG submission 191567) | Marine microbial communities from Northeast Subartic Pacific Ocean, Canada - LP_J_2015_P26_500m | ecosystem: Environmental > Aquatic > Marine > Oceanic | place: Canada: Northeast Subartic Pacific... | reverse complement strand
AAGATGGCTAAAAGAATTTCACCAGATAATACGGATAACTTTCTGATTGAATTCACTAGTTATATGCTCCTTAATCATCCAGAAAGCTATGATGAAATCTATGGATTGATTAAAGACTCAGGTGCGGAAGTAGTTGTTTTTGACCCCTTGCTTCGCTTTCACGATGCTGAAGAAAACTCTGCAACAGGAATGAGTGAGGTTCTTGGTAAAATAAGGCAGCTCATTGAGAAGTTAAAAATATCCGTAATCCTTGTCCATCATACTGGAAGAGTGGAAAACAGAGGCGGGAGAGGTTCGAGTGCGATTATAGGTGAATACGATTCCTGCATTACAATCTATAAAGCTCAAGAAGGATCCGTTCGTTTGACATATGATATGAGACACGTTGAAACACCGCCTCCTAATCGAATTCGCTTCAATTCCGATACCTTTTGGTTTGAGGAAAAAGATGGAATATTAGAGCTATTAGAAAGTTCTGGAGGTATGATGGATAAAAAGGAATTATTTGAGAAATGCGATAGGCCAAACTCTACAATTTATAAACATTTGAAGAAACTGAAACAAACTGGTAAGGTTAGAGAAGAAGATTGTCTGCTTTCATTGGTGAATTGAATGATAATAATTATCAATTATCACCCCTATAGATAGTGGTAGTGAGAATCACTACCCACTACCTACTTTTTCTACATAATTCAATAATAAGTAATAGTATATCATACTTATTAATAAGGGAAAGCTCACTGAAAGAATGACAGTAGGTGTAGTAAAATAGTACTTACTTATATACGTATGTGATAGTTTTATATTTGTGCGATGATGGTTAGATTTGGTTAAGGAGAATATATTCCCTCGTTATCCACAATAAGAATGAAGAAAAAAACAAGAAACATTATATTAATTATAATTGGAATTATTGTTTTGCTATTCCTATTCAGATTGTTCTATAGAAACTTTGATTTTGAAAAGGATAAGCAGACATTTATAGCATTAATTTCAAAAGCTGGTTCTGGTAAAGTAATAAATGCGTTAGATGAAATGAGGGAATTAGAAAGCCTAACCAATCCAATCATAAATTTCAGATACCAAAGCTGGAAGGAAGAAATGTATGCTCGTTTTGTTTCAAAGAATGAAATAATTGAAAATACTTCTGACAATAAAATCATTAATGACATTTCGAATATTTATCGAGAATATTGGAGAACAGAACTTTTAAAGGAAAACCCTAAAAGTAGAATAGACACAGCACTTTATATTAATCTGACGAATTATATTCTTTCAAATGATTTGACAACCCTCTCTAAAGACAGTTTGTCCAAAAACATTAAAAATGATTCAGAACTCAAAAGAATAATAGAAGCCCAAGGATTTAAAACTGATTTCAAATTTCGAAATGGTTTTCAAGAACTTTTTATTTGGGATAAAGAAATTATTAGAGACTATAAAGTTATTTTACCAAAAGACACTATTAACTCAAAGGTTGTATTTATTGAGAAATATCATTTAGCTGGTTATGATTATTATGCTTCTTGTGGTAAATCACAAGTTGGGGGTTGGGCTATAAAAGAATCTGCAACCTTGTATTGCAGCAAAGGATACGATTTATCGTCTGAGAAATTTAATATCTCTTACTTAAAGCACGAAAGTTTACATTTTATAGACTTGAATGATTATCCAAATTTAAGTTCTGCGGATTTGGAATATAGAGCTAAAGTTATTGAATTAATGTATTGTACCGAAAAATCAATTTACAGGCAAGTTGTTGAATTTATAAATGGAGCTGATAGTTCAGATAGAAGTCATTCACACCCATATGCTAATTATATATTAATCAAAAATTTATCACAATTGATTTTTAATTCCGAATACGAAACGGATATTAATAAATGGAAGAAATTATCTGTAGAAGAAATTAATAGTGCTGCGATTTCATTGTACAATATGAGCGAAAAAAGATTACAAAAAGATAGGAATGTATCTGATATAATATAGAGTCACACCCATTGTTGAGTGATTTTTTGATATTTAGGTCAGTCTCATAACCTGATTGGTGGATTTAATCGAACTGAAACGCCTCTTCTAATGGTACATCAAAAATAGAGCTGCTTGATTAGATTATATATTTATTAATGTAACCTTGACTTCTCATTTATAAAATGGTAAGTTTACGTTACATTATTGATGAAAGATCAAAAAGAAGTTCAAAAATATGAGGAAAAAAATGAAAGGTAACAATTATGAGTGACCCTGCAATGATAATACCTATTTTAGGAATACTAACTGGAATGATAATTCCTTTGGGAGTGTTTGTTTGGATGTATTTTGATGCCAAAAATAAGAGAGCTACCATTATTGAGGTTGCTAAAACTATTGATGATCCGTCAAAGGTAGAAGAGTTGCTAGATGCTCTAAATGAGGAAAAGAAGAAAGAACCCATAGAATATAGAAGAGGAGGAACAATAACCTTTTTTGTAGGTATAGGTTTATATCTTCTAGGTGTGACTGCATTGGGATCTATTCTAAAGGGTGTCGGTCTATTGGTTGCTACAATTGGAGTTGGGACAATTATTGCTGGATACCTTTTTCCAGATGACAGTTCTGGAATCACAAAAGCAGTGGAAGAATTTGAGAAAAAATAACATTGGGAAGAAACCACAAAAAACTTTTAAACAATCTTGAAGAACTCAGGAAATCTGTTGGTTTAACTCAACAAGAATTATCAGAGAGTGCCGAAGTTTCAAGGAAAAGCATTAATGCGATTGAAAACGGAGTTTATGTCCCTTCCACAGTTCTTGCATTAAAAATTGCAAAAACTCTCAACTGCTCTGTTGAAGATTTATTTAAATTGCCCCCAAGCTTATAGCTTTATTCTCTAAAACTTCCTTTATCCTCGAGTAAACCTTAGTCAAACATATCCAATCATACACCTAAGATACCCACCAAGGGGATACAGCCAAGGGGATACACTTTTTTGTTTCTAGACATTTAGGACTGGTAGCACTCACATTCTAAAATATTTTTTTAGAATTTTTTGTATTAGTTTTGCTAAAACAACAAAGGAGGACATTATGTTACAATTCTTTAAAGAAAATCTAACTAGACAGTCACAATTTCTTGGGCTATGGGTTGGGTTTTTTGCTTTACTTATGATTAATATGGCAGTTGCAGAACAGTTTGGATATCCACTATCAACTTATCTAGGAGCGTATTTAGCAACCATCTTTCAAATATGGGTAACTATTAAATACATAATGAAGAAATAAAGGAGGGCATTATGAAACAATATATAATGGGAATGTTAACAGGAGCATCATTAATCCTATGTGCAGTTATGTTTATAGGTGCATCAGATAACAATTCAAATTATGGTAAATACCAAATGACACATACTGATTTAGGTCTTCGTTTACTAGATACTGCAACTGGACAAGTATACAAAGCGAAAAAGAATACCTCAGGTGGTGGCTATATTTGGGATGAATATTCAACTAAACCCAAATTCTTATTTAAACCTTGGAACTAAAAGGAGGACAGTATGGAAAAGCAAATAAAAGAAATAAAGATGGGGTCTGTACATACTTTTTATCTTGTCGTGTGTACATATGAGTTTTTCATATCACACACTCAATAAGATAGAGAGAGATGTAGATATAGTAAGAACTTTAGTTGATGATATTAGAGACTTTATTGGATGATTATTCCGTACCAATACACAGTGATGGAATGATGTATTTAAAAAGTGAAAATGCTACTGATTGGCAAAATAGATTAGAAAAAATAAGTTCATTCGACTTTACACCATTATGCGAATAAATCATTTCCTTTCTCTACTACTATTTCTACCACTCCATTGCGGAGTGACTAATTAAAGATAATCTAATCCATAATCTCAACCAAAAAGAGACCCAACGGAGTGAAAACGAAGGGGGGTGGTCGATGTGTATAAGAGGCGCTCACATTCTGAAATATTTTTTATAATTTTTTGTTTGTGGGATGTTGGGTAGATTTTAATATGCAGAATAATATGGAGTTAATATTCAGAAAGGCAAAAGAGGGTGATATACCGAATATAGTAAAAATGTTAGCCGATGATGAACTTGGTTCCAAAAGAGAAGATTATAAAGTTCCATTACCAAAGAGTTACTATGATGCATTCCAAAATATTCTTCAAGATAAAAACCAAGAATTAATCATTCTTGAGAATTTTAATAAAGAAATAATTGGTACCCTCCAACTTACCTTTATACCATATTTGACATACCGAGGTGGTTTAAGGGCTCAAATCGAAGCAGTAAGAATTCACAAGAAATTTAGAGGAAAGGGTTTTGGGAAAAAGATATTCAAATGGGCAATTAAAAGAAGTATAGATAAGGGAGCTCATTTGGTTCAATTAACGACTGATAAACAGAGACCTGATGCTATAGAGTTTTACAAAGCATTAGGATTCAGAGATAGCCATATAGGAATGAAATTACATTTATAGTGATTACCACATTCGTGGGGTTTTTTATTTATAGCTCAAAATCCTCAATCTCTACAGTAAGCAGCGGGGCATAGTGCAGTTCTGTAGTTCGTACCGATGAATGGCCCAGTAGTTTACTTACCTTATAAATAGACATTCCCTGCTTAATAAGATTTAATCCAAACGTTCTGCGTAAATCGTGAAAGCGCGCATCCTTTATCTCCAGTCTTCTTACTTCTTTTTTAAACTTATGAGAAACACAGTCTTTAGTATATGACCAAAGGGGGTCTTGGTGCTTAATTACCTTTTGAGCTTGACTATTTAATTTGATAATTCTTCGTCCAGTCTTTCCATATGCGACTATTGACCTCTCCGTTACATTTTCCCTCGATATACGGCGTATTTCGCCGCTTCTAGCACCCGTGTAGTATGCGAATCTAACAAAGGAATTAAAGCCTTTATCAGTAATCTGACTAAATATTAAGTCTAACTCATTTTTAGTGTAGACACGAAGTCTTGGTTCACCCTTAATATCACCTTCTAATTTATTAGCCTTATCAATAAGTCCTTGTTTTAAACCCCAGTTCCAGCAAGCATTAATAGTTCGAATGAATATTGCTCTACTATTTGGATTAGTGGGTAATGATTTGTCATTAAGATAGGAGTGAAGTACATATTCATACAGCTTCTGTGTATTGATAGAACGATTATTTTTAACCTTTAGAAATTTAGCTGCAAGGTCAGGGAAGGGGACTGTATTAGTTCGTTCCTTTAATCCTGTAAGTTCAAGTATTATTTGAGATTCAATATAAGGCTTAAGTCTTTTAGCAACTTTATAATCCGTTGTTCTAAGACTTCTTGTTGTTCTTTTATTACTTATGGTTACTGAAAGATACCATATGTTCTTGTTTTTGTATAATGATGCCATAACATAACTCCCTTGTTATGGCTAGGCTACTGCTTGCTATCTGCTACCTTATTATATCTAATAGAGATTATTATAATCTCAAACAAATGGTCTTATTAAAATAATTTCTATTGTTTATAGACATATAATCCAAGAACTTGATACCCGTATGCGCCCGTAGCTCAGCTGGATAGAGCGCCTGCCTCCGGAGCAGGAGGTCACAGGTTCAAATCCTGTCGGGCGTACGGAAAAAAATACTAACCGTTAGGAGTAACGATGAAAAACAATGCCCTGTTTATTTTTATTCTATTCACACTATTTATTAGTGGATGTTCTCAGAAAGTCAGTGATTACGTAGAATATTCTACAACTAGTTCTGAAGCTGCAAAGCAAATGAATTCAGGACTAAGATATCAAGATAATGTTGCGCAACATTTAGCACGAGAATCATTTCAAAAAGCGGTGGATTTGGATCCAGAATTTGCCATTGCTTATTATTCGTTAGCGCAGATGCATAGAGATGCTGTTAAGAGAAATGCAATAGTTAAAAAGGGCAAACAGTTTGTTTCTAAAGCAAATAAATCAGAAAAAATTCTTATTGGTAATATGGCGAAAGATAGTTGGTGGGGCGGTGAAGGAGGCGTTGATTGGTCGGAAGAAATAGAACGATATAACAAGTTATTCCCAAAGGAAATTCGATACATAAATTATCTTGGAAATATGGCTAATTATGATGGAGATGATAAAAGCGCAGAAGCATATTATAAACAGTCTCTTTCAATTAAAGAAAACTCCGATGCATTGAATTCTCTTGGTTATTTATACAGTAGGCAAGGAAAAATGGAAGAGGCGAAGGATGCCTTTGAGCGACAAATAAATGTTTCACCTGATCTTGCCAATCCATATGACTCAATGGGTGATTATTACCTAGAGAAAAAAGATAATAAAAATGCCAAAGAATATTTTCAAAAAGCCGTAGCAATCGATTCTGAATTCATTTCTTCCAGGAGAAAAATATGGAGAATTGATGAGGAGGAAGCTGGAAATGATATTTCATCCACAGAATGGTCCAGCGATAGTACAAATGCGGTGAATGCATTTATGAGTGGATTCTGGCAGTTTTATAATATTCATTGGAGCAAAGCTCGAGAAGAATTTGAAAAAGCGGTTCAAATTGATCCAGAATTTGCAATGCCGTACTTATTTCTCGTTTTTACTCCCGGTGATTCCGCTAGAAGTGTAGAGGCAAAAAAGATTGCGGAAGGATTAGCTCCAACCGCAAGCCAGTATGAACGAGATATGATTGAATATTATCTATATCGAATGGATAACCCAGATGCGGATCTTTCATCAAGGATTTCAAAATTAAAAACGAATTATCCATATAAATCATTTGTTATGATTACGGAAGCAGGCGATTTGTATAGTAAAAAAGAGTATAAACAAGCTATTGATATATATACTACGATGTGGGAACGATTTGATTTTTCTCCATCGTTAAATATGCTGGGGTATGCCAATATGCAACTGGGCAATATGGAAACTGCAAGAAGCGCATTTGAAGATTATATATATAATAATTCTATGCATCCGAACCCTTATGATTCCATGGGGGAATATTGGGAAAAAATGGAAAAGTACCAATCAGCGTATGATTACTATATGATGGCATATACGATGGATAGCACATTTTCCATATCGAAAGAGCGTGCAGATGCATTGGAGGATAAAAAAACACCAGTTAAATAAATTAGCAATAAAAATTTGTATTGAATTGCATTGTTATTCAGTACATGAATTAATTATTATCTACAAGCGTTTTTGCTGATTCTAATGAATATAATCAGATACATACCCTTGCTTATTGTTTCCTTTTGGTTCTCTGCATGCGCTACATTTATTTCCCATGCTATTTCCTTAGAAGATGTTGCGCTTCCTTCTGGTCCCTATCAAGTAGGCACTCAAATTATCCATATGGTGGATGTAGATCGCAATGCATGGTATAAAGATGGGTTAAATGATTCGAGGGAGATGATGGTTCGAGTGTGGTATCCTGCTATATTACAGGATGGAGATCAGAAAGCCCCCTACAACTACAATGAAGGATTAATTGCGGATATGGTTGCCGACGGTTTTGGAATTCCGAAAGCAATTATGCGAACAATAAACAAAATTGATGGCAATTCCTGGCTAAATGCCGAGCCTCTTAATCAGCGATTTCCTGTTCTTATTTTTTCACATGGACTTGGTGGATTAAAGACTCAAAACACAACACAAATGGAAGAATTAGCTAGCCACGGATATGTGCTATTCGCTTGTGACCATACATATGATGCAGGTATTTCTATTTTTCCTGAAAATAGAGTCATTACAAGTAAAACAGATATCCCTGATGGGATATCCGATAAGGAAAAGTGGGGGATTCGGGAAGTTCAATTAAGTTATCGAGTTGGAGATGTGCAATTTTTATTAGACGAAATGGAAAAAGGGAAATATCTACCCCAGTCTTTACGAAATAGTCTCAAACTAGATAAAATTGGCATATTTGGCCATTCATTTGGTGGTGCTACAAGTGTTGTTGCATCATTGAAGGATGATCGGATTGATGCAGCGTTAGGCCTTGATGCTTGGTTCTTACCTATCCCAAGTACATTAATAAAGCAAAATATGAATATACCGTTTGCTCATTTAGGTCAAGTTTCATGGAAGGAAAAAGATAATTATCTAAAATTGGATACACTGGCTTCTTCTAATAGCGCACAATCATTACGTTTTGATGTACAAGGGTCTACTCACTATGATTTTTCTGATTTTTCTCAATTTAGTAAAGTATCAAAGAAATATGGATCAGGTACCATCGCTTCGGATCGTATACGGTTTATTATGAATACCACCATTCGTGACTTTTTTGATCAATATCTAAAACAAAGTGTATCGATATCTTTGAATGATTATAAATCAATGTATCCTGAGATTATCATTAAAGAGTACTAAAGATCACTTTGGATTATGCTTTCATACTAACGACCGTTTCGACAGAAGAAGAAGGACATATGATTGCGAATGAATTGGTAAAGAATAAACTAGCAGCTTGTGTCAGTATAGTACCGAAGGTTCATTCTATTTATGAATGGGAGAATGCTATTCAAAATGAAACGGAAGTGTTGCTAATGATTAAAACTACAAAAGCCAGAGAAAAGGATATTTACCAGACTGTGCAATCATTGCATTCGTATGAAATACCAGAATTAATTACGCTACCTATTGATAATGGATCGGATACATATCTTCATTGGTTAGAAAATTCCGTAAGGAGCCAAGATACAGAATAATGTTCAGTAGAAAATCCTCAAAATTCATGACTTATTTTGTATCAGTAATCGCCATTGGAACTTCTGGATTTTATGTTATTGGAGGAGACGAATGGTCTTTGATTGACAGTTTTTATATGACGATCATTACTATGACCACTGTTGGATTTGGTGAAGTGCATCCCTTAGATGATATTGGTAGATTATGGACAAGTTTTGTCATTATTATTGGTGTGAGTGGGTTCTTATATATGATCGCAGAATTTGGTGCGGAACTATTAGAATTCAGTGCCTATAAAGAAAATAAAAAGAAAAGAAAGATTAGAAAGATGAAGAATCATTATATAATCTGCGGCTACGGTCGAATGGGCGCAGTAATTGCAAAAGAATTACATGCTAAAGGCTATTCATTTGTGATAGTGGAGCTAGATCAATATAAAGTTGATAAGATCACAGAATTAGGATATCAATCCATATTGGGTGATGCTACTATTGAAAAAACATTGGAAGAAGCAGGTTTGCATCAAGCATCCGGTATTGTTGTTTGTCTAAATAATGATCCAGATAATTTATTTGTTACATTAACTGCCCGTTCATTAAATCATGAAGCATTTCTTGTAAGTAGATGTGCTCAAATTAGTAATACGGCGAAACTAAAACAGGCAGGGGCAGATAAAGTGGTAAACCCATACACAGCAGGTGGACATCGCATGACAGAATTATTAATTTCCCCAGAATTAGAAGATACAGTTTCCTTATCGCTAAGTCAGGATATTGTGGATCTGGCGATTGATGAAATCAGTTTAAATAGCATACATAATTTGCATGGGGTGCAAATCAAAGATTCTAATATTCGTGAAGAGTATAATTTAATTATTGTTGGTTTGGTAAATGGGGATGGAACCTATGAAATCAATCCGGATCCAAAGGCAACGCTAAATGAAAATCATACGCTAATGTTGATGGGTCAAAAAGAGAAATTGGAGTTATTTAAGGAAACGTTTCGGAAGCAGTAAATTCAAGTTTTATTATTCATATTCTTGAATAGTAGTAGATATCAATTTTATTCCCGCTACAAATTCTTTATCAAATTCATCATTAAATAAGTTAATCTGATAAAAATATTTTGCTATTTTATTATCAATTACATGAATATCTCCTTTTAGAGATTCTGGTGCTGGGAACAGTATTTCACGACCAGCCTTAAATAAATTTATATTATTTTGTATATCAGGATTCATCTCTAACACACGACGTAAGACTAAAACCTCATATAACCGTCGTTCATGTTTTGGTTGTTTAAGATAAATAGAATAGCCGAAAGTAGAATCACTATTTAAATCTCTTAATGTGTTTTTATAGCTTCCAGTAGTTTCATATCGATTAATATTTGCTACTGGACGAAGTGGATAATCATCAGCAAACTCAACACTTTCCGTAGATTCAAATTGTAAAGCCAACCCATCGCTTTGTTTAAATCGTTTTAGATAACTTCGATATATTTCTCCAAAGTTTTGCATATCCACAACAGCATTGCCTTGATTATCCGAAATCTTACCAAAAAATATTACTTTTTCAGGTTCAATGTGTTTGTAATAGTTTTCTTTTTCAATCACATCATATAACATTCTGCGGATTAACACACCTTGCCCGGGAACAGAGCCATTTACAAAATCGGTCAATTCTTCATTCGCAGAAGCAACGGCGCTTTCTTGAATAACATTATTAGCGCGATTTAATACTCTATTATAAAAAGAAGTGTTTTCAAAAAACCCTAGATCATATAAATCCGTATTTCTTAATCGATAACTATCTTGAAATAGTTTATTACCCCAATGGTTTAGTATATCAATATCTTTTGGAATTATATGTGAGAAGCTTCCAGATCCTACATCGACAATATGCGGTGTGATAACCACAATCACTTCTTTATTGGATCTTACTTTTTTATTGAATCCTAATAAATTGCCTAGAATAGGAATACGACCTAAGATGGGGAATTGGTTTTCTTGCTTTGTATCCTTATGTGATATTAATCCACCAATAATGAAAGGAGTGTTATTTTCCACTTGTACATAGGTTTGAACCTTCCGACTAGAAAAAGTAGGAGCGGATAGTACATCTCCTCCAACACTTCCAACACCCACACGTTCTTGTGCTTCACTAATAATGGTTTCTACCTGCATGGTAATTTCATTACCGTCACTACTGATTCGTGGCCGAAGATTTAATACAATTCCAATAGGGATATATTCAGTTGCAGAGACTACATTTTGTCCCGTTGCAGTGCTTCTAGCAATAGGTATCTGCTGTCCAACAACGATACGTGCTTGACGACCATCTAATACGAGAACGGAAGGTCGGGATAAGATTTCAGAAGACTGATTACTAATTAATTTTTCTAATTTTGCATTGATTTCTAATGCGTTACCGATTAACCCTTTATCCATGATAAAAGTAAAAGGTTCAAAATTACCAGTAGCTGGATCTGGCTCTGGAAATGATGAGGAATACAAACTTCCAGAATTTTCAAAATTCACACCCAATGTGTTAGTTTTGTTGGCATCGATCTCTACAACTAACGCTTCAATCATGATCTGTTTTGCAGCAACATCAAGCTGATTTGTAATTACAGATACCACTTCTTTTAATTCTTCCGAGTTATCAGGGTCGTAGGCAATAAGCAATCGCTGCAATGGCTCACCACTAGTCGAAAGCACCAGAGAGGAACCACCCAGATCTACTCCCATTTCAGCACCTTTTTCACTAACTGCGCCTTGCATCTCAAGTAAAGTAACATTATCTGTCTCAGGAAGAAGGATTATCAATGGTAAGGCATCATAATTATCTTCACTTACCGTGCCATTAACAAGTATATCAGCAAAATCACCAATTGGGGTTAAAATGCTTTCATTCGGATTTACACCAGGACTTTTTTCAAAATCGACTACTGCATATCCTAAAGATTTTAAGACACCACCTACTC
>Ga0257111_1000987_pt1 | contig 11672 bp, 9 predicted proteins | sample LP_taG_6_FD_191567 | JGI IMG/M metagenome (GOLD analysis project Ga0257111, IMG submission 191567) | Marine microbial communities from Northeast Subartic Pacific Ocean, Canada - LP_J_2015_P26_500m | ecosystem: Environmental > Aquatic > Marine > Oceanic | place: Canada: Northeast Subartic Pacific... | reverse complement strand
TCTTGGACCGACCAACCAGTCGCAATAGAAGGCAGACTCCATGAATCACCATCGTCATCTGACCATTCCACAGTCATACCCAACAATGCATGCATATCGAATTTCATGATACGATCCGTCCATGGATCAACATAGACATAGGGATCATTCGAATTTGCAACAGGAGCCGTGGGCGGGTCGTATACATCTACACAAGCATAATTTGATTCTGCGGTTAATCCAATTAATCCTGAACATTGTACGATAGCAGTTGCACCATTTTGTCCATTACCCCAACTGCTGATGTAGAGATTATTTGTCGAAGTAATCCCAATTGTAGGCTCGAAAGTTGTCATCCCAATCCCATAATATGTTCCTTGGGCACAATAAGGGGCATTATTGTCGACCAAAATTTCTGAACCATTAATCACTGTCGAAATATTGGTCGCATCGGTCGCATTAGCAAAATGATACCATGTAGTTTGTACAATTCCCATTTCACATAGGTCGTCAAAAACACTCTCTACCTTCACAGATTCGGGCGAATTATCACCAAAACACCCGGCGACTGCAGGCCCAATAAGTAAGAGAACGAAGGCAATCGCTGTGGTCTTCACAGCCTTCGCTGACCCATCGGCTACATCAGATAACCGGAAAAAACATTATCCCATTAGTCGAGTAGAATTTCCACCCAAAGGCAATTCGGGTAAAGCCCGAAGCTCACCATAAAGGGCAGGGCCCGAAATAAAAGTCCCAATTATTGCCTCTTCGAACCCACCAGCGTTGTGTGCCAAAGCGATCCAAGGTCTTCCCTCATCATCGATTTCAACATCGATGAAATCACCGAAACCACCACAACGAACATTCCCACAATCAGAAGTTATGTCCAACGGATCGCTTTCAAGATTAACTGCAACGCTAGTGATTAAAGGATGTTCAGCAAAAGCATCGGTCATTACAGCCATGTATCCACCCCATCCACAAGCAGCACCGGATGTTGTATTATTAGCCTCATTACAATCATTTATCTCTCCGATATATCCAATGACGACACGGCCCGAATCACCCGCAAATATTGTTGGAAAACCTGTTTCTTTCACTCCCGGGGCAGCGACCATCATTGGTTCGGACCAAGTAGCACCTTGGTCCTGGGAATATGCATACCAAGGCATTTCATCGGTAGAAATCCAAGTGGCATGAACAGCCCCCCCTTCATCTACAGCAACAGCAACTTCGTGTGAATGCCAACCTTGTTGCATTCCAACCTCAGTTGTAATTGTGTGCTCAGTCCAAGAATAGCCACCATCTAAGGAGCGGTACACCGCAGGGCCTTCACAAGATGGGTTTCCTCGGTAAACTGATCCATCTGAACCACCAGCAACATGCCCGTGCAAGCCCGAACACTGAGGATAACTTTCAATCGGGTAACCAATTTGTTGAACATCCCAAGTATGGCCGCCATCGAGTGAGCGAGAACATTGTGCTCCGTTGGCCGATGAACCGGTGTTGATGCAATAGACATAGATGACTTCGTGGAAGGCAGTAACTCCCGGTGGCGCAGGCATTGAAGCTATACTCTGGTGATCTTGAGGTTGGTAGTATCCTTCGACAGTAAATGGCACAGACCAGGAATCTCCATCATTATCTGAATATTCAACAAACATCGCTGCTAAAACGTGCATATCGAATTTGATAATTCGATCGGTGAATTTGTCGACATACAAGTAAGGGTCATTCGAATTTGGGGTCTGTCCACTATCATCATCTATTGCCCCGAATGGGCCAACATCTTCCCATGTTTGGCCCTGATCATTGGATCTGATAATATGTGTACCATCGCCCAAACCATTGTAATTCGTAAATAAAATAGCCCCAGATGAAGTTACTCCAATCGTCGGCTCAAAGGTATCATAACCAGTTCCATAATACGTGCCAGAAGAGAAATAGGGGGTAGAATTTCCACTAAGATTAGCCGTGATATTCGCTGCAGAGACCGCCGTAGGATTTGTTGCATCAATCGCTAAAGGAGAACCAACAGTTCCAGGATAATGGTACCAAGTTGTACTCGAGACGGCGCCTTCTTCGAAAACGAAGGGGCCCCTCTGTTCTTGTGCCGGATCATCATCTTCTCCGAAACAGCCGGCGAAAACTGGTGAAATAAACAACAGTGCAACAAGCACGGCTAGGTTACGCATTGAATCCGCGTCAGAACCATGCCTCTAAATCTAACCGAATTGTTGAGCGACTAGACCCAGTCATTTTCGATTACTCTCTCAGCTGCCGCTAGAATTGAATCGGCAGGTGAAATCCAATCCATCCCTAGGTCTTTTTTGGCAGGGAAAGAATCCCAATATATTTTTTTCTTTAGATGACTCCTAGCCCATGACACACTGATTTTTGGATGGAACAAAGCAGCAATCAAAGCAAGTGAGTAGGGTAGTTCAAATGAAGGCAAACTCATGTCTGGATATTGAGATTTGAGCAGTTTAGCCATCTCTCTCATTGAAACATCTCCTGCGGTTACAAGATAGCGACCCCCATCTTCCCCCTCGCTCAATGCTCTGACATGTGCTTCAGCGACATCTCGAACGTCTACAACATTGATTTGCATGGGTAGGACAACAGGCATCTCTCGCCTCAACACACTCATCATCAGGGCAAGAGATCCTCGGAGATGGCGGGTTGACATCGGCGGGCCAAATACCATACAAGGATGAATTGTAACCAATCTTTTCCTTGATTCAACCGATTTTTGAGAGTACCAATTTCGGACAATTCGTTCAGAACTTACTTTTGCCAATCCATATGGATTATTTTCCAGCGTTGCGTCGTCTGCCCATGTTTCACTAGTTAGCGTAGTTCCATTTTTCCATTTAGTTGGCCTTATCGCTGCGGTCGAAGATGTGTGGATAAGGCATCTAACTGAATCACTATTATCGATTGCAGCGACTATGTTTTGGGTTCCGATTACGCTGGGGTCCACAATTTTCAATTGCGGGTTTGACGACATTATCATCACAGCGGCCGCTGTGTGGATGACTTCTTCTGCCCCAAAAATTGCATTATTGACCGAATCAATATCAAACAAATCCATTTCAACAATTTCTAGTGACCCCCCCCGGCCAATCTCTAGCGCTTCTAAATGAGCCACTCTGTCTGGGTCTGAAGAATCTCGGACGGTAGCTCTAACATGCCTTCCGCGGCGCAGTAAGTTAGAAACAATGTGACAACCAATATATCCACTCGCACCGGTTACAACAACAATATTCGAAGCCATAACCAACGCACCACTAACATAGTTCAGCAACAGATTCAACAACCAATGATGGATTTTGACTGGCGCCCCCTAGGTCCTCCAATGTCGCCTCTCCTGAAAGAACAAGAATGCCATGAACCCCTGCTCTTTCGGCCATTTCCATATCAGTGTAAAGGCGATCCCCGACCATTGCACATTGCTCCGGTTTCAATCCCAATTCTTCGATTTTATGTAGAATCATACCTGGGTTGGGCTTGCCACAAATATGTGTGGGGCTTATTCCAGTGGTGGCTTTGAATAATGCCATGTATGCCCCTGTATCGGGCAATCCTCCTTCAGGAGAAGGGCAGACCACATCTGGGTGGGATGCAACAAGTGGCACTCCATTATGGAGGTGAATTGAAGCGGCAGTCAATTTTTCATAATTAATTTCAGTATCATAGCCTAGTACCACATATTGTGGTTGATTACTATGTGTTTTTATTCCAACTTCTTCAAGCATTGAACGCATACCTTCTGTGCCTACAAGGTATGTTTCAGTTATTCCTTCTTTCGCCAACCAAGAGAGCAGATCGTGAGTTGAAAGCAAAATGTCCTTTGCTTCTGCAGGAATTCCGAAACCATTCAGTTTTGCTAAATATTCAGATACGGATTTTGAGGAATTATTTGATAGGAAGAAGCGCTGAATCCCCCGTTTTTTACATCGATTTAAAAATTCGATAGAACCCTCAAATAAGTTTCCACCAAGGTAGATGGTTCCATCAAGATCAAGAAATACCGCTTCGATTCCGGTCAAATCTTCATTTAAATCATTCATTTTTTCACCTATGGTAGCAGTAATGTTTTCATTAGGAACCACGGGCTCCAAAGGACAGTTTGAGATTCTTTACTAGCAATCATTTCAGACATCATTATACCAATTTCAGGTTTTTTAGAAGCCTTCTTTACAAACCAATTTGTTAATCGCTTCCATTTCATAATTCGTTGTAATTTTGATGAATTAGACAATTCTTTACCTAACACGCCCCAAAGGGCAACCATATATTCTTCTGCCGCTTCATTTGTAAAACCATTCGAATGTTTACTAAGTTCAAAATATTGAGCGGTTAATTTGGCTGAAAGAAGTGCATTTCCAATCCCCTCTCCACTGAACGGGTCAACCAAACTAGCAGCATCTCCAATGCACATGGCACCCGCCATAGCTGATCGCCGTGGCTGATGTGAGGGAGCATTCTTTCGAGGGGATCCGAATGGAAGTTGCCATCCTTTCGAAGAACCATCGATCAAAGTTGAATCAGAAAAACGATTTTTGAATCGCGGATGTTCTTCGATGACCCACTTCTGAACTTGCTTGAGAGATTTTTTCTTACCCTTTTGTTTTCTTTGTTCAGAAATCAACATGCCTATTCCAACATTTACTATCCCATTTCCTATTGGAAAAAGCCAGAAATATCCAGGCAATACCTCATCGATAAAATGTATTTCAATTTGCCCTTCATCTCCAGCCAATCCTCCAACATTCTCCCAGTATTGCCTATATCCACCACAAAAATGCTTATCGTTTCGATGTGGCTCATGAAATATTTCCTCAGTAATCGTTCTAGATACCGGGCAATTATAGCCTCCAGCACCTATCGTTAAGGCTGATGTGTAAGTCAATTCTGGTTCTTCTGACCTACGCCCCCCCAATCTGCATTTCACTCCAGAAATTTGTGAAGTAACCCCTTCCCCCTCAACAATAATTTCGGTAACATCATGACCTTGAATGACAGCCCCACCATTTTCTAGAACAATTTCATTCGCTCGTTTGAACATCATATAATCGAACTGAATTCTCGGTAGAGCGAAACCAGATTGCAAGTCCATTTTTGCATATGCATCTTTGGGTAACATAACCCTAACCTCTGCTCCATTTGCACTGCCGAAGAGTATTGAATCAACAACATAATGAGGTGTTGATTCGACTAAATCAAAGACACCCAATTCCTTCACATGGCTAAGTGATTTTCCTCCTACTGCATCGCCACAAACTTTGTCTCTTGGCCAAACGCATTTTTCGATCAATAATACTTTACAGCCATTCATAGCATTGTATGATGCGGCCGCTGAGCCAGCCGGACCTCCCCCGACTACGATTACATCAAAATGAGACCCGTCGTTGGGAATCAAGCCTGTGTCGATTGGTTTTGTCCACTCACTCATGCTGACACCAATCGCTCGTAGGTAAGTTCGGCATTCAAACTATGGTATGTTGCTGAGTCAGATTTTCTTTTCTTTTCCGTTTTTTTCAAAGGTAGACTCAGTGAAGTTCAATTGCCCAATCAAACCGCGACAATCCATGGCTAAGGGAGTCATCGAATCTTATCGAAACTTCCTTCCTGTAGGCCAAAGCACAGAAATTATCTCATTATCTGAAGGAAACACCCCACTTATTTCAGCCGAACGACTCGTAGAGAAACTGGGAGGAGAGTTCGAGTTATTTTTAAAATTCGAAGGCTTGAACCCAACGGGTTCTTTCAAGGATAGAGGAATGTGCATGGCGGTTACTAAGGCCGTGGAAAATGGTGCCAAAGCAATAGTCTGCGCAAGTACAGGCAATACCAGTGCTGCCGCGGCTGCCTATGCGGCTAGGGCTGGAATTAAGTGCATAGTTCTGATTCCAGAAGGCAAAATTGCTCTCGGAAAATTAGCACAAGCTTTGATGCACGGCGCTCAAACAATTTCAATAAAAGGAAATTTTGACGAAGCACTAGATATAGTGCGAAAACTTGGCGAAATTGATGGTTTTGAAATTGTGAACAGCATCAACCCCTACCGCATCCAGGGGCAAAAAACAGCGGCATTTGAAATCGTTGATGAGTTAGGAAACTCTCCAGATTTTCATTTCTTACCTGTTGGTAATGCAGGCAACATTACAGCTTACTGGATGGGTTATAATGAATATAAATTCCATAATAAATCTTCTCAACTTCCGAAAATGATGGGTTGGCAAGCAAAAGGTGCTGCCCCATTCGTTCTCGGTAAACCCATCGACAACCCAGAGACTGTCGCTACAGCCATACGCATAGGCCACCCTGCAAGTTGGGATTCAGCGATTGAGGCAGCAAATAATTCAGGAGGCAAGATTGACTGTGTTAGTGATGAAGAAATTCTCGACGCACAGAGGCTTCTCGCACGTTATACTGGTGTATTTTGTGAACCAGCATCAGCAGCTTCGATTGCCGGCCTTCGTAAATCCGTAGAAAATAAGCAAATCCCATCAGGGAGTATTGTCGTTGCTACATTGACTGGCCATGGACTCAAAGATCCCGATATAGCAATTAAAATTTCGAAAACAAAGACAAAACTCGTTGATGCAAACCTAGAATCAGTTATCTCAGCGATTGGATTATGATTAATTCAAAGCTGCAGCTGCACCATCGTAACTATAGAATGAAACCAATGTTTGAGTGTGTCCTATACCAGTAATTCCTGAAAGTCTGTCAAGAATAGAATCTCCTAAATCAGCCATATCTCGCGCTACCACTTCGATAATGAAATCCCATTGTCCAGTTACGATATGACAGCCTACAACAAATTCTAATCCGGCTATGTCAGAAGCGACTTTTCTCCTATCGGTTAACCCCCTCTCCCCTTGCCAATTTGCCATGATGAATGCGTGTAATGGCCAACCCAATTCTTGACGGTCCAAATCGATGGTAAATCGTTTGACGATACCTTTGTCTTGCAATCGCCGAATCCGATCGTGTACGGTAACTCTAGGCATGTTTAGTAAATCTGCATATGCCTGTGTACTTGCTCGCGAATCTTTTGTTAGTAATTTTACAATTTCTCTGTCTTTCTTATCAAGTTTAGATAGAGGCACAGTATTGTGGAATTGACGAGTCAACATAAATCTTCCCGTCAATTAGTCGGTAAATGTGGAAAGAATTCTAATAATCCGACGATTATTTAACCATTATACCGTTTAATTGATTTCCACCCCCCCTCTCGGATATTCATGGACGAGAAACATTCCGACAAAAAGTTCGCAACCAAAGCAGTATGGTCAGGCACACAGAACATCGAGGGGGCTGCAGTAACTCCAGTTTTTCTTACCTCAACTTATCAACTCACACCTGAGAGATATCAGGGATGGGCGAATGGTGCTCAGCACACAGAACTTTATTCGCGCCTTTCTAGTATCAATTCAGAGGGCGTCGCGAAGAAGATTGCAGCACTTGAGGGTGCAGAAGACGGTGAAGTTTTTGCTAGCGGAATGTCAGCAATTTCAACAACCCTCCTCGCGCTTTTGTCCAGTGGAGACCACGTAGTTGCTAGTGCAGATTGTTATGGTGGAACTTATGGTTTGATGACTGATGAATTCCCACGATTAGGAATTGAAGTTACGATGGCCGATATGCGTGATCCAGCATCTTATGAAGCCGCGATTCAGCCTAACACAAAAATTCTCTATGTTGAGACTATTACAAATCCAGTAATCAAAGTCTGCGACCTTGAGGCGATGAACGCGGTCGCTAAGAAGCATAATTTGATCTCAATTGTTGACAATACCTTTGCTTCACCTTGGGCCTGTAACCCTATCGAATACGGCTACGATTTGGTTATTCATTCGGCAACAAAATACCTCGGCGGCCACTCTGATTTAATTGCAGGGGTTGTTGTCGGACGCCGCGATTTAGTGGCTGAAATTTTCCCACGAAAAGTACACTTTGGTGGTGCAGCAGATCCTCATATGTGCTATTTACTCGAGCGCGGAATGCGTACATTACACGCACGAATGCCAATTCATGTATCGAATGCAGCTGAACTTGCCAAGCGTCTTGAAGCACATCCAATGATAGATAGTGTCAATCATCCAAGCCTTCCTTCTAGCCCAGATTATGAGGTCGCACAGCGTATTATTCCGCGCGGAACAGGTATGATGGGATATGTCCTCAAGGGTGGCGATGCTGCTGCATTGCATTTCATACACTCATTAGATCTAATTTTCGAAGCAACCAGCCTTGGTGGCGTTGAGAGCCTTGTTGAATGCCCATTCAATTCCAGTCATATGTTCGTTCCTGAAGACGTACGCCATGAAGCTGGAGTATTACCCGGATTCGTCCGTATGAGCGTCGGCATTGAGGACATAGAAGATCTGTGGATTGATATTTCTACCGCACTTTCTTTGACTGAAGAACACCTCGTAACCTTAGCTTGAAAAATAGCGAGAGGTGATGTTATGGATTATGAGGGACTTGTTGCTCTCCTAGTGTTCATTATTCCAATGTGTTTCACGCCAGGCCCCAATAATATGCTATGTGCAGCCCACGGCTCACAACATGGATTTCGAGCTACAATTCCTTTGACTATTGGAATGGTTGTAGGATGGTCATCACTTGGCTTGGCAGTTGGGATGGCAACAGTCTTCATTGAAGATAATCAACAAGTCTTCCTCTTATTGACATATATTGGTGCAGCATATATTGCTTATTTAGGATACAAAATAGCGACCCAAGACCCAACCAAATCAAAAGCGGACACAGAAACCGAAAGATTAGGATTTACAACAGGATTGGTATTACAAATTGTTAACGGAAAGGCATGGGTTCACTTCCTTGTTATGATGACTTCATGGGGTACCCTATTTGGAACAGGTTTTGCAAGCAAGGCTATTTTAGTCGGAATTAATGCCATAGCCGGCTATCCAGCAGTTCTAACATGGGCAGTATTCGGAGTTGGTCTAAGTAAAATTTTCTCCACGCCAGAAAAAGCACGAATCCTCAATGGATTACTTGGGTTTTCTCTTTTTGCAGTAGCAGTATGGATTTCCCTCCCCTTCTAATCACATGGGTACGTATTATGAATAAGATTGATTTCTTTCTTCATTTGATGTCGCTCGTTACGGCCGTTCTCAGAACTACAATATTCTAGACTCTTTCACAGACTCGTCATTCAATCTCAATCGGAGTTGGAGCAGTATGGCTAGGACAAATATGATTCCTGCTACTCTGAAGCAGGTGTGATAGGTCCATAGGCCCGTTCCTTGGACCGTACGAGACCACAAGTAGGCGGCAAACAGCGGGCCGATGATGCGCGCTAGGGCACCAAAGCCTTCCTGCGCCCCCATGACCATACCGAGTTCGTAACCCAGTGACTTGGCCTCAAAAGTTAGCACCGAGGACTGGGTCGGCGAGAATAGCCCGTTACCTATCGCTAGACCTGCGGATGATGCGAAAATTAGCCAACTTACATCATGCTGAACATACGGAATACTGGCAATCCCAACACCGCACAGGAGTGTTCCTACAATCATCAGACGGGACATGGAGAACCGGTCAGACAGTGGACCGATGAGCCCTCCTTGGATGATTACGCCCAGTAGTCCAATGAAGGCGAATATCCAGCCGTTGTCAAGCTCGTTCCATCCAAGACCGCCGTCAGCGGGAGCCATCGATGTAAACAGGATGAATGTCCCGTGCATCATGCTGAACCCCACCATGAATAGGAAATTGATCGAAATTAATGTAGATACTGTTGGGAACTTCATGACCTTGACGAGGTTAGTCATCATCCCCCCCATTCCGCTGAACAAAGAGCCATCTGAGGAACTTCGAGAATCGGGTGGTAGGGTTTCAGGAAGCCGGGTCACAGCGAGAGTTAGTGAAACCAGTGAAAGAGTGCTGGAAAACAAGCACGGGAGTAGATATGGGTTGTCTATCCAGAGTTGTCCATCAAACGGCGCGCCGATGCTGTTGGCCGGGTCGGAAAGGAGCCCTCCGATGAACGGACCAATCATGAATCCGAGTCCGAAGGCGGCCCCAATCATACCCATCCTGCGTGCAATCATCTCGGGTTCGCTGATATCGCCGATGTAGGCTCGAGCTACGGCGATGTTTCCGTTACCGGCGCCGGCTAGAAAGCGTGCTATGAGCGCCATGGACAAACTTCGAGAAAGCCCGAAAACAGTGAAGAAGACTGTGTTTGAGAAAAGCCCAAACATCAGGATAGGTCTGCGCCCTATTCTGTCACTGAGGGAGCCAAGTACAGGGGTGAAAATGAACTGGGCTAGAGAGTAGGTGGCGATAACAATGCCCACCCAAAGATCGCGTTTACCAACATCCATGATGCCTTCTGCGGCAGCAAGATCCTGAACAAAGTAGGTCAAGAATGGGATTACTATTGTAAAGCCGATCATGTCGACCAGAACAACGAGGAACAATATTCCCATCGGGGATTTATTCTGTTCGGTCAAGGACATCCCCACTATGCGGGGATGATACGGAACTTGAAACATTATGACGAGCCGGTTGCTTGCTAATTCTTCAATATTCAAACAGATTAGGTAATCTGAGTCTAGTATCCCCGATTAACAGTTGAATCAAAGGGTTTCGGTCAGGACTCATCGTAGATTGGAGTCTCGTCTAGATGCATTGCGAGGTTGAAAAGCCACCAAGAAATTAGATCGAATGACTCAACTAGATTCTGGATGCCAGTTCCATTGTCCGTGCCCATCATGTCAATCATCGAATCGAGTGTGTCGCACGGTGCGTGGTAGCAATCTGAGCCGCCAGTGAGTGAGCCGAAATCCATTGAAACTACTCCGAGCTGGTCTGCTATCCTCTCGTAGTCACTTCTGCCCCTTTGGGACTCATGAACCGATATCGAGAGCCTCTTCTGATTGCTCGAGTCATCGTCCTTCATTGAGGCGTATCCTTCGGTGTTGTAGATTTCTCTTCCGAGGCGTAGCGCCTCGGCGATGTCGTTGTTGTTTGAGCCAATCCACTCGGTTAGTCTAACCATGGGCCATTGCTCGTTGATTTGGTTGTCTGTTTCGGGAATGATGTCGATAACGAGGGTGTAATACCCGGGCCAGTTGGTCCCGACTGCGTCTGCATTGAGGTAGTTCGACAAGGAGACACCCGACGGGATGTTGTCTATCCAATTGTCAACCCCATCGTAACCGTTCTCCTCATTTGACCAGAAGCAGACAGCGATAGTTCTGCGATGATCAAACTGCGCGAGACCTCTGGCCGCCTCAAGAACGAGGGCTACGCCAGCACCGTTGTCGTGCGCTCCAATGTGTGTGCCGCCACCTGGCGGGCTTCCTGCTTCAGCAATATCTAGATGAGCCCCTAGAACGAGCCACTCGTCAGGAAACATTGCTCCCTCCTTGTAGCCGCAGACATTGACTGCGTAGGAGAAGTCAGAAATCCAATAGCGGTGGATTTGTGTATCGTATCCCATCCCCTGCAGTTCACCCTGCATGAAATTGGCAACTCTCATGTACATTGGGTCATTTAGTGTGAAAGGACCCCATCGGTCGTTGTAGCCGGAATCAGGATCTGCGAATAGTTCTAGCCACTCGAATACATTGACCCCATCGATTATCCCGGTGCTGTGTAGTGCCCCATCCTCTACTGTGTATGCAGAGTCGTTTTCCCTTGCTACAGGG
>Ga0257111_1000986_pt1 | contig 11676 bp, 10 predicted proteins | sample LP_taG_6_FD_191567 | JGI IMG/M metagenome (GOLD analysis project Ga0257111, IMG submission 191567) | Marine microbial communities from Northeast Subartic Pacific Ocean, Canada - LP_J_2015_P26_500m | ecosystem: Environmental > Aquatic > Marine > Oceanic | place: Canada: Northeast Subartic Pacific... | reverse complement strand
TAGGTCGTACATCGCGTCAGCGCTCATCAGCTCTCCATAAGGAAGTTCAACGTTGTTGGTTGAGACTTTAGATGTTTCCAGCCAAACGCGCCTCTTGAGCCGGGAGCCCCTAGGGCAAAATGCCTTCGTTCTGCAACTCCGCAATCTCGTCCCATCCGTAGCCGAGTTCGTGGAGAACAGCCTCTGTGTCTTGCCAAGCTTCAGGAGCGGTCGCCAATGGGTGGGGCTTGTCGTCAATTCGCACAGGCGAGCGTATGGCGCGCACTTCGTTGCCTGTCGGGTGGTCGACAGATGCGATAAAGCCGTTGGCAAGCGCTTGGGTATCGTCAACTACTTCGCGTGAGTTCTGAACGACTTCCCAGGGGCCCTTAAGGCTGGCTAGACGTTTTCGCCATTCCTCTAGCGGCGCACTTCGGAATGTCGTGGCCAATTCGTCGCTGCAGGCCTCGGCATGTTCGGTTCGAGTGCCCGCATCGGCGAAACGTTCGTCGTTGAGGAGATCCTCTCTGCCGATGTGACGACACAACTCGGGCCACCACCGGTCTGAAGCCAGCATTGAGAGCATGATGCGACGTCCGTCAGCGGTGGAGTAACTGCGTGAGAGGGGGTTAGTCAAGGGGCGCTGCACCCTCGAGAAGTCACGGTCGAGGACCCAGCTGTAGAGGATGTCGCTTGAGGCCACCCACATGGCTGAGCTGAGCAGAGAAACATCGACAACAGAAGCCTCATCCGTCCGTTCCCGTCGGAAAAGGGCGCCCGCAATGCCGTAGGCAAGGCTCAGTGCAGCCGTCTTGTCGCCAAACCCGGGCCGGGGATCGGGTGTGTTTCCGTTCTTGTCCATCGAGTTGAGGATGCCGGCTCGACCGAAGAAGACTGAGGCGTCAAAGCCTGGTTTGCCCGCCTCCTTCCCCTTAGGGCCGACAGCGTCAGCCTTCGCATAGATGATGCTGGGGTTGTGGATCCGTAAGTCGGCGACATCTATCCCAAGACGCCGCCGCACGTCGGGTAGGAGACTGGTGAGGAAGACATCACATGAGGCTGCCAACTCGTAGATGATCTCTCGGCCTGCGGGTTTCGCAATGTCCACGCCGATGCTGCGCTTTCCGCGGTTGGTCTGTTCAACCATCATGTTTACCTGGCCGACAGAGGGACTGAGACCCCCAGTCAGTAGCCCGCGAGCGGGATCACCGGTCCGAGGATGTTCGACCTTGATCACCTCAGCACCGAAGTCACTGAGCAGCACACCTGCCGCGGGCACCATCACCCAGGCGCTGACTTCCAAGACGCGTATTCCTTGGAACATCATGACAGTCTGGCACTTGTCGCGCCTGGGGTCGAAAGCGCAGCGGTCTCTCCAATGGAGATGCTTTTATCAAAAGCTTTGGAAGTCAACGGATCGGCGCCACACGCGTTGGAGGCTCTGGTGGCCGAATCATCAGAAAGAAGATGACGCCCGTTGACGCCAGCAGAGCGATGAACGTAAAACCGACCGTGTAGCTGCCAGTGGCGTCATTGGTTATCCCGGCAACGATTGGTCCCAAGATCGTGCCGAACATGACGATGAGTGACGAAACGCCCAGGATCTTGCCGAAAGAGCTCGCGCCGAAATAGTCAGCTCGGATCGCCTGCATGAGAGGTCCCCGAAGGCCCCAGGCAATGCCGTGAAGCGGCAGGAAAAGGAAAACTGCCCAAAGGCCCCGTCCGTGGGCGAGTAGTGCGAGACCCAGAACATGGCCGAGCATTGCACCGGCCGAGAGCAAGCGTTTGTCGAAACGATCCCCGAGATGACCTCCAAGCAACTGGCCGACCAACTGCAGAATTGGCAATGCGCCGATAACCAAGGCCGCTTGCCCAAGTGTCATTCCCCTGTCTTCAGTCAGGTGAAGCGCCAAATGAGCGAGGACAGCGCTCACCACTAGGAGAGCCGTTGCGTGCCCGAGAGAGATCAGCCAGAAGGCACGAGTGCGTATCGCCTCGTGTGTGGTGAAGTCGACCTGAGTGACGAACAGCGATGGTTCCATCGCTGCAGGATTTGTGGAAGATGTCAAATCTCCGTCAATGCCCTGACCAACGTCGGCTGGTCGATGATGGAAGTAGGTAGAGAGTGGCAGGAGCACGGCGAGCACCACGAAGGCTGACGCGATAGCGCCGTTGCGCCAGCCAAAGCGCTGGAGATACCAGACAAGGGCGGGGGTGCAAAGCCCGCCAAGGGCGAATCCTGCAGAGTAGAAGGCCAATGCTCGGGCTCGGCTCTTTTCGAACCAGTTGACGATGGTCGTGACGATCGTGAGGAAGCCACCGAGACTGGACCCAATGGCGACGAGGGAGAAGAAAAGGAGGAACTGCCAGATGCTGTTCACCCGACTAAACAAAAGAAAGCCCAATGACATGAGCAGTGCGCCTGACCTGAGCACAAGACGGGGACCGAAGCGGTCGACCAACCATCCTTGGAAAGGTCCTAGCAGCCCCGTCTCAAGCCGGTTAACGGCGAAGGCCAGGGCCAGAATTCCCGTACTCCATCCGAACTCCTCGCGGAGCAAGACGGCGTAGGCAGAGAAACCTTGAACGACAAGGCCGGAGCCGACTGCCGAGATAAGAGCACCCGCCCACACAATCCGCCAGCCATGGAACAGTTTTTCTTCGTGCCCCTGATTCTGTCGCGTCGCCCGTGTCATGGGATGGAGATCGCAGGGCACGAATCAATTAGCATGACAAGCGTCCTCTGCCTCCAAGGATCGCGTGCTGTCTTGCCTGACTCCTCCTCGGTGTCCCCGCTGTGAGTGATGGGCCGATCATACGGTGGATGTTTCATTCGACTGCGATGGTTGCGGACTATGACTTGGCTTGCGAGCGGTTGACTTCGTTGGCGGGGTTGAGGGTTCTTGAGTACAGCGAAAATCCTCAACCCGAGATCGGTCGCCGAGGGGGCATGGTCTGGATCGGCGACAACTCGATTGAATTGGGGCAACCAATCGTCGAGGGTGGTGGCGCGGCCCGGTTTGTGACACGAAGTGGAGGTGGCATGCACTCGGTAGCTGTTCAGGTCGATGACCTTGAGGCAACGATGGTCCACATGGAGTCTTGTGGAGTCCGGATCGCCGCACAGCCAATGAAGGAATTCTGCTTCAGTGATCCCAGAGACACTGACGGGGTGTTTGTTGAATGGGGCGAATTTGAACTTGAAGTGGATCCTAGGTTTGGCGCGACCATCCCTCCGTTCGCGACCGAACCGATTCTCGAGGTCGTCCACCATGCATTCGTCGGTGCAATCGTCGAAGACCCTGAGGCCACAGCTGAGTTGCTCTGTCGTCTCCTCGGGACCTCGGTTGTCTTCGAGAAAGCCAATGCAGGGAAGGGAGAGCCTCGCTTTGGCGTCTCCCTTGGTGATTGCGTACTTGCGCTTTACTGCATGCCCAAGGGACAGAGCCTTGAACTTTGGGGTCGCCAATATGGCCGCGCTCGCACCCACCTGCTTGCCTTGAGCGTGAGGGACACGTCGAGGATCGAGCAGATTCTGGCGGAACACCATTTCACCGTCCTTCGGCGTTCCGAGACGGGCATTGTGTTGGATCCTTCGACGACAGGTCACGTGCAGGTCATGCTCGTCGAAGATCTTCTCCCTGGCGATCCGAGGCTGGACTGACTGAACAGGTTCTGTTGGCCGCTCAGGTTTCGGAGCGACCAGAAACCCCGGGAACCGGGAGGGCCTGTTCAAGTAGCTGAGGAATAGCCTCACCAAGTTGTTTGACGTCCCAGCGTCCTTCGATCTGCTGTGACGGACCAGCTCTCCAACCTTCAGAGATTCCGAGTAGGCCGCCAACGGCGTTGAAGACACGACCAGTCACCCCATGCGATTCTGGGCTCGCCAGCCAGGCCACAAGTGGGCCGAGGTTCAATGGACTGAACTGGTCGAACTCGGCTTCGGCGAACGTTCTTTCCCCCATCGGCCTGTCGTCGGTCATTCGAGTCCGCGCCGCAGGAGCAAGGGCATTGACCGTGACCCCGTAACCCGCGAACTCGCGTGAGGCGATGATTGTGAACGCCGCAATACCTGCCTTGGCAGCTCCGTAGTTGCTTTGCCCGGTATTTCCGTAGATACCAGACGCCGAACTCGTGTTGATGACGCGAGCATCATTCACATGTCCAGCCTTAGATCGCTCTCGCCAGTAACGCGCGGCGAAGTGAGTTGGGCCAAAGGTTCCCTTCAGATGGACTCGGATCACGTCGTCCCACTCGTTTTCGCTCATGTTGATGATCATGCGGTCTTTTAAGATCCCGGCGTTGTTCACGAGCACATCGATCGTCCCGTAGGTATCGATTGCTTGCAGGATTAAGCGTTCGGCTCCGCGCCACGTGGCGACGTCGTCACTGTTAGGAATTGCATCGCCACCAAATCCCCGTATTTCCTCAACCACTTCGTTTGCTGGGACGTCAGAGGAGCCTGTTCCGTCTCGTTGGCCTCCAAGGTCGTTGACTACAAGGCGCGCGCCCTGACGGGCTAGTTCAAGTGCTTCTGCGCGACCGATTCCCCGTCCCGCTCCAGTCACGACTGCAACTCTGCCCTCGCAGATCCCAGGATTGGCCATGACGTCTCCAGTTCAGTTCCGGATGCAAAGGGTAGGCGCAGTCCGCCAAAGGCGGGTGGTCCTCGGACCTAGCCCTCCCCAGCAAGAATACGCTTTCCGGAATGGTCAGACACATTGCCATGAATTGAGATCATCGGCCGAAGTCAACCAAAACCGCTGACAGAGACAGAGTTCTGAACCGGCGGGACGTGTATTTCGGATCGAAGCAGTGCCATGTGTTTCCGGCTCTGAGATCGGCACGGATGTTTGGCGGCTCTTTCAAAGCTGTTGTAATCTCCGTCCTACCGGTTGTTGTCGCCGGACTCACTGTGGGAACGGTTAGATGATCGATCTATAGGTAGGGCAGTGGACTTGAACGAAGTATTAGGGGGAGGCGGGTGACAGAGGAAAGGCTATGAGCGGGTCACAGGAGTTCGAGACATTGCTGGTCGAGCATGACCGCGGCGTAACGGTATTGACGTTGAATCGCCCAGAACGTCGTAATGCCTTCGACTCTGTGATGACGAATGAGTTGGTTAGAGCCATGCGAGTTCTTGACGATGACGACGCTGTGCGAGTGATCGTCGTTACTGGCGCGGGCAAGGCGTTCAGCGTGGGTGCGGACATCTCCGACGGAATAGTTCCGGGGCGTGGTGCTCGGAGAGAAGGGTCGTCGGATCCCGTGCTGCTATGTCCTTGGGAACTGCGCACCCCGGTCATTGCGGCCATTAACGGAGCCGCAGTCGGCATGGGTCTGACGTATCCGCTGATGTGGGATATCAGGATCGCGGCGGAGGACGCGAAGATGGGTTTTGTCTTCACGCGTCGGGGTCTCGTTCCCGAGGGCAATGCTTCATGGCTGCTGTCGCGGCTTGTTGGAGCCTCGGTAGCGATTGAATTGCTGCTGACGGGGAGGATCTTTTCGGGCGCCGAGGCAGAGCGTCTCGGTTTGGTCTCAAAGGCTGTCCCGGCGAATCAAGTACTCGACAACGCGGTTGAGCTGGCAGTCGACATCGCAGCGAATACCTCGCCTGCCGCGACCGCTGTCACGAAACGACTGTTCTATCGCTCGTTGGAACAGCCTGATCGTATTGAAGCACGCCGAGAGGAATTGGAGTACTTCCGCTGGGCAAGTGGACAGCCCGATGCCAAGGAAGGAGTGCAAGCCTTCCTTGAAAAGCGAATACCCGAATGGACCTGCATCTCAAGAGACCACCTTCCGGAGGGGTTTCGGAGGGAGGAATGATTGAGCAGCACCATGCTTCCGCGTTTGAGAGCATTGCAGATGCGATTCCCGATGCGCCGGCGCTGGCCCAGGGAGATCGAATTACGACTTGGGGCGAAATGGAAAGTAGAGCCTCCCGGCTATCCGGTGCCATGTTGGACGCCGGTTTGGGGATCCAGGCACGGGTGGCTATCGATCTGCGAAACTGCAGCGAGTGGATGGAGTCCTTTTTCGGGACTCTCAAGGGCCGCCAGGTTCCCGTAAGTATCAATTACCGATATCTCGACGACGAGTTGGCGTTCCTACTGGAGAACTCAGACTCAGAGGCTCTGATCTTTCACGCCAGTCTCGGAGAGCGCGTTGTTCGCGTTGCCGAACGTATCGCGGGAATGAAAATGCTGATCCAGGTTGACGACATAGGTGGCGCTCCTGTTCCTGAGGGAGTGCTGGATTACGAAACGCTCGTGAGTGGTCATCCAAGCGCCGAGCGGATCGAGCGATTCGCTGATGACATCGTGATGTGGTATTCGGGTGGGACTACCGGTTTGCCGAAGGGAATCCTTATTCCAATCGGGCGCTCAGCGGAGATGTCAGGGTCTCAAGAAGGACGCCTTCGAACCCTCGGCAGATTTGGTGATTCGTTGGACAGCATCCCCGAGGACATTGTTGAGTGCGCGAAAGCGCTCTGGAGCGAACGGAGTCGCCCGGTCGCTGTGCCCGCTGCTCCGCTGATGCACAGCACGGCGATTTCTTATGCAGGGCCTGCGATCTTCTATTGCGGTGGCATGGTTGTCACCCTCGAAGGCAAGCGTTTTGATGCACACGCGCTCTTGCGCGTAATCGAGGAACACCGGGTTTCGACTATTGCGATAGTGGGTGATGCATTCGCGGTGCCGATCCTGCGGGCTTTCGAAGAGCGAGTCGCAAAGGGAATGCCCTGTGACGCCTCCAGCGTCAAGACCGTTTACTCGGCAGGGGCGGTCTGGAGTGGAGAGGTAAAGGAACAGCTCTTTCAACACATCCCAGAGGCGCTGCTTGTCGACAACTGTGGCTCGAGCGAGGGGGCCTGGTATGGCTCGTCCATCCTTCGGCGGGGTGATTCGGCGTCAAGCGCAAGTTTCTTGCCCTCACCCGGCGTGCTGGTACTTGGTGAGGATGGACTCCCGATGCCTTCCGGAACAGGTCAACCCGGTCTGTTGGCAAGTCTGACGATGACGAAGGGTTACCACAAGGATTCGGTGAAGACAGCCGAAAACTTCCGCTTCATAGGGGGTGAGTGGTACACGACACCAGGTGATCTGGGGATCCTTAACGAGGATGGATCATTGACTCTGGTTGGCCGCGGTACCTCGGTTATCAATACAGGTGGAGAGAAGGTCTACCCCGAGGAGGTCGACAACGTCATCAAGACCATGCCGGAGGTCGACGACTGTCTCGCATTCGGGATTCCCGATGACCAGTACGGACAAATGGTTAGTGCTGTGGTTCAACTGCGATCAGGAACAAATCTTTCGGCGGTGTCGGTCACAGAATGGGTTCGCGCACGGCTGGCTCGCTACAAAGCCCCACGCCGGGTCCACTTCGTTGACCTGGTGCCGCGCCTTCCAAACGGCAAGCCCGACTATCCGGGTGCAAGAAGACTGCTTGAGAACTCAACACCTCAGGCGTAGACCGGTCAGGCCCTTGGCTCGTCGCGACGGATCTTGCGAGTCGCGAATCTCCATGTCCCATCGACTTGCTGGCGGTACCCGTCCCGGTATCTGCCCGAAGATTCGAAGCCTGCATCCGCGAAAACCGTCCAGTAGGAGGCCCCGGTAGCTTCGTTGGGGTTGTCGAACTGAATTGAGACGTTGGAGATGTGGTGGCGCATGAACGTGCGGCCAGTCTGTTTTGGTTCGTTAGCGATTCCTCCGAAGAAACCAGCAATTTCGTCGCGCCCAATGTAGGAATGGCCGTGCGCGTCCACTACAGCCTCGGGTTCAAACAACAGCGTCATCTCGTCAATTCTGCCCTGGTCACCAAGATGCGTGTAATCGGCAACTAATTGTCGGATGTGTTCCCTAGCGACCAACTCCCACGGCTCCATCGGTTGAACTCCTAACCATCGGGAATTTGCAAAAGAAGAAAATGTTGGTTCTTGCTTTGATTCTTCAGACGCCAAGCAGATATTTCAGGTTGTTGTGCATGATCATCCGCTGGTCGCCCTCGTTGAAGCCTTTAAGCGACTTGACGAAATCAGTCGGTTCAGCGAGCCCTTCGGCGTGGGGGAAGTCTGAGCCCGCCAAGAGTTTGGATGTCGAAAGAGTCGCGGCCAACTCGGGAAGAGGGTCCTCCCAATAAGGGCTTATCCAAAGGTTGCGTTGAATGGCCGCCATCGGGTCCTCTGGGAAGTCGGCAGGGTAGCGCTGGTAGTAGAGCTTGCAGGACTCGACAAAGAACGGGAACCAGTCGGAGCCATTCTCTACGGAGAGAAGTCGGAGTCGAGGGTGTCGGGTAAAGGCCCCTTGAAGAACCATTGCGCTGAGAAAGTCCGTAATCGCGCGACCATGCAGGTACACGTGTTCAAAAGGTGAGAGGGAGAAAGCGTGACGCCTATATCTGCCCGTGTAGTCCCCTGACTGACGGTAGTAGCCGCTCTCGCCCAGGTGGATGCACACGAGTATTTCTGCTTCTGCGCAGCGCGCCCAGAACGGATCGAATATCGGGTCAGCTGGTGAGCGGTAGCCCATTGCCGTTGGAACGGCGGCTGGGCGCATATAGACCGCACGGCAACCGTGGTTGATTGACCATTCGAGCATCTTGACAGCCCAATCTGGATCTACTAGCGAGAGCATGGGCGTTGCGAAGATGCGTTGCTCGTGTGCGAAGCCCCATTCCTCCTGGAGCCAGAGATTGAATCCCCAGAGGATGTCCATGATCAGGGAGGGGTTCTCGCGGGCATATTCCTCGATTCCCGAGGCAAGCGTTGGGTACATCAGCGCTGCACGGACCATCTGAGCGTCCATCCGCTCAATGCGACGGTCCCGTTGTAGATATTCAGGCCGGAGTTGAAGGGGCTCAACGTTCCGCATCCCGTCGGCCATCACTTGCATGCTGGACCGTTTCCCACTGAACATTTCCTCGAGGCAACCCGCCTTAGCGATTGGATCGAACGTTGGGTTCGGTATGTAGTCCCACAGTTGTCCATCGAGGATCAGGTGCCGGTGCCCGCGTTCATCTGTTACCCAAAAAAGGTCACGCTCGCGGCCGGCAGGAAGGTGGCGCGTTAGGGCGTCTGCGGTCTCGTAAAGGTGGTTGTCAGCGTCGTACATCTCGTAGGAAAGTTCCACAGACAGATGGTCTTTCTGTTTGGCGTCAGGAGTTCAGGCCGCTACTAAGCGGCAAATCGACTGTCGATGTTGTAGCGGAGTCTGGCTGGGTAGGACGACCAGACCCACAATAGACATCATTTGGAAGTGAAAACTCGACGAACTTGGTCACCGACCTGAACAACCGCAGTGGGCTATCAGACGACCATCGCAACTCCTCGTCGACAGGACGCACGGCCGTCATGAATCTTCCAAGAGAACTATTCAGAATCCACGTACTAAGTTCAACTAGAAGAGGCTCGGAGGTCAGATGGATCTGCCTGAAGTGGAATTTGAGCCGACGATGCCAAATGCCATTCGTCGGGCCACGAAACGTTTTGGTCAGAACGAGCTCCTCGTAATGCCAGGGCTTCGGATGACGTTTGAGGAGGCCGACCTGGCCTCGCGGCGTGTGGCGTGCGAACTCTTAGCGTTCGGGGTCGGCAAGGGCACCAGGATCGCGATCCACTTCCCCTATGGGCCTGACTGGATCGTTGCGTTTTTTGCCATCACGCGGATCGGCGCCGTATGCCTTCCACTCAGCACGTCTTTCCGCCCAGCCGAATTGCGCCGGGCTGTTGTGCACGGGGACGTTGACACGTTGCTTATCCCAGCTACGAACGCAAACGATGAACAAGCGATCTTCGTGGAACAGGCCTTCCCCAGTCTGGTTGATGCAGGCGAGGGCCCTCACTACTTGAAGGAAGCCCCCTTTCTGCGGTCGTTCTTGGTCACTGGCAGTCTGGGTCGACCGTGGGCAGCGGAAGTTTCCCTTGGCTTTGGCCAAGGTGATCCTGGAAAAACTCAGGTGGGCGACTTGATGCTTGAGGCGGTCGAGTCCCAGGTGGTACCGGGAGATTGGTGCATGGTGATCCAGACATCCGGAACGACTGGCGAGCCAAAGGGAGCGATCCATACGCACGGCGCCTTCGTTCGGCACAACGAGAATCTCAGTTGCTTTCTGGGATGGACCGAAGAGCGCACTCAGTACTCGGGACTTCCGTGGTTCTGGATTGGCGGTGTCGTGCTTTCTGTGGGGCACGCCTTGGCGCAGGGCTTCACCCTTTTGGCACTCGAAAAGTTCGAGAACCAGGGGGCGCTCGACCTTATTATTGAGGAACAACCTGAGCAGGTTGGCATGTGGGGCCAGCTGCTTCAGCGTTTCTACCAATACGCGGCCGTCAGTGGGCGTGATCTCACGGGGGTTCCGGCTATGGATTTCCTGATGGGAGAGCCTGTCGATCCTGGCCTCAGGCATAACTCACTAGGGCAAACTGAGACTCTGGGGCCACATACTGGCGCTGGCCCAGAGATTGGACGCGAACTTCCTGAGGAACTTCGGGGATCCTTTGGTCTTCCGGTGCCTCACGTGGAGCATCGTGTTGTCGACCCGGAGACTGGCGAGGACGTAGAAACTGGGGAGGAGGGGGAGATCCTGATACGCGGATACTCGCTGTCGGCGGGGCTCTACAAGAGGGAACGACATGAGGCCTTTGATGACGATGGCTGGCTCCACACAGGCGACCGCGGTTACTTCAAAAAGGGTTATTTGTTCTTTACGGGTCGCTTCACCGAGATGATTAAGACACTCGGAGCAAACGTCTCGCCTCGTGAGGTTGAGTTGGTGCTCGAGATGTTGCCGGAGGTCTCCCTTGCGATCGTCCTAGGAATCCCAGACGAAGAACGCGGACAGATCGTAGGAGCGGTCCTCGTACCAACGCCGGGGCATGATGTTGATCTCGAGGTTGTGCGCGTTCATGCGATGGAGCAGGTCTCCTCCTACAAGGTGCCGCGCTGCACGCTGTTGGTACCTTCCGAAGAGATGCCCTCCCTCGGAAGTGGAAAGCCCGACAAGTTGGTGCTCTTGGCCATGCTGGAGGAGGCTGTAGCAGCAGACAGTTCCTGACCCACTGATTCATCGAGAAAGTGCACGATCGGAATCGGCAGTAACGTTCCGATACTGATTGACGCACGTGATCTCGGGTCGAGAGTCCGAGAAGACGGATGGGGAGTAATGGAGTACGAAACACTGGCTGTAGAAAAGCGGGGCCACGTTGGCTGGTTGTCGTTCAATCGGCCCGACTCTCTTAACGCATTCAACTTGCTTATGTCCGACGAACTGTCCCGGGCTTGGTCCGAACTCGATGAGGATGACGAAGTTCGTGTAATCGTCAATACGGGTCGTGGTCGAGCCTTCCAGACTGGTGTCGATGTCAAGGAGGTCTCCGCTGCAGGTGGCATGGGAGAAAGAAATCGGGGACGGGAGGGTGAAGGGTCCAAAGGAGGGATGACGGCCCGCAGCAACAATGTGTGGAAGCCGGTCATCTGCGCTGTCAACGGAATCTGTGCAGGTGGAGGGTTCCATTTCGTCGTCGATGCAGACGTCGTGGTGGCCTCCAGTAGTGCGACGTTCGTTGACCCACATACTTCGGTAGGCCAGGTTTCGGCTCTCGAGCCCATCGGCTTGGTCGGACGCATCCCCTTCGAAGCCATCATGCGGCTTGTGCTCATGGGACGCCACGAACGCCTTAGCTCTGAA
>Ga0257111_1000983_pt1 | contig 11689 bp, 13 predicted proteins | sample LP_taG_6_FD_191567 | JGI IMG/M metagenome (GOLD analysis project Ga0257111, IMG submission 191567) | Marine microbial communities from Northeast Subartic Pacific Ocean, Canada - LP_J_2015_P26_500m | ecosystem: Environmental > Aquatic > Marine > Oceanic | place: Canada: Northeast Subartic Pacific... | reverse complement strand
ACATGTTCAGTCAAAGACTCAACTGCAAACAAGATGATGTATAGAATAAACTCATTAAAATCAAAACCACTCATTATTGCAGGATGTCTCCCAAAGGCTGAAAAAGAGAACGTTGAGAAATTCTCAGGAAATGCTAGCTTAATGGGGCCTAACTCATTAGGAAAAACACTTCAAATTATAGATTCAGCATTAGCGGGAAGAAAACAAATTGCTTTGGAAGACACTGATTTATCAAAAGTTGGATTACCCAAAGTTAGACTAAATCCAGCTGTAGGGATTGTAGAGATTGCAAGTGGATGTATGAGTGAATGTACATTTTGTCAAACCAAGTTATCCAAAGGGGATCTTTCAAGTTATAGATTAGGAGACATTGTAAGACAGGTTCAAACGGAGATTAGAGAAGGATGTAAAGAAGTGTGGTTAACATCTACAGACAACGGATGCTATGGATTTGATATTGGTACTGATTTACCAACGCTTGTAAATACAGTTGCAGAAATTCCAGATGATTTTATGATTAGAGTAGGCATGATGAATCCAATGTACATGCCAAGAATTAAAGAAAATTTGATTAAATCTTTTGATAACGACAAAGTTTTCAAATTTTTACACATTCCAGTACAAAGCGGAAGTGACAAAGTACTAAACGATATGAAGCGAGGTCACACATCTGGAACATTTAGAGAAATTGTAAATAAAGTAAAAGAAAAATTTGGAAACTTTACTATTTCTACAGATATCATCGTAGGTTTTCCTTCAGAAACTGAAGAAGAATTCCAGAAAACAATTACGTTACTTGATGAGACAAAACCTGACGTAGTAAATCTGTCAAAGTATAGTGCAAGACCAGGAACAAATGCAGCTGAATGGGATCAAATTGATGCAGCTGAAGTTAAGCGAAGAAGTAAGATAGTTTTTGAACAGATCAGTAAATTATCAATGGAGAGCAATGAAAAATGGATCGGGTGGAAAGGTAAAGTCCTATTTGATGAAATGACAAATGAAGGGATTAAGGGTAGAAATTTTACCTACAAGCCCATAGCAGTTGAGGAAGAGGTAAACATTGGTCAATCATACACAGTTGAGATCACAGATGCTACTGTCAAAAGATTGATTGGGAAGATCGCAAGCTAAATTTTTTCGATCTAAAATTTGATTAAAAAAACGTAAGAAGGTTTTTTATCTAAATCAGGAAACAAGATCAGAAATGAGTTTTCAAGTTAAAGAGCCAATTTTAGTAATAGGATTGGGCGGCGTAGGCTCAAAATTGGCAATCAAAGCAAAAGATTCCCTAAACTCAGATTGTCTAATAATTAGTAACGATAAGAATGATTTTTCATCAGAGAATCCATCAGTTCATGTTTCAACTGATTCAGTGGTAAACCCATCTGTTCAATTAATCAGAGGTTCAACTTACAAAGTTGCAAATGAGATAAAATCAAAAATTTCAAATTATTCCACAGTAATCTTAATGAATAATTTGGCAGGTAAAGCAGGCTCAGCCATGGCTCCCGTAGTTTCAGAGATGTGTAAAGAAGCAGATGTAGGATTAGTATCCTTTGCAATTATGCCTTTCAAATATGAGAAAGATAGAATTTTTAATTCAGGAGTATCTTTGAAAAGAGTAAGAGAAAATTCTCAATGTACCATAGTGCTAGATAATGACTCATTACTTGAAAGCAATCCAGATTTAAGTTCAAAAGCATGCTATGACATTGCAAATTCTGCAATGATGCACGTTGTTAATTCACTTGGCTCATCAGAAATATCTAATGAAACAAACATTCTCACAACTAGCAAAGATGGTCAACATATTGAAGATTCACTAAGGGATGCACTCAAAATGCTATACGGCAATGCACCATCAAATTCAGTAAAACGTTCAATGTTGTATGTAGTTGGAGGGAGTAATATTCCGGTAGGAGTCATCAACTCAATTACAAATATCACAGCAGGAATTGTTAATGAAAGTAATTCACAAATAGATATGACTTCAAATTCTGATAATTCCAAAGTCGTGATGTTATCATCCATTCAAGGAATGACAAAGTTTGATAATTATGATCCTTTAGGAATGATTCCACAGGAAAATACTCTAGATTGGTCAACACCAGACTGTAGTATTGATTGTGAACTAGACTTGTATCAATTAGAATAAACTAAACCAACTCAAATGTATTATTAGTTACCAATTTGCATTAAAGAAAACAGCTTTTTTCTTTAATCCAACACATATCCATCATACTTGACTTTAATAAATACAATTTCTAGATCCCATCTAGTCAGTAAAACAACTCATCCCAACATCTCTTATGATATGTAAAATAGTCATTATTGGTGCTATGAGTTACAACTGTATCATCTATCTTAAAGAATCCATTACAACTAGAACATGACAACTTTTCATATCTTGCCAAAAATGAACTTTTGGTAATTTTGTATTCTTTGGTTGGCATTTGTATTTTGTGGGGAATTGTGATTAATAGTATTGTTGTAGATAGGTGTCTCTAGATGGATTAGCAGTTTGAAGATATCTTCTTTTCAATACAATCAGGACATAAAATCACTCCTGCATTATCCGTCAACTTGTGCATTGAATTACCATAATTAGGAATCACGCATCTTATTGAATCCCAAGAGTTCTCAAAAAATATTATACAACATAAAGGAATTTCATGTTTGATACCACGCCAAAAGTATTTTCCATCCTGTTTCATTAAAAAATTAGGATTATTCAGAGATCAAAAAACCCTCAACAACTAGATCGGTTGACTAGAAGATCAATTAATTTCACTGATCATTTAAATTGATAAAATGCAGTTGTATCTTATGAATAAATTTGATTCAGTAAAATGTCCTAAATGCAACAAGATCGCAACAGATAGATCACAAGTTGAAAGATCGTTTGGATTGAGAGTAATGAATGGAAAATACACATATGTTCAATCAGGGTGTAAAGAATGTCGTTAGTTTAGACATCTTCTTTTATTTTTACATCCTCTTTACTGTCTGGATTAATTGTTGTCTATTTCTGGTATTTCTTGGCCTAGTTCTTAACACAAAATTACAACAAGGACAGTGCTTACCATCCCAGTACATGAAAATCTCACAAATTGAACACATCTTTTGACCCTGAATGTAGCGATTAATTCCAGAAATTAATAAAATGTTCAATTAAAGATATAGGAAAAATTATCCAAATCAAGAGGCGGGAATATACATAGAAAAGAGATTAGAGTTTTAGAAGATTTTTGAGCGATTATAGCCAAAGGCGGCGCAGTGTATAAGTCAGTACAATTATGAACAATACTATACATGTGAATTTATTCTGAAATTACATTTTACTTTAATGTAAGAAAGTTTTCTATGCTTTCTCTCAAGGCATCTACTATGGAATTCCATGCTTCACCAATTAGAGTAATTACTGGTGGAGATACGTCTGTATCGTATATGCGGATAAAAGCATCATAACTGCCTGTATTGTTACCATCAAGTGAACCACCCGTATTTCCTGCGACTATAATATTTCCTGTGTTGTCTATGGTTACAGTATTAATGTAATCAATATCACTTGTACCAAACTGTTCACTCCATAATATCTCATAAGGTATAGTATCAGCATACACATTACTCATTTCTACTGGAATAAACAACAATGCAAATAGTGCAATTATAACTGGAATAGTTAATTTCTTACCAAATGGTTTACTCATAATTTAATTTTTTAAAGAATTTTACCAATAAAATAGTATCTACATCATAGAAAAACAGATATCAAATCAAACTATTCTTTCACTGATAATATGTACATTCTCTAATTTTTAATTTTGTTATAAACAATACAATCACATATCAATAATTCTCCAATGGTTCCATCTGTAATTTTTCATCATTTCCCCAAACATCCCATCCGTGTATTTTGGTACGACCAAATAATTCAACTCTTGGTAAATCACCAAACAATTTTACAATTCTTTTTCTTGTTTCATCAGGGTGTCTTGGATTTCATTCTTTCTGATTCTCATTTTCAATCCAGTGGTCTTCAGAACGATGTAATGGTATTCCAGAGAGTATCTCAATATACTCTGTATTTTCAGTTAAATCAACATCAATAACAACTTGCCCTGTTTTATCAATTAAATCAAAATTGGGATAATAATCTAACTCTCTACTTTCATTCTCCAGAATAAAAACATCATTGATTTGCCCAATTCCAAGTAATCCGGTAGGTATTGATATTTCTAATTTTCTTTCATCCTGATTCCATGTATTTACGCTTAGTGCTATACCTGAATTATCTGAACTAATTATATTGATAATTTCTGCACCTGTAATTCTATATTTCACTGTAAATATATCGTCAGTATAATCTGGTGGAATAAAAAACAACGCTGTCTCAAGATTTGATTCAAGTTCTATTGTTCTAAAATGTATCATATTCCATTGTAATTTGTTAGATGTTGATTCATGAACACAAGCTAATTTATCATTAGATCTTAGAGTTAACACCATATCTCCACTACACATTATTTCATCATATGGTGTTTCCATTTTGATTTATTCTTTTAGTGATAATTCATTAGCATATGCTTGAGTAACTGTGAGTATTAGAAAAAAAAGAAAGAAAGGTAGTATGAATATTTTATTCATACTATCTCAATCCAAGGGATCTATCGATTAATGGATATGGTTCGTATTCTGCATGACTGCTACGTTTTTGTACAATCATGCCAAAAATCTCAGCATTGTTTCCAGATGATGTAAACATCGGTGAGCCAGAAGTTAGAATTAAGTTCAAATATTCATAAGATGTACGGTTTGAATTTGGTTTGTAATCATAATATCCAGACTGATCTCCCACTAACAAAGACACAATATGAATACGACGAATTATTACTTAAAGGCGTTTTTATCAAGACATTAAGAAATTACAAATAGGTACAAAATTATTTCCTCATCTCTTTAGCATACCCCATAGATACCAAATGCAATGATAACGGTCGCTCACCAGGTAACACTACATCACCTATCTCTCTACCGCAGGAATCTCTCTTACCAGTAAAGGAGTATTCAAATGACTTTCCTTGGAGCAATTCTTTAACATAATTTTTCACAAAGATTCCTTTCTTTGTTTTTTTCTTACCTCTAGTTTCAGGAGTATCTACACCGTATAGCCTGATTTTGATTTTCTGCTGAATAGTTAATGTAATGTTTTTTCCTGATGTGATGATTTGCTTTTTCACTCCAACGTATGTGTCACCATCAATTACTCTAGTTACTAGCAATTCGTAAGATAAAGGATCAGTCATTATACCATTTAGATAATCTCAAAGGTATCATTTTTAATCCCTTGAGAATCTCCAGTACCTCTATCCCCTTGTACCTGTAAGTGGTAAGTTCCTTTAGGGAATGGTGTACCGTCAGGTTTTAGCAGTTCTAGTCGAGTTGTCTCAATAGAACCATCCTCATCAAACTCGTGGGATTGGTCAACTTGTAATGCTATACCGTTTGCATCAGTTAGAATTGCAGTGACGTATGAGCGAACATCTTTGATTTTAATCCATGCGTAAACCTGTCCGTATGGTAATGTGTTTCCTTTATTGGATTTTGTAAAGTTGGTCTGATACCAAGAATTTGCAGGAGATAGTTCAGGAGATAGTTCAGGAGATAGTTCAGGAGATAGTTCAGGAGATAGTTCAGGAGATAGTTCAGGAGATAGTTCAGGAGATAGTTCAGGAGATAGTTCAGGAGATAGTTCAGGAGGAGATAGTTTTCTTTGGATTATTCTATCAGCAGGATTATCATGATACTGTTTTTTCATTTTTTCCTTACGTGTATCTTGTACCGTTGTAATGGATGGTATCATGACTTTTTGTTTTACCTTTGAGAATGTCTTTTGACCAAGTGCAGCTCCTGGAATTGTTATCCCAACCATTGAAAATATCAGTAATATTTGCTGGAAAGGATCAGTAATAGTAAACTCTGATAGAACGGTATGTGCTGCAATAAAAGAGCCTCCAAGTGTAAGTAGTATACTGTCTAGGATTTTAGGTAATGGTTTTTCATAATTTGTTCTAACTTGATGTAGAATAGTGCCTGAAATTGCAATGAGTAGGGATAGAGTAACAATATCTAGTCCTAGTATCATGGAGTAAAATTAGAACTGTTTGTTTAAAGGAACTATTTGGAAAAGAAGAGAGTATTGTTTTTTGCAGATGTAAGAATACTTGTCTGTATTAGTAAATGGCAAAGAATGATTGACGTACTGAATTAATTGAAATGATGTAATCTCGATATTTTAAAAAAAGAAAAGAGGGTGGAAAGATGTATTCCTATGTCATCTAAACGGTATTCTTCATGTAAAAGGTAACGTGTGCTTTTACTTCACTACCATCCTCAATAACTGAAGGATCTACGTAGAACTTCAATTTACCTTTGGATTTATTGGTTATGTCCTCTTTGATTTCCACTCCATCTACCACTACTTCTATCAACACTTTGTAAACTCCTTCACAGCGATGAGCATTCCACTTTACAATTATTCTATCATGTTTGTCTTCTTTACCGTATTCCCTTACAGACAGTTTAGAACTAAGTGTTTTTTGGTTGGAACATGTTGTGTATTCGTCCCAATCAGTGAATATACCTATGCCATCAACCTCAACGGTTGGTTGTACTTGTGCAGAAGAAAGAACTTCTTATACTTGGTTATGAGAAGCAAATGCAGGAGTTACCATCATGCCCATTACAGCAAACATGGCAATTGCAAACATTGCTATTGTTGTATTTTTTGTATTCATGTTATTGGGATTAATTAAATTACATTTGATATAACCAGTGCTACTCTATTCTTCTTTTTGTTATTTTTTTACATAATCTCAAAGACATCTTTGGTAATTCCTTGAGATTTTCAATACCTATATCCATTGTATCTGTAAGTGATAGATTTCTTTAGGAAAAAATCCAACAATATAGTAATATCACAGCACCACATAGAGCCATTCCAATAACACTACTATCCCTAAAATGCCCTGATTTACAGGCAAAGTAATCATCCTGTTTTACCTCGTGATAAATTAACCCCATTCCAGCAGCTAAAAGGAAATAGGAAAGTGGACTGATGGTACATGCAATTATTCCCATCCCAAGTAAGATAATGCCAAAGTGGTAATGCTCAATTATCTCAAAGCCTTGTTCTATCTTTTTGTGGGGAATATCAAACCAAATTCTATCTAAAATTGTAACTGTGATGAATCCTAAGAATGCTGATAAAAATAACTCCATGAATTGGATTTAGTGTTTTGATACAAAGGAAGTATTTAGAGAAAGTTTGTATAGAGAAATTATTACCTTCTATCCGTCCATCTTTTCTCTCTATCTTTGTAATCGTTATAATGTTCTGCCTTTTGTTCAAGTTTAGCTTCTCTTGTGTATGGGTCAACAACATCTAATTTCACTGGCATTCTTTGAGTGTACCAAATTCTTAAAAATCCAAGATAAATCGTATTTCTATCATTGGTCATTTGGAATCTTGATTGTGCCATGTCATTTTCTACCTCTACCAAATCTTTCAAAAGTTTCTCTGATTGTTTTTCAGATATTTTGGCTTTTTTGATTCCAAATCCATAGTAGATATTGCCTATTTTTAGTCCAAATAATCCAGTTTTGGTATACTCTAATGAAAAGTTGAATTGTAGCATTAAATTTTGATGGTGATTGAAAAGTTAAAGGAAGTATTTTAGAAATAGTCTGTCATTCCGATTCTAATTGTTGTACAGAACATGCCCCTCCGATAGATTCTGTACAGATGAGGTTATTGTTTTCATCAATTTTAACCCCCGAGATATTTTTCCATTCTATTTTTTTATCTTTCAATGAGAGTGTTTATGAGGTATTTGATAAAGGAAGTATTTAGTGATATTTTACTTTCTTAGATGCTCATCAATTCTTCCACATAGTGTATCTACTTTTGAGGACATATTTTTGATGTCCTGTTTTAATTCCTCCAAGTCTGCCTTTTTGTATTGTTGTGTTGTTTTTACCTGAGATAATTCTGCTCTCATGGAATACAGTTTACGATACAAAAATGCAATGGGTGCTGATAGTACAAACCAAGCATATTGTAAGTAGGATGTTGGATCTTCTGCACTCATGTTAAATGAGATAATTATTAATGGTACAAAGGAAGTATTTTGGGAAAAAATGAGCTAGAGGAATAGTTGGTTTATTGAAATAATATTATTTTGATATTAAAAAAATAAAAAAGATTAGAGTATTACTCTGTTTGATTTGGTTCCAGTTCAGCGGATATGATGCTGATCAAAGATCGTAAGAATTCTTTGCATTTCTCAAGTTCTTCAGAAAGACGTGTAATCTCTTGTTCTTGGTCAGTGATTGTTTGTTTGTATTTATCAATTACCGTAGAATAAAACACACATTCATTCACAGATTCATCAAAAAATGATCCACTTTCACATGCAGTCAAATCATCTTCAGGATTAGAATATAATTGATTTATCATTTCTTTCGATATTGCAAAATCATATACTCTAACTTCATCTATATATCCGTAAAAATATTCATGTGCCTTTCCAATACCAGCTTGTCCAATTGTAAGTGGAGTATCTTTTATCAATAATGGACCACTGTCATTATCTGACGTAGTCTGCAATACATTATCAAGATAAAACAAAAACTCGCCACCATCATAGGTCATAACAACATGATGCCATTCATTCTGAGATGCTGTGAGGGATACTGCATCCCATGCTTCATTGTGACTCTCAGTGACAACTCCGCCACCAATCATAGTACCACCATCTTCTCTACCCATACGGACTTCCCAACTTCCGTTAGCATAATATCCATTATTGACTATGCCTTGATAATTTCCAGATTCACCAGTACGATTAAACCAAACACTTACAGATATTGCATCATCCCAATCGTAATTTCTTAATCCATCTACAGTGATTTTATCATTACCATCAAAGAATGCAACATTGCTATCAGTATGGTCACTATACAATGATGCTGCACCATGGTTTAATCCATGATATTCATTTCCTGATGAATCAAGACCCAGATTACTTTCATTAAATGTGTAATGAGCAATCAAACCATCATTGATTGGCATAGCATTAACGTTTGTGGCATTAGGAACAGCCAAAAACACAAAGAGTGTCATTATTGTTGTCGTTGTAATTATTGAAGTCGTTATTTTTTTACTATTTTTGTTAAACATGTTATTGCGTTAAAATTTAGAAAGATTGCATATAAACGGTGCATTATTCTACTGTCAATTTCAAAGAAACTATTTTTGCAGGTATTTGTCCGATAGACATCAAAGAAATTGACTGGAGAGATTGAATCATCAAAACATACAATCACCTCTTAACAAATTCATTGCCTCTTCTAATTTTTCCATATTTGATCTTTGGTTCATTTGTTTTTAATCTCCAAGTTTGAGATTACACCACAAGAGAATGATGAAATTCCGTTTCCAGTCAAGCAATGATGATATTTTAACATAATCTTACCAATTCCTTAAAGGATGTCACACTTCCATTGGGAAAACAACACCTATTGAAATGATCCACATTAGTACCACACAGATTATAGTTGGCATCATCATAGGCACTGGGCTAGAGTATTCTTTGAATATCTTTATCATAACATGTAATTCCAATTCTTATACATTTTCTTTTTGAGATTTTCTAATCAACTCTATGGATTCTAAAATATCATTGTATGTTTCTACAAGTGCATCTATAGCTTTATGCTGAGTGCATCCTGTATGACCCATTACCAACTCAATATCCTGAAAATAAGGAGGCCCTTGATTTCTTTTCTTGATTTCTTTTAGTTCATCAGGGTTCATAATAAAAAAAGAAGGGGGGTTACTAATTAACAGTAACTCCTGAAATACTACAGTAGATTTTCATTCCAGTTGCAAGATTGTCGATTTCTAAATTTCCTATCTGATCATAAGGATCATACCATACAAAATTTGAGCTGTAGGTATCCACAGCATTAATCAATTGTGCACCATAAGTAGTTTGTACTAAAGTGCCAAGTGTGTAACTAGCTGTAGCAGGTAAATCAACAGAACTGGTGTAACAATATGGAACTAATCCACTATTTGTTCCTCTCCACCTAGCCTCAAATGTAGCATTGGTGATTTGACCTGTTGATATGTCGGTAGAGTCAGTTCCAGCATAGTGGCTCCATAATGTAATTCCCCACCATTCGTAGGAATCTTTGTATGCTGCTTTCACATACATTGTTTTTGGATCATGATCACCACTATTGTACATCAGAATAGGCACAAATGAATAGAAAGTGAAATATATCTACAAAATTTTAGGACCGAATATGAAGATTTTAGCTTCTCTTTTAGTTCTAGGGCTGATAGGGTTTGTATCTCCTGTATTTGCTGAAAGTCCTACGGTATCTTCTACTGGAGATATTGTAACTGCCACATTATTAACTCCAGAATTTGAGGTTGATACTACTGAATTTTCTGAAACTGGAGAGATAATTATTGATGTTAAATTTGAGAATCCAGGAAGCCAAAGACACGGTATTACATGGAATTTTGAATCTGCCTATGATGAAAATGGGTTAGATGATCCTGTTGAAGTTTATGAGAAATATGCAAATGAAAGAAGATTTTACATTGAAATTTTAAATGAAGATGGCAAAAAACTAGACAATGGATCCATGACAGTTACGAGTAATGATGATTTTATCTTACCTCATGGTACAACAGAAAAGTATGATGATAGATTTGTAGTTGAAGTTTCAGATATTGATGAATATGCTCCTTTTACAAGTTCAGGTAAGGCAAAAATAGAAACCACATTAAGAGTATCATCTCCTGAATTAGTTGCAGAGAAAAATTATGAATTTGGTATTTGGACAGATTCAAGACATGGAACAGATTTAATATCATTCACACTTCCAACAATACAAGAAACAATAACACCTGAACCAACATCATCAAAAATCATACCAACAAAAGAGCCAGTAAAAGAAATTCCAAACTGGGTAGAAGACATTTTCAAATTATATTCTAGTGGCTCTATTGAAGATTCTGAATTGATTGAAGCATTACAGTATCTAATTAAAGAAGGAATAATCAAAGTCTAGGTAATGTTATCTGAATCTACATCTGAATTACCATTACCACTTGCGTTTGATGGTGTAATTACATAATTCCAATTTCCTTTCCCTTGATCTTCTAAAATTATGTCAACTCTGTCTTCTCTATCGTCTTTATCTCGAGAATCACCACTTCGTTGTATATTTGTCACAAAATAAGATGGAAGTTTACCTTGTTCATATTTTGTTATTCCAGCTATTTCACCTCTGAATGTTTTACCCCATCGCCATTTGACTCGAACTCTATTGCCCCCTAATCCTCTAACTTTTACAGATGATACGCCATAAGGAGCGAGATAAATTCCAGTTGTAACATTTACAGTTTCAGAATAATCAGATATTGCATCCAAGAATTCACTTGCTACATGTTGATTGTATGTTGTAGTTGGATTTCTATTAGGTAATGTCACTAAGATAGTTTGTAGTTGGGAAATACTTGATCCTATGCTCCTACTAACCTCAACATATTCTCGAGGTTTGTCGAAACTTCCATCTGCATTATAATTATCTCATTTAACATGAGTGC
>Ga0257111_1000982_pt1 | contig 11699 bp, 13 predicted proteins | sample LP_taG_6_FD_191567 | JGI IMG/M metagenome (GOLD analysis project Ga0257111, IMG submission 191567) | Marine microbial communities from Northeast Subartic Pacific Ocean, Canada - LP_J_2015_P26_500m | ecosystem: Environmental > Aquatic > Marine > Oceanic | place: Canada: Northeast Subartic Pacific... | reverse complement strand
GAATGCGCTGGGGTGGGAGCGACCCCGCATCCTCCGTGGAGACCGACATCAACGCTGGCATAGAAACCGCCAGCACCCTCATTGATACAATTATACAGCCATGACCCCCGACAATCTGCGAGGGGCTCATGACAGACGCAGAGGGGCTCGTATCAGATTTTCTCTGCGACAGGTCCCAGCTGACTAGGCACGCCATCCTCATCGACCCCGCCGACCAACCACCTGAGATCGCTGCCAAGAGGGCCATCGCCGCCGCTTCGGCTGGCAGCAGGATGATTCTCGTAGGCGGCTCCTCTGATACCGACATGGAGAACGTCCATGCCACCGTGCTAGCAATCAAAGAAGGGTTGGACCTGGTCTCTTGGGCCTCGAGCCAAGACTCCGGTGCGGCCGAGGAGGATTGGAGAGCCCCCGTCATCCTGTTTCCCCAGGGCTCCACCGCGCTTTCACCCGCTGCAGATGCAATCACCTTCATGATGCTCATGAACAGCACAGATCCACGCTTTCTCATTGGAGAGCAGACACTCGGCGCCCCTTTCGTGAAGAAGGCAAACCTCGAGCCAATACCAATGGGCTATGTCATTTGCTCACCCGGTGGGGAGGCAGGAAAGGTTGGCAAGGCCGACCTCATCCTCCATAATGAGACCGATCGCGTGGCCGCCTTCGCCATGACAGCGGAGTGCTTTGGCTTCACCCTCTTCTACCTCGAGGCGGGCAGTGGCGCCACCACTCCCGTCGACCCCGAACTCATTCGCACAGCCCGAGAAGCCTGCGACCTCACAATCGTCGTGGGGGGGGGAATTCGCGACGGTAAGGCCGCAAGGGCAGCCGCTCAGGCAGGGGCCGATTGGATAATCACTGGAAACATTGTGGAGGAGTTCGACGACGCCGACGAACTCCAAAGCGCCCTCGCAGCCCTCATCCAAGAGATGAACGGCCACTGACGACATGGGCAGCCTTGAAACCGCAGTCGCATACTGCGAACCGTGGAGGATACCCCCAGTTGCCCGTGCTGCAACTCCGCGATGGAGATGCACGGGGACGTCGTTGGCGGGCACCTGCACTATTGCAACTATTGCTTTGGGATGCTAACCAGCGACCGTTGGCTAGACACAAACATGGACGTCCAAGTTCTGAGGAGAGTGAAGACCGCCGTCTTCAACGGTGACGCGGCCGGCTACATCTGCCCCACATGCGCCGGAGAGATGGTGAAGGGACCAGTACCGACCATCGGAGCCCCCATCGAGGTCGACGGATGCCTAAAGTGCGGTTCTCTTTGGTTTGATAACAGGGAACTTGAGCCATTCCTGCCTGATTTCGTAGAATTGACTCCGCGCCCCCTGGAGTCCACTGCATCATACGGCCTCGCAAAGGTGACTACTAGGATTGCGCGCCTTTTTCGGATATTCCATTAACAAACCAAATGGACCAAAAAAGCAGTCTGACTGATCATCACTCTTTGATTAGGTCAGCCTATTGATTTGGGACTCCATGTCGAGAACAAGAAGCAGCAAATCCTCCTCGTTCCTCAGCAATCTTGCATTCTCCTCCTGAAGCTCCCCAACCCTCTCCGCACCGACCTCACTGGCTTCGCGCCGCACCCTTTCGTTCTCCAATTGGCGTTCGAGCTGAGCAATCCTTGTTCCCGCGACCCTCAGACTTTCCTCTAATTCTCCATGAAGGGGGCGTTCATGGTCCACAGCGCCCTGCACCAACAGTTCCGCCTCCCTCAAACGCCTCCGCAGGGCCGCCACGTCCCCTTCTAGGCGAATGATGTCGTTCCACCTCGAGATTACTTCCTCGATCAGTCGATTTCTTGGGATGTCAGCAAGACGCTCCTCTGAGCCCGACCCATCGTCCTGGCTGGGGTTGTTCACGGTCATCGGCAGTCACCCCCCATTCTGCGTGATTCCCACTTGAACCTTGAGGAACTGACACAAACTCTGGTTTAGTTCTACCACCAAAACCCCCTGCTCGGAACTAGTCGCGTTTATACCGAGACCTTAGGTCGCCAGCCTCATGAAGGCCTTCAGGGCCCAAGGCACTATCCGTGCCGGCAAGGATGACCAGCCCTTCACCATCGATGTCGTCGCCGAGGACGAAGACGATGCGAGGCACAGGACCCTCTCAAACTTCGGAAGCCGCCACCGAGTGCCGCGGCGCTTCATCAACATCGAAACACTAGAGGAAATCAAGCCATCAGAGTCGAACGCCCCTACTGTAAACGCTCATTTCAGGGATCAATAGGCCGAACACATGACCCGAGTGGGCAATTCTGAAAGACCAGTCACTAGGAGAGGTGCATGATGAAGAAGTGGTTCATGCGCCAATACTGGCGCATCCAACAGAGCCAGTCCCTCATCAGCCTCGGATTTTGGACCTCCACCCTCACTTTGTTGATTTGGCCATACCTCTCGTGGAGGTTCGACTCGACCGACACCATCCTGTTTCTCCCAATAACCTACTTTCTATTAGCCGGAATCGCTGCCACCGTAGTCACTACCGTGCTTCTGGTTGGACTGATCTACGACGTCTCCTTCGGGCTGTGGAGAGACCATATCACAGTCGTGCAGGAACGAAACCCATTCGCGACCTACAAGCTGAACCCCACATGGGGCATCGTCATCGCCCAAACCAATGAAATTCTCCGTCGGATTGCCGGTGATGACGAGGAGGTTCAACGACATTGTAGGTTCATCGACAGAATGCTCGAATGGAACGCCAACGAGGAAATCTGGGCCCGTTCCATGTCATCTTGGAAGGAAATTCTCCATGACGAGGACCCCTTCCTCTTCTATCTAACCGAGGAAACTAGGCAAAGGCTCGAGGAGGCTGCTGCTAACCTCGAGGACTTCTGACCGGTTGATTGGCATGCAACCCGACTCTGCGAGCGTCATACAAATCGCCCATGATGCTGGTGTGGAAATTCTCAGAATCTACAAAGACTCGGCTGACTTGGAAATAACCTCCAAGGCAGACTCCTCCCCCCTAACCAAAGCCGACCTCGCTGCCCACGACACCATCCAGGAGGGATTGCGAAAACTAGACCCCACCATCCCCCTCGTGTCCGAGGAGGGCCGTGTTGGGGATCCAAGGACGTGTGACCACGCATGGCTTGTGGACCCGCTTGACGGCACCAAGGAATTCATCAAGCGAAACGGGATGTTCACCGTCAACATCGCACTAATGAGCCGCAGTGGGTCTAGATGGAGGCCGGTTTTTGGAGTCGTCTATGCGCCTGTCTCCGACACTACTTGGGCCGGCGGGGCCGCTCACCCACCCGAACGAAGGGACGGAGACCGAACTAGGCGAATCGAGGTAAACCAGCAGGTCGGCACTCCGGTGCGGTTGGTGGCTAGCGGTAGCCACAGGGGTGAGAAGGACGAGGAATTCGCCTCGGATTTGGGCCCCTACGATCTCGTCCGAATGGGCTCGTCCCTCAAAGCCTGCGTCGTCGCGGAGGGCAGTGCTGATCTCTACCCACGCTTCGGACCAACGAGTTGCTGGGACATAGCCGCAGCCCATGCTATCGTCGAGGCAGCCGGGGGCATAGTGGTCGACCCGAATGGCGATACCCTTGACTACGACATCATCGACGACGTCCTCAACCCCTTCTTCCTCATAGCGTGCGGCCCCCACTGGAACACAACATGGGTAGAGAATCAGAGTTAAATGGAGAACCTAGGTCGGCGGTTCGCCAATAGGGATGGACATGGGAAATAGAGTAGTGTGGCTAGTTGGACTCTCGGGAGCTGGCAAGACAACTATCGCAGAGGCAGCGGCCAAGCGCTACGGGGCAGAGCTCCTCGATGGAGACACCATCCGCGACTTCTTTTCCAACCACGACTTTTCTCGTGAGGGCCGTGAGAGGCACCTGCTCGGCATCGCTAGGATGGCTGCGATGATTTCGAAGCACACCCATGTGATGTGCTCCTTCATCACTCCATACGAGGATGTTAGGGAGAAAATTCTGGACATCCTGCCCGAAGACGCGGTGATGGTCCACGTCTCGACCCCCCTAGAGATTTGTGAGGAACGTGATGTAAAGGGCCTCTATGCCAAGGCGCGCTCGGGCGAAATAACCAATTTTACTGGCATCAGCGACCCGTTCGACGAACCGAAGTGCGTTCACATGAACCTAAACTCGAGTGGCGGGGCCGGCCAGAGCGTAGACGAATTAGCGGATGAGCTTGCTCACCTCTTTCAGAGGCCCAAGGCAGTGCTGCTGCCCGGCCGATGGCAACCGTTGCACGTCGGCCACGAGTGGCTGATTCAGAGGGAACTCGATCAGGGCAAGAGGGTCGTGGTGGGAATCAGGGACACTCCGGCTTCCGACGAGGACCCCTACTCAGCAGACGTGCGCAAGCGGATGATAGAGCACCGGTACGAAGGGGAAAACGTCGAGGCGTGGGTGATGCCCGACATCGAAGCAGTCTCCTTCGGGCGCAAGGTCGGATACGAGGTCCGAGAGGCCGATGACATTCCCTCTGAGGTTTTCGAAGTCTCTGCCACTGGTGTGCGTGGAGGCAACCGTGCTAACGTCTCCGCCAAGGTCATGGAGTTCATGATCGAGGAAGGCATTTGGGACGGCGAATAGAGCCAGCAACGCATAAGTCGCATACCCACCATCGGAATCCATGCTCCGAGCGCACCAGGCTCGTGACGGCAGGACTCTCGATGTACTGGTCGCTGGCGACGACTCTTCATCCTCAGCGCTGGTCTGCCACCATGGTACCCCTAGCGACGCCACTCTCTGGTTAGACTGGCACGAGGACGCGATGGCCAACAACCTGAGATTGGTAGCCATCTCCCGGCCCGGATACGGGCTGTCCGACCGCCTGAGAGGAAGGAGCGTGGCGAGCGTGGCTGAGGACGTAGAGGACATGCTCGACGCGTTGAACATCTCTGAATTTGTAACCATCGGATGGTCCGGCGGCGGCCCACACGCCCTCGCTTGCGCCGCACTGTTACCGAATCGCTGTAAGGCCACCTCGTCCCTCGCTGGCGTCGGCCCCTTCGGAGAGCCGGACCTCGATTTCCTCGAGGGGATGGGTCCCGAGAACGTCGAGGAGTTCAGAATAGCTCTCCAAGGCGAGGAGGCCATACGAATTTGGATGAACGAGCACGCCGGCCTGTACAGGGCTATCGCCGACGAGGAACTGGCAGAGGCACTGGGGGGCTTGGTCCCCGACATCGACGTCTTCGCCCTCAATGAGCAAGGCCTCGCAGCCACATGGGCAGGTAGCATGCGCCGGTGCTTCACAAACGGGTGGGACGGATGGATTGACGATGACTTGGCCTTCTGCAACCACTGGGGCTTCGGCGTGTCGGAAATCTCCACCCCGGTCACAGTATGGCAGGGAGATTTGGACCTCATGGTCCCCTTCGCGCACGGCGAGTGGCTTCTCAAGCACATTCCGACTGCCACGTCTAGGATGGAGACAGGCCATGGCCATCTATCCCTCGTCGCCGATAGAAGGAAGAACATCATCGAAGAACTGATCTCATACCTAGATGCGCCACCGTAATCTGCGACGGCTTCATGACACTCGGCACCGTCGAAGCCCCGATGACCATGGGCGACAGGGCTGATCTGCAACGCCTGGCCACACTGGTCGAAGCCAACCGGGAGCGTTTGCAGGCCATCGAGCAGCAGATTCGTAGCTTCGAGAGCCTGAGAGTCGAGCAGACCCACGCCATCGAAGCACTAGATGCCATCTCGGAGGACGGTGAAGAAGGAGTGATGGTGCCATTGGGAGCCGGTGTCCAGATAGTTGCCGACATCCCACCTGAAGCTGGCGCTGTGGTCGACATAGGAAGCAGGGTCCAAGCAGAGAAAACGAGGGAGGAAGCCATTGCCATCCTCAAGAGTAGGAACGAAGAACTCTTGACTCTCATGGAGGCGGTAAAGAAGGAATACGACGATTTGGAGAACCACATTGTCACCTTGGCGAACCAATTCAACGACACCGTAGAACAGCTCCAAGACGAGGAACATCAGGAAACGAAGTCCACCACGGACGATACGAAAAAACCCACTCCGCCGAAGACGCGAAGGCGAAGAAAGCGTGGTACCGAACTAACTCTCGATGACTGAGGTATCGACATGGGTTTGTTCGACCGTTTCAAGAGGCGGGTGGAAGAGACCGAAGAGGAGCACGGAATCACCGTTGAGGAAGATTCCACCGAAGCCCTCGAAGCCCTCGCAGAACGTGATAGGCTGCAGAAGCGCAGTGCAACACTGGAACCAATCACGGAGACCCCAGCCCCAGCAGCGCAGAGCGAGTGGGACGAGATTGATGACGACGAACTGGACGACCCATTTTCGGCCCCCCTTCCAGCCAAGGACCGTAAGAAGGCCACTAGGAAAAGATCAGCCAAGAAGGCAGCTAAGAAGGCTAGCGCCAAGGTAAGTAGGGGGCCGATGGAGACCACCACGGGGAGAACTCTAGTGGGAACCACCTCCACACCATTCGCAATCGATCTCGGAGACGACACGGCGACTAGGGGAGGACGTATTTTGAAGGGGGGCCCAGAGTTGGAAGAGATTTTCGAAGAATTGGAGACGGACCTGCTTTCCGCTGACATGGGTCATGCCGTGGTCTCCGACTTGATTTCCAGCTTACGCGCACATCTCACTGGCGCCCGCGTCACTAGGAAGGCCCAGCTCGATGGGGTGGTAGAAAGGGCCCTTAGAGGTGCTTTGAGATCACTTCTGGTGGCTGGTTACTGGGATTTCGATAGAACTGTGCGCGCCTTTGTCGCTGAAGAGACGCCAGTGTCAATCATGATGGTCGGGGTGAATGGCACCGGCAAGACGACCACTGCTGTAAAAATCGCCAAGCGCCTGAAGAATCAGGGATACGAGGCCGTGCTTGCGGCAGCCGACACCTTCCGCGCCGGTGCTATAGACCAACTATCCATCCACGCCGAACGGCTCGGTGTCAGGTGCATCAGAAGCCAGAGGGGAGGGGATTCCGCGGCATTAGCAAGGGACGCGATCGAGAGTGCGACCGCCCGTGGGGAGGACGTTGTCATCATCGACACGGCGGGCAGAATGCAGAACAAGGTCAACCTCATGGAGGAACTACGCAAGGTCCACAGAGTCGCCAAACCTCACCTTGTAATTTTCGTCGCCGACGCCTTGGCGGGCAATGACGCAGTAACCCAAGCCATTGAGTTTCAGCGTATGTTAACCTTCGATGGTGCGGCCCTGTGCAAGCTCGACACCGATGCTAGAGGGGGGGCCGCGCTCTCGATAACCCACGCCACTGGGAGACCGATAGTCCTCGCTGGCATAGGTCAGGGCTACGACGACCTCGAACCGTTCGACCCCGAATGGCTCCTCGACACCATCTTGGCGTGATATCATCGACCACGTCGTTCATGAGCCATAACCCATCTGCGGTGCTGGGATGACATCGACCAGCAAGCCCACAGCCCTCATTGTATTGAGGAATCAGATTTCCGCGGGGAGGATTCAATCAATCCTCCATCAGAGGGGATGGCTGACGGAACTATGCGGGGATGGCGACAGGGCTGTTGACCAATACGTAACCCTCAACCCAGATTTGGTATTCATCGGGTTGGACATACCGACGTTAGATGGACACGTCGCTGCACTGGAGATGAGGGAGAGCGACCGCAAGGCGCGCATCGTGTTCGTCACCAGCAGGACACGCCTCTCCAAGGCGGAGGACGCAGCGTTTTCCGCAGGCGCTGTGGCGGTGCTGATTTCACCGCTGACCCAGGCCGACTTCGACCAGAACTGGGACACCATCAACGGCCCCATCCCAGAGGCCCCCGGGCTGGCCGACCTCGATGAGCTATACCCGGAAATCAACGAATCGAAACCCCCTGTACCACCAGATTCCCCTTCCATGGATTTCCCACTTCCGGGTGCGGGTGAAGGGATGCCCCCTGTCCCAATGCCACCTACCACCGACCCCACGCTCGAACCTAGGAGAAGCCGCCTTCCCCTCACCGTGGCCCTGCTCGTCCTCGCTGGCATAGGAGTCGGCGCCGCGTACGCGTATTACCTCGGATGGCATTGGCATTATTGGGACTTATATCCTAGCGCCCCTCATCGTCGGTGATTAGGACCGCGGGCACCTGTCCGGCTATGACTTGGCTCCCCGGCGGCGCATCGGTAATCGTCTCTACCGATACCCCATCGTCCTCTAGCAGCCCTTCGTCGAGCGATACTAGCCTGAGACCCACCCTCCATCGTTTGAGGACCTCGAAAATCACTTTACCAACAAGTGCGATGAGTATCAGAGCGGAGCAGACCCAAGCAACAAGGTCTTGGTCGACCATCCCCTACCTCTCCAGCAAGGCGTTCCAAGACGTCTCTGCGTAGGCACGGGCCGCTGCACCAGGGTCTTCTGATCCGTGTATTCCGGAGCCGACTATAATCGCATCAGAGCCAGCGCGGACAGCATCGCCCGGATGCCCGTAGCGCTGCCCAAGGACTCCTTCGGCTGCAGAGAGGTTCACCCCCGGTGTCCAAATCATCCTCCCCTCGCCTGCCTTGGCACGCAGCCCCTCAATCTCCACTGGCGAGCTCCCATTTCCAATGTAGCCAATCACGTGGGGGGATGAGGATCCGACCTCTAAGGTGCGGTCAGTGTAGTCATCTGATAGGAGGTTGCCTCTACTGGACATCTGGGCAAGCAGGAGGACACCCCCAATGCGCTGTACCCCTTCCCAAGCCGCAGCGATTCCATCGACGACATCCGGTCCGCTGACGCTGTGTGCGGTGACCAAATCGGCCCAAGAGCGTATGTCGTACATCCCACCCATTTGGGTTTGGGCAATCCTTCCGATGTCAGCGAACTTCCGGTCCTCGAAAAGCATGAGATTATGCGATTGAGCGGTTGCGATTACGCTCCGCCATTCCCTCATGCTGTACTCCTCAACCATGTCGACATGGGTCTTGAGGGCCGTCACGTGCGGGCCGACTTGCCTAATCAGATTGACCAGCCCATCCACACTCGGTAGATCTGCAGCTAGCACCACTAGAGACTGCTTCTCGCAAGCCGCTTCCATGAATTGGTGGGCAAGCGGATGAGCGCACGCCCGCCAACGTTCCCCCCACACCTCATACGGTTGCATCACCCAACCCCACCTCAGACCCTGTTCAAGTCTTTCGATGAAGCCGGTTTGTTCATGGACGGAGAACGGCACCTACCTTCTAGGGGCACTTTCATGTCCGTTGAAACTGGGACCCACCTCTTCGAAGTCACCAATAGAGACCTCGATGACCTGCCTGATGCGCGCGGAGAAAACATCCGGGCAATGCTAGCCTCCGACTATGGAATAGAGGTTGCAGCGGTCCGGGTCATACTGGGATACCAAGTACAAACCAATCTCACTGAGGAGGAGGCCGATAGCATGCTTCAAGACTTGTTCGTTGACCCCATTATCGAATGCGGCGGTAGGTTCGCGCGCCTGCTTGACGACTTCCCCGAGGCACCCGAGGCCGCCATCCAAATTGGCTACAAGCCGGGGGTAACGGATAACCCCGGCCAAGCCGGGCTCGACGGTCTGCTGACCTTATTCCCGCACCACTTTGAGGCGAAGGTAGCGACCTACAGGACATACGCTTTTTGGGGCGTGCCCGAGAACGTCGACCCGGAGCTCTTGTCTTCCACCCTGCACAACCCCATGATCGAGCGCGCATCGGTCGCCGGGCCAGCGGAGTGTGCTGAAGGAAGATGGCCGGCTCTCGGCTTCCCAGAGCAGCCATCAGCAACCTACTCGGAGCCTGCAATCATCGACTTGGAGGTTGGCGACGAGCAGCTGTTGGAAATCAGCGTGACTGGCCTGCTCGCGCTCAACCTAGAGGAGATGAGGACGATTCAGCAGCACTACAGGGACCCGGAGGTCAGGCTAGTGAGAGAGCAATTGGGACTCCCTGCGAAAGCACCCACCGATGCCGAGCTGGAGTGCCTGGCGCAGACTTGGTCTGAGCACTGCTCACACAAGATATTCGCAGCTAGCATCCACCACGTGGACACCGAGACCGGCGAGGACAGCGTGATCGATTCACTGTTCAAGACCCACATCATGCAGCCGACACTCGACATCCAGAAGCAGGTCGACTGGCTTCTCAGCATCTTCCACGATAATTCAGGTGTCATTTCCTGGAATGACGACTGGAGTCTGTGCATCAAGGCCGAGACGCACAACACCCCAAGCGCACTGGACCCTTATGGTGGAGCCATCACTGGGATAGTCGGGGTGAACCGCGACATCCTAGGCACGGGCCTCGGCGCTCGCCCGATTGCCAACACCGACGTCTTCTGCTTCGGCCCACCAGACTACCACGGGAGCCTCCCTGAAGGGTTGTTCCACCCCTTTCGGGTGTTCCGAGGGGTGCACGCGGGCGTGCGCTCCGGGGGCAACGAGTCAGGGATTCCGACTGTTAACGGCGCTATGGTGTTCGACGAGCGCTACATCGGCAAGCCACTGGTCTTCTGCGGGACCGTGGGCTTGTTGCCACGACGCCTCGCAGACGGGAGAGAGAGCCACGTCAAGACGCCCGAGCCCGGCCACGTCGTGTACATGATTGGTGGGCGCGTGGGCAGCGACGGCATCCACGGAGCGACCTTCTCGAGCATTGAGCTGACTGAGGAGAGCCCTAGTTCGGCGGTGCAGATTGGCGACCCAATCACGCAGAAGAAGATGCTGGACATGACACTCGAGGCGCGCGATGCCGGCCTGATACAGGTGATTACGGACAATGGTGCAGGGGGCCTCTCTAGCAGCGTCGGGGAGTTGGCTGAGCTGACCGGAGGAGCCGAACTTGATCTCGGTGTCGTCCCCCTCAAGCAGGCCGGCCTCTCGTCCTGGGAGATACTCGTCTCCGAGTCCCAGGAGCGCATGACAGTTGGGGTAAGACCCGAGGACTGCGCTACATTTGAGGCCTTGGCCGCCCTTCACGAGGTAGAGGCGACTGCTGTTGGCACTTTCACCGACTCTGGCGCGTTCGTCGTGCGCCATGGCGAGATTCCGGTCGCGCACCTTCCAATCGACTTCCTCTTCGAAGGCTGCCCGCAATTGCACCTCGAGTCCGAGTGGGTGCCGCCCCTCCACCTGCCAGTACAGACTCCTGTAGTTGATGCGACTGGAATGGGCGAGGTCCTGAGCCGCCTGATAGCCAGGCCGAACATCGCCAGCAAGGAGTGGTGGGTTCGCTCGTACGACCACGAGGTCATCGCGCAGACGGTAATCAAGCCGTTCTGCGGCGCCAACCACGACTCTCCGAGCGACGCCGCTGTAATCGCGCCGATACAAGGCGGCACACAAGGCGCTGTCATCTCCAATGGCATCGCCCCGCGATACTCAGACATCGATGCCTATGCTATGGCAGCAGCAGCTGTCGACGAGGCGTTGCGAAACGCGGTCTGCGTGGGCGTCGACCTCGACAAGATTGCGGGCCTCGACAACTTCTGCTGGCCAGATCCGGTAGAATCGACGAAGACCCCAGATGGGCGCTTCAAGCTCGCGCAGCTGGTGAGGGCCAACCGAGCAATCGACGACGTCTGCAGAGCTTACCGACTGCCTTGCATCAGCGGCAAGGACTCGATGAAGAACGACGTCATGCTGGGTGGCGAGAAGATCAGCGTCCCACCCACCATCCTGTTCAGCCTCATCGGTAACCACCCGGATGTCCGGAAGGCAGTGTCCTCCGATTT
>Ga0257111_1000980_pt1 | contig 11717 bp, 12 predicted proteins | sample LP_taG_6_FD_191567 | JGI IMG/M metagenome (GOLD analysis project Ga0257111, IMG submission 191567) | Marine microbial communities from Northeast Subartic Pacific Ocean, Canada - LP_J_2015_P26_500m | ecosystem: Environmental > Aquatic > Marine > Oceanic | place: Canada: Northeast Subartic Pacific... | reverse complement strand
GTAAGATTAAGATATCATCATCAACAAAAGTCATAGTTGTGATCATACAACACAGATTTGAAACATATTTTTCAACAACTAAATCTTCAACAAGTAATTGAGGCTCTCCAAATACATCTGGAATTATATTCAGAAAAATAAATCCAATCATTGCAACTACTAGAACAGAAAGAAGTAGAATTTTCAACATCTATAAAAAACACTTTGCAGAAATAAGGTTTTTTTGCAAATCAGAAACATTACACTATGTTTATGACATAGTGGTCATACTTATCTCATCAATCTTTCTTTTGCTGATCAATAATTTTTCTTAATTGTACAATATGCTCAGGATTTGTTCCACAGCAGCCACCAATTATGTTGATTTGTGGATATTCATTAATGAATGAATTAAGTGCTGATGCCATTTTTTCAGGTGTCATTTTGTATACTGCTTGACCGCCAACATTTTCTGGCATTCCTGCATTTGGAACTATCAATAATGGTTTGTGCTTTTGATCATTCAACCATTGTATACTTGGTTCCATTTCAATTGGACCAGTAGAACAATTGAGACCAAAAATATCAATTCCCATGTCAGAAACTGTGGTATATGCAGACTGAACATTTGTTCCAAGAAGCATCTTTCCATATTGGTCCAAAGTAACATTTGAAATTAATGTCACTTTTTTTCCAGTTTTTTCCATTGCAATATGAGATGCCTCAATTGCCAATTTTACTTCAAGAATATCCTGACTAGTTTCAATTAGTAATGCATTTGCAGTTCCATTGATTAATCCCTCAGCTTGTAATTCAAAAGCTTCTCTTATTTCAGATAAAGGAATCTGACCAAGATCAGCATCATTTGAACTAGGAAGATAACCAGTAGGCCCCATAGAACCAATAACAAATCTTTGCCTATCAGAAAACTCATCACAAACACTTCTTGCAAGTTCTGCATTTTTTTGATTTAGTTCAACAGTTTGTGAACCAAATCCATATTCATCTAGTTTAATTTTATTTGAACCAAAGGTGTTAGTTTCAATACAATCTGCACCTGCAAGTAAATATTTTCTATGAATTTCCTTTATCCAATCAGGTTTAGTGATAGATAATCCATCATTGAATCCATCTTTACCATCCGGAAAATCTTCAGATTTTGGATCATATCGTTGAATCTCTGTTCCCATCGCTCCGTCAAAAAGGAGGATTCTGTTTTCCAATGCATTAGCAAATGTTTCTTCGTTCAATTTTGTAATCGTGTTAAGAAATCTAACGCTCCTTTAAAATCATTTGGTGATGTTAGTAAGACATCTCCAGTAATATTCTCAATTTCAAGAACAAAAGATGAGAAATCATTTTTGTAATTTGACCAGTCAAGGTTAAGAAATTCTGCAGAACGAGAATTTTTTGGGGAAGGAAATAACAAACATGGAATGATTTTAAAGTTTTTTGGATCTAGATAATCATGGATTCTTTTGACTTGAGAAGAATCATAGACTACTTGTGTTACAAAACCATTTGGAGCAGAGTTTATTTTTTTAGAAATTTTTTCAAAGTTTGGCTTACTTGGAAGTGACAAATACAAATGGATCTTTTCACCAAAACCATCTTTGACCAAAGAATTAACTGCAAAACTTGGAACAACCCCAGATTTGTAATCATTGTCAAGTGAAGGATCTCCCATCAAAACCAAAACGCCATCTAGATTTGCATGAATAGCAGCATCAACAAAGTCTGTAATTTGAGGAATGGTTTTATCAATAACTCGTAAGCTGATTGTTACATTTAGTTTTGGATGTTTTTGTTTAATTTCTGCACCAATTATTAATGGAGAAATTCGTTCTATTCCTAACACAGAATCAGTAACATGAATTCCATCACAAAAATTGCTAATTTGTTTAATTCTCTCATCTAGCAATTCAATTCGTGAGGGAAGATCCGAGGTTTTTGGCGGATTAATTTCATATCTAATTGTCATATGTGAAATGACTATACACTTGATTAAAACTTCTCTATGTTTGGTAATTTTTTGATTAGGTTTTTATCTAATTTTAGAGCATTTAGATTATGAAAGAATTAATTTTTGCAATAGTTGCATTAGGAGTTTTTTCAATGTTTTACCCAGGAATAGTAGATGCAGGAATGTATGGCGAAGTGTATATTCCAGAACATGAATTAATTGGATTTTTTGATGAGAATGGAACATACACAATTTTTGCTGGAATTAAAAATAAAGAGTATTTTCCAATAGTACCAACAGTAACAATTTCAGTTCAGGATTCAAATGAACTAATTGTAAGAGAATACAAACTTGCAGCAATCATGCCAGAAAATATGCTACCGATGAAAGTTCAGATTCCAGAAGTAAAAAGTGAAAATCCAATTTTACTTGAACCATCCATAACATATGAGAAAACTGTTGAATCATTTACAGGAGGATACATAATTTATGATGAAAGTTTACAGATTCTTGATGATGGTAGTTTAGTTGGAAAAATCAGAAATGGAGGAGAAGACATTTTTGAGAAATTCAGAATTTATGCATTAATCAAAGATAAAGATGATGTTATAGTTGATGTTGCAGCATCAGATATCTATGAAAGAATGAAACCTGGAGAAGTTTTTGATTTTAAATTAATACCATCTCCAAATGTTGCAGATGATGTAGATTACTATAGTTGTTTTTCATTTGGAGATGATGCAATAATGCCTCTTACAGTAAAACAAAATGACGGTACATTCACTTTCAGATATACTGCAAATGCATGGTTCACGGATGCAGAATTTTCTGAGGATGGAAGTGAATTGAGCATGTATTCATTGAATGGATTTCCACTTCCTGTTGTAGGAAGTTTTGAATTTCCTACAAATTCAATCGATGAAAAATATGATGTTATATTAGATGGAGAGAAAATGGTTAAAGGTGCTAGTGCAAAAGATCCTAAAATAAAGTTTACAGAATCTGTTGAGACATTACAAAGTATAGATGAGATGGGAAACTGGCATCTCTATTTTGAAGTGCCAGAAGCATTTCAAGGGAATGTGAAGATTTCAGGCTTTAAGGAAAATGATGGAACAGTAACTGTACCTAACGAGATTGATTTAACGAATTTAATTTATTATGAGATTGAAGGAGGGGAGTTAATAGATATTATAGCAAAACCAAAGAAATCATCACTAGTTTTGAATATCAACTCGTTTGAAGATGGGAAATTACTGATAAAAATTAATGATTTTCTTGTTAGACCATTTGATAATGGAGAATTCATAGCTCAGATTCATTCAGAACCAGGATTGTTTAATGAAGAAACAGAAACAGTCTACATAACAGATGAGTTCGGTTTTGATAAGGGATTAACAATAACAATCCCATTTAAGAAAGGTACAGAAAAAATAGAGATTTTTGGTAGTTATGTCGTACCAGAATTTGGCCATATGGCCATAATGGTTCTAGCAGGAACAATTATCGGAATTGTAATTATTTCAAAAAAGACAAACTCATTTAGTAATTTGTTTTATACAAAAATGTGAATCTAGAACAAATTAGAAATTCTCTAATATCCGAAATTAGTCCAGTTTTATCTAAAAATGAGAAAACAAAATTATCTTCAGTTCTAATAACAATTTTTAATAAATCTCCAAAGATTTTGATGATAAAAAAGCCGATTACAATGAATTATCATGGTGGAGAAATTGCATTTCCAGGTGGAAAGATTTCTAAGGAAGATCATGACTTACTTGATACTGCAATTAGAGAAACAAAAGAAGAGACAGGAATTACCATAACACGTGAACAGATTATCGGTCAACTAAAACCAGTTACAACATTGAATTCCGGATTTACAATTTTACCATTTATTTGTATGCTAGATGAGATCAATGAATTAATACCAAATTCAGAAGTAGAAGAGTTTATAGAGATTCCTTTGATGCCGTTACTACAAACTCTTTCAAATGATACAGATCCAAAACATAATTCAATTCAAGAAATGTATACTTTCATTTTTGAGAGCAAGATAATTTGGGGTGCATCAGCTAGAATGCTCAAGCAGATTACAGAAAAAATAAACAAACCATGAGTGAGTTGACTGCTTCTTTCAAATTAGGTGATTAAAGAAGAAATGTGTGTTAAAGAGAGATAATCTAAATAATTTAGTAAGAGGAACTACATTCTTCCAACATTCCGGAATAGCAATTACTTTTGTATTTATGCCAATAATTGCAAGCGGAGTTGCAGAATCTGTTTTTGAGATTGGCATAATTGTTGCAGCATTTGCATTTGCACAAATTTTAACTGAAACATATTTTGGTCGTATGTCAGATAGAAAGGCAAAACGATTACTATTCATAAGAGTTGGCTTCATTTTATGTGCACTTACATTCGGTTTACACTATTTTGCAGATAATACCACACACCTAATCATAGCAAGAATAGGTGCAGGAATAGCATCAGGGATAATGATTCCACCAATGTTGGCATATGCATATGAGGCAGGAAAAGGAAAGTCCAAAGTTGCATCAGTGATATCATTTCACGCTCTAGGATGGCTTGCAGGCATTGTTGCAGCAGGATTAGCAAACGATGAAAAATTAATTTTTGTTGTAAGTAGTGGATTTTTCATCATAGGTTTCTTAATTTCTTTGAAATTACCAAAATTACAAACAGAAAAAATTGTCGGTAAAGGGATTATTAAGAAAATAATTGTAAAAAACAAGTTTCTGTTTTCATCATTATTAATTAGACATATTGGAGCGGCTGCAGCATGGACAATATTACCAATTATGTTGATGGAGTATTTTGGAGCAGAATTATATCAAGTCTCAATCGTTTATGTAGCAAATACACTAACAGCATTTCTTGTAATGAATTTAATGTCAAAAAGAATTCAAATACAAAATATCACAAAATACAAAATCGGAATTGGTATGACAGTCATAGTATTTGTTGGATTAGCATTAATTACAGACTGGTGGATGGCATGGCCATTTATGGCAATAGTTGGATGTTCATGGGCATTTTTGTTTATTGGAGGAAATTTCCATTTGATGGAAAATAATCCAAGATCAACATCAACAGCAATCTTTAGTTCCACACTTGCAATTTCTACAGTTATCGGACCAGTGATAGCAGGTGCTATTGCATATTATACAGATTATACAATTGTGATGTATTTTTCAATTATAGTCACGCTATTTGCATTTATAATTTCAAGTAAAATGAAATCAGAGAAACCTAACGAAGTCCCCATTTAGTCATAACTTTATCTTCTAATTTTTTGAAGATAAAACCATCAATTAAGATTCCAATTCCCATTATAACAAGCATCATTGCAATCACTTGTGAGACATCATTTAGTTGTCTTCCAACATTTAGCAAGAATCCCAAACCTAAAAATGAAAAAAGAAGTTCAGCCCCAATTACGCCTCTCCATGCAAACGCCCATCCTTGTTTGAATCCAGTTATCATATATGGAAATGCAGCAGGTATCAGAATTGTTGTAACAAGCTGACTGCCTTTAGCACCCATATTTTTTGCAGCCTCAATAAATGATGGATCAATATTTTTTACTCCAGTGTATGTATTGATTGTAACAGCAAATATTGCACCAATTGCAGTAACAAAAATTATTCCATAGTCAGACAAACCAAACCATAGGATTGCAAGAGGAACCCATGCCACTGAAGGAATAGATTGTAGTCCGAGTACAAGTGAGCCAATTGTTTGATTAACAGTTTCAACACGAGCCATGAAAATTCCAAGTAACATTCCACCACTAATTGCAATTGCCAATCCAATTACCAAACGCCACATGCTAGTTGCAATTCCATAAAATAAACTTCCATCAGATATTCCATATAGTAGATCTTCTCCAACATCTATAGGAGAAGGAAATATGTTATCAGGCCAAATTTCTGCAGAGTCAATTCCTTGCCAAACTACAACAATTAGCACATAAAATGCGATTTTTTTACCTAAGAGATTTGGTTTCATCAAATAATCACCTTTACTTTGGCCCCTGATGTCTTAATGCAGCAAGAATCTCTTTTTCAAATTGTGACAAATTTTCATCTTCTGCAACACGAGGTCGTTTGTAATCAATATCAAGTGATTTTTTTACAACAGATGGTCTGTGACTAAATACTACAACGCGCGAACCAAGCACAGCTGCCTCAGGTACATTATGTGTTACAAATATTATGGTCTTTTTTGTTTTCTGCCAAATCATTTGCATCTCAACTAATAGTAAATCTCGAGTCTGAGAATCAAGTGCAGCAAATGGCTCATCCATTAACAATACATCAGGATCCATAACTAATGCACGTGCAATAGCAACACGTTGTTTCATTCCAGTAGAAAGTTGATACGTGTATGAATTTGCAAATTGAGATAATTGCATCATGTCAAGATATCTTTTAGATATATCATGACGCTCATTCTCAGGTATACCTGCAACTTTCAAACCATATTCAACATTATCTTCCACAGTTAACCATGGGAATAATGCACCTTCCTGGAATACCATTATTCTATCAGGTCCAGTGTTAACAAGTTTTTTTCCATCAAGTAATACTTCTCCCTCATCTGGTTTTTCCAATCCTGCCAAAATTCTAAGAAATGTTGATTTCCCACAGCCAGATGGGCCAACGATACAAACAAACTCTCCATCATTAACAGTTAAATTTACACCACCAATTGCCTTGAGAGGTTTACCATCATGCTGAAAATATTTTACAATATTTTTTGCTTCTATTTTACCCATCGTGATTTTCCTCGTTTGATGTCACTGATATATTTTCATGATAGAAAATTCCATCAAGTGAATAACCATCACGTCCAAGATATCCAAGTGCATCAGCACGTTCAGCAAAAGTATAAACAGAATTTTTTAATGGTTCAGATGTAATTATTATATTCGAGAATGATTTTTCCACAATATTTTCAGGTAATGTTCTGCCCATATAGCTTTTCAAGAATTCATTGTAAAGTTTTTTGGACTCATCAGGATGATTATTTATCCATTGGACAGTTTTTTCATTTGCGTTTATCCATTTTTTGATTATTTCAGGATTTTTTTCAATGTAATCTGATCTGCCTATTAGTAATACAGATGAAAATTTATTTTCTGGCCAAAATTCATTTTCATCAAATAAACGGACACCATCCAATTCCTCAACCAACATAGTTGCCCAAGGTTCAGGAACCCATGCACCATCAATGTCACCTTTTGCAAAAAGTGTGTAAATGTCAGGATTTGCAATATTCAAGACAAATACATCACCTCCTTTTTCAGCAGACTTTAAACCATTTTCTGCAAGATAATGCCGAAGTGATACATCTTGTGTATTGCTAATTTGAGGAGCGGCAACTCTCTTTCCAGAATAATTTTCAATTAATTCTAACCCAGAGTTTTTTTGTATTACAAAACTTGCCCCACCATTTGCTGCACCAGCAAGAATTTTCAAGTCATTACCATTAGACTTTAGAAAACCATTGATTACAGGACCAGGACCAACATACGCAATATCAACAGAATTTGAGAATATTGATTCGATTACCTGAGGACCACTATCGAAGATTTTTACTTCTATGTCCAAGTCATCATTCAGATTATTTGCAAAAGTTTGAGTTTCCATTCCTATAATTGGAACTGCATGAACAATACTTGGAAAAAATGCTACACGGATTTTATTTTGAGAATCGTCAACAGAAGCTTGAGTCAAGCCTACTAGAGCAATAATTCCAACAACTACAATTGCAATACCAACCAGATGTGTAATTTTCATAAAACAGCGTTATACCTGAAAGTTAAATAGCCATCGAATTTTAGCTATAGCTATTCATTTTCTGAATATAATTTTGAGCCCAAAATTGTTTATCATAAAAGATAAATGCCCACATACATTCAAACAGTTGCATTATGAAACAAAAATCAATACTCGCATTTTCAGGAGGATTGGATACATCAGTAGTTGTAAAGTATATGCAAGATATGCACAATGTGGATGTAATTACAGTAACAGTAGATGTAGGTCAAGGAGATGACAGTAACAAAATTGCAAATAAAGCAAAAAAACTTGGAGTAAAGAAACATTACAACATTGATGCAAAAAAAGAATTCGTTACAGATTATATTTTTCCAGCAATCAAAGCTAACGCATTATATCAGAAAAAATATTGTCTTGCAACAGCACTAGCAAGACCATTAATTGCTCATAAAGTACTTGAGATTGCAAAAAAAGAAAAAGTTTCATCATTAGCACATGGTTGTTCAGGTAAAGGAAATGATCAAGTACGTTTTGATAATACGTTAAGGGCAGGTTCTAATCTTCCAATCATTGCACCAATTCGTGATATGAATTTAGACCGTGAAACAGAATTAAAATTTGCAAGTAAACATGGAATTGAGATAGACAGTGTTGCAAAAAAATTCAGTATTGATCAAAATTTATGGGGAAGGGCAATCGAAGGTGGAGTTTTAGAGAATCCATTCAATGAACCACCTGATGATGCATTCATCTGGATAAAAACAAAAAACTTACCTGAAAAACCTACATATCTGAAAATCAAATTCAATAAAGGAATACCAGTAGAAGTGGATGGTAAAAAAATGCCTCCAGTAAAATTAGTAGAATATATCAACAAAAAAGCAGGTTCTAACGGTGTGGGAATAGTTGATCATATTGAAGATAGAGTGGTTGGAATAAAATCTCGGGAAGTTTATGAAACACCAGCTGCAATTTGTTTAATTGAAGCACACTCAGATCTTGAAAAAATGGTACATACAAAACATGAAACTAAATTCAAGACATTAGTAGATGATGAATGGGCATGGTTAGTTTATTCAGGATTATGGGATGATCCATTAAGAAAAGAATTGGATAAGTTCATTGAACAGGCTCAAAAACGTGTAACAGGAACTGTAAGATTAAAACTTCACAAGGGGAATGTAAGGGTGGTTGGAAGAGAATCGAAATATTCTCTTTATAGTCATGACATAGCCACATATGGAAAAGATTCAACATTTGATCAGAAATTGGCAAAAGGATTCGTCGAATTATGGGGAATGCAGTCAACACAAGCTAATAAATTCTAGAGATTTGTGCAAAGAAAAATATGAAATGTCCAGAATGTGACGCAAATATGAATATCCCAGAAGATGCCGCCGTAGGTGAAATTGTTTCTTGTGGAGATTGTGGTGCAGACTATGAAATCTCAAAAAAAGAAGGTTCCAATATTGAATTAAAAGAAGCAGAAACCGTAGGCGAAGACTGGGGAGAGTAATTGCAGAAAATTTGCATAGTGTTTGATAGGTTAAGAACCGAGGAAAAACTACTGCAAAAAAATGCAGAAGAACTTGGTTATGAAACATCAATGATTGATGCAAAGATTACTAGTTTTGATACAGACAGTAAACCAGAGAATTTTAAATTTGGGGATGTTGTTTTAGAACGTTGTGTAAGTTATTACCGTGGATTACATTTCACAGCATGTTTAGAATTCATGGACATACCAGTGATTAACAAATTTGATGTTGCAAACACCTGTGGAAATAAAATGATAACATCAATGTTGTTAAAAAAAAATAACATTCCTACTCCAAAGACATACTTTTCTTTTTCAGCAGAAGCAGCATTAGAAAATTTTGAAAACGTTGGATATCCACTAGTCATAAAACCAATAATTGGAAGTTGGGGAAGAAGTGTCATGCCAATTAAAGACAAAGATACAGCAGAAGCTGTAATTGAAAACAGACAAGTGACAGATGGACCTCAAGATAGGATTTATTATTTACAAGAGATGATTGATCGTCCACCACGAGATATTCGAGTCATTACTGTAGGTGATCAAGCTGTATCAGCAATGTATAGAAAATCATCAGGAGGCTTTAAGACAAACATTGCACTAGGGGCAGATCCAGAACTTTGTGAAATTACAAAAGAAATTGAAGACTTGTGTGAAAAAACATCAAAAGCAGTAGGTGGGGGAATTCTAGGAATTGACTTAATGGAAGATAAAAAAAGAGGTTTAGTTGTACACGAGGTAAATAATACTGTGGAGTTTAAGGGATTGGTAAAAGTCTCAAAGAAGAACATTCCAAAAGAGATGATCGACTATGCAGTTCGTAATATCAAGTAATGATAGTAATTACTGTTAAATTATGCGTTTTTAAGAATAGATTATGAAAGTAGGGATTGTTGGAGCCTCAGGATATGTTGGAGGAGAAGTTCTTAGATTACTTCTTAGCCATCCTAAAGTTGAAGTTTCAATGGTAACATCAAGACAACATGTAGGAAAATTTCTACATAAAGCTCAACCTAGTCTTAGAGGATTTACTGATTTAAAATTTTCTGAATTAGACTATGAAAAAATGAGCGATACATGTGATATAGTTTTCACCGCAGTCCCACATGGTACCGCAACTGAAATCGTAAAAGCATTGTATGACAGAGGAATGAAAATTATAGATTTGAGTGCAGATTATCGTTTGCATAATCCAGAAGATTATGGAAAATGGTATGGATGGGAACATCCACATCCAGATTATTTAGAAAAATCAGTATTTGGAGTACCTGAATTGCATAGAGAAGAAATTAAAAAATCACAGTTAGTTTCATGTCCAGGATGTATGGCAGTAACTTCTATACTTGCATTAAATCCACTAATCAAAAATAATTTAATTGATGAAGAGCACATTGTCGTTGATTCAAAAATTGGTTCTTCAGGTGCAGGTGCAGGTGCAGGAACAGCACATGCAATGCGTGCAGGAGTTATTAGACCATACAAGCCAGCAAAGCATAGACATACAGGAGAAATTGAACAGGAATTAAGTCAAACAGCAGGAAGAAAGATCAAGGTATCCATGAGTCCTCATGCAGTGGATGTAGTTCGAGGAATTTTGTGTACAAACCATACATTCCTTAAAAAAGATATTGATGAAAAAGAACTTTGGAAAATATACAGAGCAGAATATAGTGAAGAACGATTTATCAGATTAATTAGAGATAAAGATGGTTTACATAAATTCCCAGACCCAAAATTCTTAGTTGGTTCAAATTTCTGCGATATCGGATTTGATCTAGACAGAGACAACAATAGATTAGTTGCTCTATCGGCATCAGATAACTTGATGAAAGGTGCAGCAGGTTCTGCAGTTCAAAACATGAATGTCATGGCAGGATTTGATGAGTTCGAAGGAATTATGTATTCCCCACTAACACCAGTATAATAGATGATTACAATAAAGATTGGTGGGAGTGTAGTAGATAATCTACATCCATCAACAATAGATGATATCAAAAAAGTTGTAAAACGAGAAGGTGTCATACTAGTACATGGTGGAGGTAAAGAGGTAACAAAAGTTACAGAACAATTGGGCAAAGAACCTAAATTTGTTGTATCACCTAGTGGAATAAAGAGTCGATATACAGACAAAGAAACTTCCGAGATTTTTACAATGGTAATGTCAGGAAGAATAAATAAAACAATTGTTCAAATGTTACAAAAAAATGGAATCAATGCAGTTGGATTATCAGGCATGGACGGAAAAACAATTGAAGCCAATAGAAAGAAAAAGTTAATGATTATGAATGAAAAGGGAAGAAAACAAGTCATTGATGGCGGATATACTGGAAAAATTTCAAATGTAAATTCAGATTTAATTAAAACTATTATGGATAAAGGCTACACACCAGTGATTTCTCCAATCGCAATAAGTGAGGAATCTGAATTTCTA
>Ga0257111_1000979_pt1 | contig 11733 bp, 7 predicted proteins | sample LP_taG_6_FD_191567 | JGI IMG/M metagenome (GOLD analysis project Ga0257111, IMG submission 191567) | Marine microbial communities from Northeast Subartic Pacific Ocean, Canada - LP_J_2015_P26_500m | ecosystem: Environmental > Aquatic > Marine > Oceanic | place: Canada: Northeast Subartic Pacific... | reverse complement strand
TTAAATGTCAAAATCTCTATCAACATTCAGCGCATTAATTTGCACGATTATATGGGGAACTACTTTTATAGCACAAGATACCGGTATGCAGGTTATAGGACCTTATGTTTTTAATGGCGTTAGGTTTATTGTAGGATTTTTGGCACTAATACCTTTTTATTTATTATTAGAAAAAAAAAATACTTATAAAGTAGTTTCTAAAAACAAGAGCAAGTTTATTTATTTATCGATTTTAATTGGATTGTTTTTGTTTCTTGGAACAGTTTTTCAACAAGTGGCTTTATTGTATACAGATGTTGCAAATGCTGCATTTTTTACAATTATTTACGTACCAATGGTTCCAATAATAGTTTTTTTTCTATTTAAAAAAGACATTCATTGGAGTGTATGGCCATCAGTAATGCTATGTGTAATTGGTGGTTATTTACTTACAAATTTTCATGATGCAACAATTAGACTGGGTGACACGTTAGTTATTATAGGTGCAATATTTTGGAGTCTTCATATAATTTTTATAGGAAAAATTATTGAAGAGTTCGATGCTCCTATTTTAATTGGTTTAATTCAAACAATAATAGTATCTACCTGTTCTATTATTCTAGCTTTAATTTTTGAAGATTTTATTTTAAAAAATATTTTAGCTCAAAAGGTTCAAATTCTTTATGCCGGTATATTATCAGGAGGAATTGCTTTTGTACTTCAGATATATGCGCAAAAAAATATTTCCCCGGCACCTGCAGCAATTATCTTTTCTTTGGAAGGTGTTTTTGCAACAATTGCAGCTTGGATTATTTTGAGCCAAATGTTAAATATTAATAATATTCTAGGTTGTAGTTTTATTTTAGTAGGTGTGCTGATATCTCAATTATTACCAGAGATAAATTTTTCTAAACATAAACAACAATAAATAAAATAAAAGCTAAGATTATTCTGTAATATACAAAAAATTTAAAATCAAAATTTTTTACATATGTTAAGAAAAATTTTATTGTTAAATATGAAATAAAAAAAGAAAATATAATTGAAAATAAAAAAACTAAATTAAAATCTATTTTAGTTTTCAATATATCTTGAATACCTAAAAAACTTGCTCCTCCCAAAGCAGGTATAGAAAGATAAAAAGCTATTTTAGAAGAGTCCACTCTGTCAAAATTTAAAAATCTCGAAACTGTTATAACTATACCGGATCTGCTGACTCCAGGTATAATTGCAAGCACTTGAAATAAACCTATAATTAAAATACTTTTATAACTCAGATTTACTTCTATTTTATTTTTTATTTGTGATCTGTCAGAAAAGTATAAAAGTATTCCAAATAGTAATGTGGTCCATGCAATAATTTTTAAATTTCTAAAATATTCTATTAAACCAGTTGAGTAAAATATGTAACCTATGATTATTAATGGTATTGATCCCAAAATTATTAAAATAGATAAATCCTTATTTTTTGCAAAATTGAATAAATCTTTTCTAAAATAAAATATAATTGCAATTAAAGATCCTAAGTGAAGACTAATATCAAGTTGCAAAGAGCTAATATTGAGATTGTAGATTTTAGAAACTAATATTAAATGAGCCGATGAACTCACAGGTATAAATTCTGATAATCCTTGAATAAATCCTAAAATTGATGCTTCTATGTATTTTGAAATCATTAAATTAGCACTTGATATCCAAAATATAGTTAAAATAAAGCAATAACATAGATGCATAACAAATATGCAAATATTAAAAAAATCCTTTAATTATATAGTTTTTTAATAATATAAGTCATAAACTATGACCTAATGTTGGTTTATTTGAATGAAATATTGATATATAGCAGATCTTATGACGGAAAAAATGTTAAAATTTGTGGGTATAGATCAACAAAATCCTAAAAAAAGAGACAAACTAATAAGAAAAGGTGATTTTAATGAAATATATAGCGAATTTATTAATGAAAAAGCGAAGGAACAGTCAAGTAGGTGTTCACAGTGTGGAGTACCCTTTTGTCAGGTGCATTGCCCATTAGGCAATAATATACCTGATTGGTTAAAATTAACTGCAGAAGGTAGGCTTCAAGATGCTTATCAATTATCTCAAGCTACAAATAACATGCCAGAAGTATGTGGAAGAATTTGTCCCCAAGATAGATTATGTGAAGGTAATTGTGTAATTGAACAATCTGGTCATGGCACGGTTACCATAGGTTCAATCGAAAAATTTATTACCGAAACAGCATGGGAAAATGATTGGGTTCAGCCAATAAAAGTAGTCAATGAAATTGACCAAAGTATTGGGATCATTGGCGCTGGTCCAGCAGGTTTAGCTTGTGGTGAAGAACTTAGAAAAAAAGGTTATCAAATTACTATATACGATCGTTATGATAGAGCAGGAGGTTTGTTAATTTATGGCATACCAAACTTTAAACTAGAAAAATTTGTAGTTGAAAGAAGAGTTAAACTTTTAAAAGAAGGAGGAATAAATTTTGTTCAAAATTTTGAAGTTGGAAAAAACTTATCTTTAAAACAATTAAGAGAAAAACATGATGCAATTTTGATAGCTACAGGAGTCTATAAGGCCCGAGAAGTTAGTATAGCTGGTAGCAACTTAAAAAATATTTTTCAAGCAATAGAATTTCTAACTGCATCAAATAGAAAAGGATTGGGTGATAAAGTTGAAACGTTTGATAATGGAACTTTAGACGTTAAAGAAAAAAATGTAATAGTTATAGGAGGCGGCGATACTGCGATGGATTGCGTTAGAACTTCTATAAGGCAAAATGCAAAATCAGTAAAATGCATTTATAGACGTGATAAAGAAAATATTCCCGGCTCCTCAAGAGAAGTTGCAAATGCCGAGGAAGAAGGGGTTGAATTTATTTGGTTAAGTAACCCAAAAGAGTTTAAAGGCAAAGATAAAATTGAAAGCTTAATAGTTGATAAGATTAAGTTAGGAGAACCAGATGAAAGTGGAAGAAGAAAACCAATTGTTCAAAAAAATTCTGAATTTGAAATTAAAGCAGATATAGTTATAAAAGCACTAGGCTTTGATCCTGAAGCACTTCCTATATTGTTTGATGAAAATAAATTGAAAATTACAAAATGGGGAACAATAAAAACAGATTTTGATACAATGGAAACGAATATAACCGGTGTTTTTGCTGCTGGCGATATTGTGAGAGGAGCTTCATTAGTTGTTTGGGCAATTAAAGACGGAAGAGATGCCGCAACCTCAGTAGACAATTATTTGCAATCGAAAAAAAATAAAAAAGTAGCTTAATGAATATAAGAACAAAGAATTTAAAAATTTTAAAAGAAAATTCAGTTTATAACGAGTCAATGGAACATGATTCATGTGGCGTCGGATTAGTAGCATCTACCGAAGGTGTAAAATCTAGAAAAGTTGTAGAGCAAGGAATAGAGGCGTTAAAAGCAGTTTGGCATAGAGGCGCAATTGATGCAGATGGAAAAACGGGAGACGGTGCAGGTATTCATATAGAAATACCATCAAATTTCTTTATAGAAAAAATTGAGAATTATGGCCGAAAATATGATGGAGGAGTAATTTGTGCTGGAATGATTTTTTTACCAAGAAACGATTATAATGCTCAGGAAAAATGCAAAACATACATTGAAACTGAACTTTTAAAAAATAATTTTAATATTTACAGATGGAGACAAGTTCCAATTAATACTGGTGTATTAGGTTCAAAAGCTGAAATAACTAGGCCTGAAATTACTCAAGTTTTATTCACACCAAAAAACAAGTCAATAAATGGAAAAGATTTAGAAAGAAAACTTTATGAAACTAGAAGAAAAATAGAAAAAGAATGTTTGAAAAATCACTTAAATCAATTTTATATTTGTTCGTTTAGTTCAAAATCAATCATATATAAAGGGATGTTTTTAGCAGAATCTTTATCAGAATTTTATTTAGATTTACAAGACGAAAGATTTACATCAAGATATGCTATATTTCATCAAAGGTTTTCAACAAACACTGCACCAAGCTGGAATCTTGCCCAACCATTTAGAGCGATTGCTCATAATGGAGAAATAAATACTTTAAAGGGCAATATTAATTGGATGAAAGTTCATGAAGAAGAAATGTTTAGTCCTTTATTTGAAGATATGGAAAATCTAAAACCAGTTATTTCAACGGAAAACTCAGACTCAGCTTCATTAGACAATGTATTTGAATTACTAAATATGTCCGGTCATTCTGCACCCTTAGCTAAGATTATGTTAATACCCGATGCATGGTCTAAGAAAAGTAAAATACTCCCAAGAGATCATTTACAATTATTTAATTTTTTAAATAGCACAATGGAACCATGGGATGGGCCTGCCGCTATTGCTGCAACTGATAATGATTGGGTTATAGCCGCAACAGATAGGAATGGTTTGAGACCATTAAGATATACGGTTACTAGAGATAAATTATTATTTGCAGGTTCGGAGACAGGAATGGTTGATTTAGATGAAAAAAAAATTGTTACCAAAGGCAGATTAGGACCGGGAGAAATAATAGGTGTTAGAATTGAAAAAGGAAAAGTTTATAAAAATAGTGAAATCAAAAATTACCTAGCAAAAGAATATAAAAATTTTAACAATCAAATTATAGATTTAGATAAAAAATTTCTTATTAAAGATGAAAAAAATGAATTTTCAGTAGAAGAATTAAGAATTCTTCAACATTGTTTTGGTTATAGCATTGAAGATTTGGAACTAATTCTCCATCCAATGGTAGAAGAATCAAAAGAAGCAACAGGATCAATGGGCGATGATACCCCGCTAGCAGTTTTATCAGATAAATATCGGCCACTTTATCATTTTTTTAGACAAAATTTTAGCCAGGTTACAAATCCGCCTATAGATTCTTTAAGAGAAAATAAAGTTATGAGTCTTAAAACTAGATTTGGGAACCTAGGTAATATTTTGGACTTTGGTAATTTAACTGAAGAAAATATATATGTTTTAGATAGCCCTATATTATCAAATTCTCAGTTTAAAAAATTTGTTAATTATTTTGGCGGTAATTCTAAAATTTTAGATTGTACTTTTGATGAACAGGATAATATTGAAAATGCATTAAATAATTTAAAGTACGAGGTAGAAAAACTAGTTAGAGAAGGGATTAATCAGTTAATTCTTACAGACAAAAATATATCAAAAGAAAAATTACCAATTCCAATGCTTTTATGCATTGGTGCCATTAATACACACTTAATTAATCTTGGATTGAGAGGGTACGTTTCAATTAATGTTCAAACAGGAGATGCTCTAGACACCCATTCTTTTGCAACTTTAATTGGTGTTGGGGCAACAACTATAAATCCTTATTTAGCTTTCGACAGCATACATCAAAGATATACAAAAATGCTTTTTGGGAATCTAAATTTTGAAGAGTGTATTTCAAGATACATTAAATCAGTAAATCTTGGATTATTAAAAATTATGTCGAAGATGGGTATTTCAGTATTAAGCTCTTATAGAGGCGGATGTAACTTTGAAACTGTAGGATTAAGCAGAACATTAGTAAAAGATTATTTTCCAGGAATTTTATCAAAAATTTCTGGGATCGGATTAAATGGAATTGAGAAGAAAATAAGAAAAATTCATAAGGAAGGATTTAAATCTACTTCCAAAATTCTTCCAATCGGTGGAATTTATAAATATAGAAAAAATGGTGAAGCTCATCAATATCAAGGTAAATTAATTCATTTAATTCAAACTGCTGTTACGGAAAATTCTTATGATATTTATAAAAAATATGTTGATGGAATTTATAATTTTAAACCAATTAACTTAAGAGACTTAATAGGTTTTAAGGTAAAAAAATCAATAAGTATTGATGAAGTAGAATCTGCACCAAGCATTATGAAAAGATTTGGAAGTGGAAGTATGTCTCACGGGGCTTTATCAAAAGAGGCGCATGAAACTTTAGCAATTGGAATGAATAGAATTAGAGGCGCTTCATGTAGCGGTGAGGGAGGTGAAGATGAAAAAAGATTTAAAGTTAAAGAAAATGGAGACAGTGCAAACTCAAGAGTTAAGCAAATAGCATCAGCTAGATTTGGTGTAACAATAAATTATTTAAATAATTGTAATGAAATAGAAATTAAAATTGCTCAAGGTGCAAAACCAGGAGAAGGAGGACAGCTTCCAGGTTTTAAAGTTACTGATGAAATAGCAAGACTAAGACACTCAACACCCGGCGTTACATTGATTTCTCCTCCTCCCCATCATGATATTTATTCAATAGAAGATCTTGCTCAATTAATCTACGATCTTAAACAGATAAATCCTAAAGCAAGAATTGGTGTAAAATTGGTTGCATCTTCAGGAATCGGAACTATTGCAGCTGGTGTAGCCAAGGCAAAAGCAGATATAATATTAATTTCAGGACATTCCGGAGGTACCGGAGCAACTCCTCAAACAAGTGTTAAATATGTAGGTATTCCTTGGGAGATGGGATTAACAGAAGCCAATCAAATATTAACTTTAAATAATTTACGTCACCAAGTTACACTAAGAACTGATGGCGGAATTAAAACTGGCAGAGATGTAGTGATAGCAGCAATGATGGGAGCGGAAGAGTATGGTGTTGCCACCACCTCTCTTGTTGCAATGGGCTGTATTATGGTTAGGCAATGTCATTCAAATACATGTCCTGTTGGAGTGTGTACCCAAGATAAAAAACTAAGAGAAAAATTTACCGGAACTCCAGATAAAATTGTTAATCTTTTTACTTTTATTGCTGAAGAAGTAAGAGAGATTTTAGCAGAATTAGGATTTAAAAATTTAAATGAGATAATAGGAAGGACCGATCTATTAAAGCAAGTTAGCAAAGGATCTTCTAACTTAGATGATTTAGATTTAAATCCTTTGTTTGTTCAAGCAGATCCTGGATTAAACAAAAGATATTGTGAAAATGCAATTATTAATAGTGTTCCAGATACTTTAGATCAAAAAATATGGCCCGAGATTGAGCAATCAATTGATAAGAATGAAATTATAGAAAAAGAATTTAAGATTAAAAATACAAATAGAGCAGTTGGAGCGAGAATTTCTTATCATCTATATAAAAAATTTGGAAACAACATGTTAGAAGAAAATTCAGTTTCTTTAAATTTTTTTGGATCGGCCGGTCAATCATTTGGGGCTTTTGGGGTTAAAGGATTGAAGTTGATTTTAAAAGGTGATGCAAATGATTATGTTGGAAAAGGATTATCTGGCGGCACCATTGTAATTAAATTACAGGAGGAAAGTAATTTAGTATCTAATGAAAATACAATAATTGGAAATACAGTTTTATATGGAGCAACATCTGGGTATTTATATGCCGCTGGACAGGCTGGAGAAAGATTTGCTGTTAGAAATTCTGGAGCAACAGCAGTTATAGAAGGATGTGACTCTAATGGGTGTGAATATATGACTGGTGGAAACGTTCTAATTCTTGGAGAGGTTGGAGATAATTTTGCAGCAGGAATGACCGGTGGTATGGCATTTGTTTATGATGTTAATAATAAGTTTGAAAAAAAAGTTAATCCAGAAAGTGTTATATGGCAAAGGCCAGAAACAGAATTTTGGATAAAATTTCTTAAAGATTTAATTTTAAATCATTCAAGAGAAACAAATTCAATATTTGCCAATAAATTATTAGATAATTTTGAAAATGAAATTATAAATTTTTTTCAAGTATGTCCAAAAGAAATTGTAGACAAACTTGATAATCCACTAACACTTAATAAAACTTTGGGTGTAGCTAGTTAAATAGTATTTTTAGTATTATAATATAAGATTTTATCTAATTCTTTGTTTATTTTTTTTAAATTAAATTTATTTGATAAACTGTGATCTCCATTTTTAATAACTACAATTTTTTTCTTAGCTTTATTAAAATTATTTAAAATTTTTTTTGAATAGCTTACAGGAACAACCTCATCTTTTGAACCGTGCACCATAGTTACAGGTATTTTTGTAATATATTTTTTGTTTAAAACTTTGTTATTTTTTCCATCTTTTATCAGTTGGTATGTTATTGGGTATTCATATTCACCGTGTTTTAATTGATAAATTTTTTTTTTAATAATTTCTTTTTTTATTTCTTTCGAAAATTTTTTCCACATAAGTCTTTCCAAAAACTCAGGAGCGGATCCTATACCCAAGAAACCCTTAATCTGATTCTTAAAGTATTTGAATTGGTTTAAAGACAGCCAAGATCCCATGCTTGAGCCAACCAAAATAAATTTTTTTTTTTTAATTATTTTTTTTATTGTAATTCTTGCTTCTTCGGTCCACTTAGATATATTACCTTTTGTAAATTTACCTGAAGATTTTCCATGACCAGAAAATTCAATTGCCAAAAATCCCAATTTTCTTTTTTTACAATATTTTAAAAAATTTTTTGGCTTATTTCCCTCAATGTCAGACATAAAACCGTGTAAAAAAACTACATATAAATTTGCATTTTGATTAATAGATAAATACCTCAACCTTTTAAATTTAGAAATTTTTAAAAATTTAAAATTACTCATAATAAATATTTCAATATTGTGATAATATATTACTTTATTAAATGCCAACTAAATTAAAAGTTTTACAAGTTATTCCCAAACTAGGTTATGGAGGAGCCGAAACTGGTTGTTATGATATTGCTCATTATTTAAATGAAAATGATTGCAAGTCATACATAATTACTAGCGGCGGAGAATTAACAAAGTTTATAAATAAAAAAAAAGTAAAACTAATAAGGCTTCCAGTTCAATCAAAAAATCCAATAATTATGTTGTTTAATGCTATAATAATTTCTTTAATTATTCTTTTTTGTAATATTAATATAGTGCATGCAAGAAGTAGAGCTCCCGCTTGGTCTTGCTTATTAGCAACAAAAATTACAGGCAGAAAATTTGTTACAACTTTTCATGGAACTTATAATTTTAATAGTAAATTAAAAAAGTTTTATAATTCTGTGATGGTAAGATCAAATTTAATTATTGCAGGATCAAATTTTATTTTTTCACATATAAATGAAAATTATTCTGAGTACTTAAATACAAACAAGAAATTTTTAGTAATTTTTAGAGGAATTAATACCGATTATTTTGATCCTTCTACAACATTAGAAAAAGATGAAGATAATTTATTTAAATCTTGGGAACTGAAGACTGAAAAAAAAATTATATTATTTCCCGGTAGATTAACTTCTTGGAAAGGTCAAGAAATGTTTTTAGACTCAATAAATAAAGTTAACATACAATTAGGCCACGATGCATTTATTGCTGTAATATTAGGAAGTGATCAAGGTAGAGAGTTATATAAAAAAAAACTTATAAGATTAGTTGAACAATATAGATTAACCAATCAAGTGAAATTTGTAGACCACTGCGAAAATATGCCAGTAGCATACAAAATTTCGAATTTTGTAGTATCAGCATCTATTGAACCAGAATCCTTCGGAAGAATATCGGTTGAGGCTCAATCAATGCGGAAACCAATTTTAGCTAGTAATATTGGAGGATCAAAAGAAACAATTATTGATAATAAAACTGGAATTTTATTCGAGTCAGGCAATTCAGAGAAAATGTCAAAAAAAATTATTGAATTATTAAATTTAGACGAAAGTACACTAAATCAAATGGGTATCGAGGGTCGAAAAAACGTAATAAATAAATTTAATGTTGAAAAAATGTGTTTTTCTACTTATTCAGAGTACAAAAAGCTAATTAATTAAATGCCTAATATAACTCTTCCTGATGGAAAAAAAATTTCTTTTGATAAAAAAATCAATGGAATTCAAATAGCTGAAAAAATTAGCAAATCTCTTTCTAAACAAGCTTTAATAATAAGTGTTGATGGAGAGTTAAAAGATTTAAACCTTGATATAGAAAAAGATTGTTCAGTTAAAATAATTACCTCCAAAGATAGCGAAGGTTTAGATGCCATAAGGCATGATGCTACTCATATTATGGCAATGGCAGTTCAAGAATTATTTCCTGGAACAAAAATTGCAATTGGTCCAGCAATAAAAGATGGTTTTTATTATGATTTTTCGAGAAAAGAACCTTTCACACCGCAAGATTTAGAAAAAATTGAAATTAAAATGAAAGAAATTGTTGAAAATGATGAACGTACGCGCAGAGAAGTTTGGGAAAGAAAAAAAGCCAAAGATCATTACAAAAAAATTGGAGAAGATTATAAAGTTCAGCTTGTAGATAGTATTCCAGAAGATCAAGAGGTTTCAGTTTATTATCATGGAAAATGGTATGATTTATGTCGAGGACCTCATTTAACATCAACAGGCAAAATTGGAAAGTTTTTTAAACTTACAAAAGTTTCAGGTGCATACTGGAGAGGCGACTCCAATAATGAAATGTTGCAAAGAATTTACGGAACATGCTGGCCATCTCAAAAAGAATTAGATGACTATTTAAAAAGAATTGAAGAAGCAGAAAAAAGAGATCATAGAAAATTAGGTAAAGAAATGGATTTATTTCACTTTCGTGAAGAAAGCCCTGGCGCAGTATTCTGGCATGAGAAAGGGTGGAATCTTTTTCAAAAATTAGTTTCATATATGAGAATGAAGCAAAATATAGCCGGCTATAAAGAAATTAATACACCTGAAATTTTGGATAGATCTTTATGGGAGAAATCTGGTCATTGGGAAAAATTTGGAGCAAATATGTACACATCAAAAACTCCTGATGAAAAAATATTCGTAATTAAACCCATGAACTGCCCAGGATGCGTTCAAGTTTTTAATCAAGGTTTAAAAAGTTATAGAGATTTACCATTAAAAATGTCAGAGTTTGGAAAAGTCCATCGCTACGAACCTTCTGGAGCTCTTCATGGTTTATTAAGGGTTAGAGCTTTTACACAAGACGATGCCCATATTTTTTGTACAGAAGATCAAATAACAGAAGAGTGTTTATCGGTAACAAATTTAATATTAGAGATCTATAAAGATTTGGGTTTTGAAAATGTTATCTTAAAATACTCAGACCGACCTGATTTACGAGTTGGAGATGATAGTGTTTGGGACAAAGCTGAAGCTGCATTATTAGAAGCAATAAAAGTATCAAAACTAGAATATTCAATTAATAAAGGAGAAGGTGCTTTTTATGGACCAAAAATAGAGTTTGTTTTGAGAGATGCAATTGGAAGAGATTGGCAATGTGGAACTTTACAAGTAGATTTAAATTTACCTGGAAGACTCGGAGCATCTTATGTTGATAAAGATGGAAATAAAAAAATTCCGGTTATGCTTCATAGAGCCTTATTTGGTTCTTTAGAAAGATTTATTGGAATAATAATTGAACACTATTCAGGCAAATTACCTTTTTGGATAACTCCCCTGCAATCAGTAGTAATTCCTGTTTCAAATGACTTTGATGAATATGCAAAAAAAGTTTATCAACAATTGAAAAAAGCAGGAATATCAACTGAAGCAGATCTTAAGAATCATAATTTAAACTATAAAATAAGAGATCATTCTTTATCAAAAGTACCTTTGCTATTAATTTGTGGAAAAAAAGAAGTTGACACTAACTCAGTAACTATTAGAAGATTGGATTCTAATAAACAGGAAAATATGGAATTAAAAAAATTTCTAGAAAAATATTCTGCTTTTAACAAAGCACCCTCAATTTAAGTGGCAGATTTCAAAAAAAACTATTTTCAGAGAAGAACTAAACTTAGAGGACCCAGATCAAACAATAGAATTACTTCACCAGATGTCCAAGTTATT
>Ga0257111_1000978_pt1 | contig 11740 bp, 10 predicted proteins | sample LP_taG_6_FD_191567 | JGI IMG/M metagenome (GOLD analysis project Ga0257111, IMG submission 191567) | Marine microbial communities from Northeast Subartic Pacific Ocean, Canada - LP_J_2015_P26_500m | ecosystem: Environmental > Aquatic > Marine > Oceanic | place: Canada: Northeast Subartic Pacific... | reverse complement strand
ATCGACGGTCTGGCCGACCCGGTAGTGGCGGTGGATCGACCGGGTGCCGTCCGCGTCGACGGACGCCTCGGCTTCGCCCAGTCGGCCTTCGCCGTCGGACTACCGGTCGCCATCGAGTCGGCCCGGACCAACGGAATCTGCGGCATGTCCGTGGAACACACCCATACCTGCACCTCGCTGGGCTACTTCACGGAGCAGTTCGCCTGTGCCGGGCTCCTGGCCATCGGTGCCACCAACGCCACGCCCCGGGTATCGCCGCCCGGTGGATCCACGCCGGTGCTGGGCACCAACCCGATAGCCATGGCCGTCCCCGACGGCTCCGGCGGCGTCGCATTCCAGTTCGACTTCTCGACCAGTGCCGTGGCCCTCGGGAAGATCACCATGGCACTGGCGGCAGGCGAGGAGATCCCGCTGGGATGGGCGATCGATGCCGACGGCCACCCGACGACCGATCCGCGGGCCGCCCTGGACGGTTCGCTGGTCTCAGCCGGCGGCTACAAGGGCTACGGCATCGGCCTCATGGTCGAGGTGCTCGCAGCGGCCCTGACCGGTTGTCGCCTCAGCGCCGACGTGCCACCTCTCAAGACACCCGACGGCGAGCCCCATGACCTGGGCCAGTTCTACGTCGTGGTCGACCCCACCTCGTACAGCGGGGCCGGATTCCACGAGAGGATCGTGGCACTGGGAGAAAGCATCGTGGGGCAACCCGGCGCACGCCTCCCGGGAGCCGACCGGGTGCCGATGGACCCGGTGGAGGTCGAAGACGACGTGTGGAAGCTCGTCCTGGAGTTGGCAGGCGGCTGAAAGGCCAGGCTCGACAGGCTCAGGGTTCGATCCCGTCCAGGATCGCCTCGGAGACCAGGAACCGACCGGCCATGGCCTCCAGACGGTTGAAGGCCACACGGTCCACGCTCAACCCACCCCGGTGGGCCTCGACAGATGACGGTCGATCCGCCACACCGGTTCTGAGCCTCAGCCCTGAGACAGGTAGGCCTGCTGTGGCGTCGATCGGCAGGTCGTCCACCACCACGCCACGACCCGCCATCTCCGCGATGGTCGAGACCAGGAATGCAAGCGGCACGGGTGCCTCGAACTCCGCCCTCGCCGAGCCGGTGGTCCGGGCGTCGCACTCCGCTTCGGCCAGGACGTCGGGTGCCCGAACCGGCGCCGAACCGGCGGGGTCCTCAGCCTCGAAGACCCCGACCGCAACCGCGACCGCTCCCCCCCACCGGGCCTCCGCCACCATCACGTTGCGGGCCACACGGTCCGCAGTCCCGGGGTCACAGCCCGCCACCCGGGCACAACGGAAGACCAGGTCGTACACCTCCCGCGGAGCCACCACCAGTGATTCGATCAATGACCGGCCGGTCCTCGGGAATCGGGGCTCACCCGAAGACCTCGCCGAAGAGGCGCAACCAGTTGCCTCCCAGTACGAGGTCGCGGTCCACCGGTGAGAAGCCCGCCTCGTCCAGACCATCGGAAAGGCTCCCGAAGTCCTTCGGGCCGTCGAACCAGGTCGGCCACGGCGGGAACGACGGTGCTTCAGCCGGTTCGGTCGCCCGATCCCACCGACCGTTTCGCATCCACCCGAGGGCATCCGGGTTCCAGCCCAGGACGGCGTCGGACCCGATACCCACGTGCTCCACGCCGATCGTCGCGGCCAGGTCGGCGAGCATGCCGCAGTACTGCGCCCGGGTCACGTCCGCCCCGCCCATGAACAACGGGTAGAGGGTGCATCCGACCACCCCGCCGCGTTCGGCCACGGCTGCCACCAGGTCGTCCGGCTTGTTGCGCGGCGAGTCGCAGAACGAGGCCGGGTTGCCGTGGGTGATGGCTATGGGTGCCGACGAGGCGTGCACGGCGTCCATCCCCGTCCTATTGCCGACATGGGAGATGTCGACCAGCACACCCGCCCCGTTCAGGGCAGCAACCATCCGGTGGCCCACCCTGGTGAGGCCACCGTCATGCGGTTCCCAGCAGCTCGAGCCGAGGTGGTTGGAGATGTTGTAGGTGAGCTGCACCACCCGGATTCCGACGTCGGCGAATATGCCGGCCATCTCCGGGTCGTCGCCCAGCATCGTGCTGTTCTGGAAGCCGAGGAGCACTGCCAGGACGCCGTCGGCGACCGCCCCGTGGATCTCGTCCACCGAGCGCACGATCCGGACCAGGTCCTCGTTGTTGCGACAGACGTGGCGGAAGGCGCCGATCCTGGCCATCGCTCCACTGAGGTCCTCCCAGACCCCGACGGTGGCGTGGACCACGTCGACTCCACCCGAGCGGACCTCGACCATCACCTCGCGGGACCAGTCGTTTATCTGCAGGCCGTCGATGATCATGGTCTTCTCCTGTCGTCCTGTGCACCGGGATTCTCCGACATGCCGGGCCTGGGCGGAAGCACCCAGTCGTCGGTCACGTCGGGGCCCATGTCCTCCAGCCGTGGTGCCCCCTGGAAGAGGGTCACCCGGAGCCAGTCCGTGGACTTGGGCTTGTAGTTGTCCATGCCGTACATGGCCAACTGGAACCGCTGGATTTGCAGCGGCAGGTAGTCGGCGGAACAGGCGTTGTCCCTGGGTTCGCCGTAGCGGCGGTCGCTGGCATGGAGTCGTTCCACCGCCATGCGGTGCTCCGGATATCGGGACAGGACCCGATGCATCGGGGTGTCGTCATCCCATTCCCGCAGCGCAGCCCGTAACCGCCACAGGCGAAGGGCCACGTCGATGGCCACGTCTCGGTGCTCCGGTGGCAACCGGTCGCGTCGGGCACGCCGGGGCTCCTCGGTGTTGTCACTGACCACCCACCAGTACCTGTCGGACCCGGGTCCGTCCAGGTCGAGGCCTGCCAGCCATCCGAACCGCCCGTCGAGCAGGGACCGCGTCTCGGCGACCGTGGTGCCGGGATCGGCCGATGACCGTTCGTCCACCAGGAACAGGGCGTCGAACTGGTCGTCGTCGCCGTCATGGAGTTCCAGGAGCAGTGAGACCACCATCTCGGCGGTCTCCGGTCCGTCCAGCTCGGCCCACCGGTAGAGGGAGTCGAAAGGCAGTTCGTCTCCCGAGACCGCACGCCAGGCGACGGCAATCCGCTCCAGGACCGGCACCAGCGAACGGGAGTTCAGGAACGGATGGCAGTCGTCGTCGGTGCCCGCCGCAAAGTGCCGATGGGCGCGCGCCATCCATGCCTCGAGCAGTTCTGCTGCTGACGCATCTCCCGGCCGCCCCCTGACGTCAGCCAGGGCCACCTCCCGCACCCCCACCCAGGCGTCCAGGACCCGGGGGTGCTTGAAGGCGTACGGGACCAGGCCCAACCCGGTGGCGTTGCCCAGGCCGAAGTAGTGGCGCCAGCCTCCCTCGAAGCGGACAGCCGACTCACCTCCGAGCACCCTGGCGCAGTGTTCGACCATGTCGTATCCGAGTTCACGGAACATCCAGGCGGCCACGAACTGGGCCCGGTACGGCACCCGGAACGGGTGGTCGTCGTGGTAGTCGACGAACGACCGCATTCCGTACTTGCCGTTGGCGTAGAAGGCCGTACTCCGGAGGATGTAGCCGGCATCACCCACGTGGTCGGGATCGGGCTGGTCGCCCGCCGCCAGCGTGTCGACCAGGTACCTGAAGAACCGCACGCTCCGGTTTCCCCTGGTCAACGAGAGGATACGCGGGTCGAGGCGGCCCTTCTCCTGGGCCGGAACCTCGACCCGGAGGGTGGCAAGCAACTCGTCGGTCACGTCGCCGTCGACCAGGACGGCGGCGATCTCCCAGCGATCGGCTATCACCCGATCGGTATGGGCCGACTCGTCGATGGTCGTCGTGAAGGCCACGAAGCTGAACTGGTGGGTGCCCGTGTCCACCCGGTATATCGACTCGCCCCGCCCCTCGGTGTCCAGGTCCTGGCGCACGAGACCGGCCGTCCATCCATCGGCCACAGCCCGTCGGAGCATCGTGCGGCTGAAGCTGTAGCGGGTCAGGCGAGCCGCTCCGAGCATCTCGGGTCGCATCACGACCTCCGGCGACCGGAGTGCGGTGGCCCGGGCGTCCAACTCCGCCTGAAGCAGATCCACGACCTGGTTGGCCGTGGTCATCGCAACGCCGGCCATCCTCGGAAGCTCTGGTGCACGGCGGCAGGTTAGACCCCGGCGCCCACGGAGGTCGCCTCAGCACCGACCCGGAAGCCCACTTCCGACGCGAAACACCCGCCTCCAACTCGAGGCGGGTGCATCCCGGGGGTTTCCCGTACCGGCAGGCTCCCTATGGCGTCGCCCGAGTTTCCGTCGGACCCGCACGCCCAGCCAACCGGCTGTGGCAACTCTCGCGCCGTCTGGCCGCGATGGCAAGGACGTCCAGCGGGCAGGACCATGCCGGGATGACCGACGTCTCTGTACTCGACGGGTCGTCGGACGACGGCCGACACTAGGTTCGTTCCATGGACGGTCTCACGGAACTCCTGGGCACCAAGGGCTTCCTCGTCCTGGACGGCGCCATGGGCACCGAGTTGTTCACCGCTGGCCTCATGGCCGGCGACCCGCCTGAGATCTGGAACGTGGAGCATCCGGACCGCATCCGCGCCATCCACCAGTCCTACGTGGACGCCGGATCCGACATCATCCTCACCAATTCCTTCGGCGGCAACCGCCACCGCCTGAAGCTCCACTCCCTGGAGGGCCGGGTCCACGAGTTGAACGCCGCTGCAGCCTCCATAGGCAGGGACGTCGCTGACGCCGCCGACCGTCGGGTCCTGGTAGCCGGATCCATGGGACCCACCGGTGAACTGATCGCACCCCTGGGCGAGCTAACCACCGACGAGGCCCGGGTGGCGTTCGCGGAGCAGGCCGCCGGCCTGGCCGATGGCGGCGCCGACATCCTCTGGCTGGAGACGATGAGTGCCCCGGCCGAGGTGGAGGCCGGTGTCCTGGGAGCCCGCTCGGCCTCCGACCTCCCGATCGTCGTCACCCTCAGCTTCGACACGGCCGGGAGGACGATGATGGGCATCACCGGCGAGGACGCCGGTGCCCGACTGGCTGAACTCGGTGTGGCCGGCATCGGCGCCAACTGCGGTGCCAACCTGGCCGACACCGAAGCCGCCGTGGCCGCCATCCTCTCGGTCTGCGGCGACATCCCGGTCGTCTCGAAGGCCAACGCCGGAATACCCGTCTGGAAGGGTGCCGAGCTCGAGTACGACGCCACCCCGGAGATCCTCGCCGCCCATGCCCACCGGCTCCGGAAGGCGGGCATCTCCATCATCGGGGCCTGTTGTGGGAGCAACCCATCCCACATCGCCATGATCCGGGCGGTCCTGGACGGCGACCAACCGGTCCCGGACATCGCCCCGCCGGTGGCGACGGCCACCGTCGGGGCAGCAGAACGCCAGGAACGGCGAAGGCGGCGGCGGCGATCTTGAGCCGATCCGCAACGGGCCTGTTGGCCCTCGCCCTCCTTGCCGGCGCCTGTGCCGGAGCCGCCGAGACAGCGTCCACGCCGCCCACAACAACCTCGACAGGTTCAGATGCAGCCGCGTCGACGACGGCTGGCGGGACCACCACCGAACAATCCACGACCACCGTTGCCTCGACCTCCACTTCGACCCAACCCACCACGACGGCCCCACCCACCACGGTGACCACGTCGACCAGCACCGCTGCTCCTACGACGACGGCCGAGGCACCCACCACGACGGTCCCTCCGACTACCACCAGCCCACCCACCACCACGGTCCCTCCGACGACGACCAGCCCACCCACCACGACGGTTCCTCCGACGACAACCACCTCGGCTCCGGTCCGCCTGGCCTGGCCCGACGACGTGGGAACGAGCAGGTTCGGCGTGCTCGGCCGGTCCTTCGCCATTGCGGGGGGCTGGATCCGCCCCCACCCCGGAGTGTTCCTCTGGTCCGAGATCGAACGATCGCAGGGCACCTACAACTGGATGTGGGTGGACTTGAACGTGATGGACTGGCAGGCGGACCGCCTTGCGGTGCTCGCCACGGTCTGGCCCTTCACCTCCTGGGACCAGCAGTCATGCCACGGCGACGACCCGGAAATCCAGCCGGTCCTCTGGGAACTCCCGAGACGGCTCTTCGCACCCTGCGACAAGGCGGCATACCGGGACTGGCTCACCGCCCTCGTCGAGCGCTACGACGGCGACGGGGTGGACGACATGCCCGGGCTGGCATACCCGATACGCCACTGGGAGATAGCAAACGAGCCGGCCATGCAGGGCGGTCACGGCTACTTCTTCCAGGGGACCTCCGCCGACTACCTCGAGCTACTGGCGACCAGTGCATCCATCATCCGAACCGCTGATCCTGAAGCCCTGGTCCTCACCGGAGGCCAGGCCGGCATGCAGCCTGAGTTCACCGACTTCTGGCGGCCCGTGCTGCTGGAAGCCGGAGGGTCCTTCGACATCGGCAACATCCACTCCATTGGTTCAGACGCATCCTTCTTCAGCGCCCCGTACCGGGCATTCCTGGATTCAACCGGTCACGCTGACATCCCCTACTGGGTCACCGAGGCGCTCCTCCCGACGATGCCCGCTCCCGGCCAGAGGGCGCCCACCCCTGACCAACTGGCACGCGACACCTTCACAGGATTCGCCTCTGCTCTCGCCGACGGCGCAGACCGGATCTTCAACGTGGGACCGCACGACCCGACCGGTGGTCCGGGACCCGAGTCCGATGCTGCCTTCGAACTCCTCGCCCGCAGCATCGGAGGGTTCTCGAGCGCCTTGCGGTTGTCCCCCTCCTCGACCCGGTTCGACCTACCGGACGGGACCATCACCTACGTGCTCTGGGACGGATCCGACCTCCCGGCAGACGTGACCGGCGAGGTGATGACCACCAGGTACGACGGCGCAACGGGGACAGCCGACGCATCGACCTTCAGGGCCGATGTCCCGACGCTGGTGTCCGTCAGCCCCTAGCCGACCACTCGGCAAGGGCCGCCTCAGCGGCCTCCATGCCGGCCTCCAGCAACTCGGGTACGAGGCCGAACTCGAAGTCCGGGGCGTCGTCGACGGTCGGAAGCTCCACGTGCAGTACGTCCAGGTCGGTAGGTACGTCCAGCCACTGCTGACGGATCAACTCGGCGGCAGCGGCCCGGACCCCGACCATCATCAACGACAGCGCCGTCTGCTTCCCCGCCGGTGCGAACTTGGCCGCCACGTCCAGGACGACCAGCCGGGTGGGGGCCAGCGAGACCGCCTTGCGCAGCGGGATGTTGCACACCACGCCGCCGTCGATGTGCCGGCTACCGTCCGCCAGCTCGACCACCGGCAGCACGCCGGGTACCGCCGTCGAAGCGCAGAGGAGGTCCACGACGGGCCCACTGGTCCACCAGGTCACCTGGCCCGTGGCGGCGTCGGTGGTCCCCACATGGCACGGGACGGACACCTCGGCCAGGTCCTCCATGGGTACGTGTTCGGCGATCAGCGCCCGGAGGCGGTCACCCGAGTCGAAGCTGGACCGTCCCCGCAGGATGGACGCCACGTTGCGGACGATGCTCCCCCGGATGGGGGCCTTCTCCGCGACGTCCCGCCAGAGGTCCTCCAGCCGGCCCACCTGCTGGATCGTGGGATCGTGCGCCAGGTAGACGCCGTTCAGCGCACCGGCCGACACGCCCACGATCTCGTCGGGGAGGATGCCGTTCTCCAGGAGCACCCGCAGCATTCCCGCCTGGGCCGCCCCCCTGACCGAACCGCCGGAGAACACGAACACGGTGTGGTCCCGCTCGACCTCGGCCGGTCGGCGCCAGCGGTCGAACCATCGGAAGCGAGCCATGGCCAGAAGGTAGCGGCCCGCGCCCCGCCAACTCCGTCCCGTGGACGCCAATAGTGCGGCGGCGATCGACGGCTGGCAGGGTCTGCATATGGACGACCTCGGACCTGACGCCGCCTCCGAGTCGCTCCGCGCTGCCTGGAACACCTTCTGCGACCGCCTCAGGGACGGTGCCGACACCATCCTGGATGGGTCGCGGCCCGCCGAGGGCGACGACCATGCCGAGGGATTCCGTCACCTCCTGCGGAGACTCCAGAGTGCAATCGGTTCCGGGGTGGAGGGCGGCGATGCCCGTTACCCGGAACTCGCCTGGGTCCATCCCTCCAAGAACGGCCAGGACAATCCCGACGGGTTGTACCAGGTGGCCGCCGTGGACCTGGCCAACACCTACAGGCTGGCTGGAAACGTCGGAACGGTCTGCTACCTGGGTCTGACGCTCATGACGTTCGACTTCGGCCGGGCACCCATCGAGCAACTCCTCACCCTCGACGGTTCCGCACTGCCCGTAGACGGGAACGGCGACTTCGAGATCCACTTCGGCGCCGGCCCCGCCCCCGATGGAGCGACCGGGGGCACGTGGTTCGAACTCCCGCCGAAGCGCTGCAAGCTGCTGGTTCGCCAGTTCTTCGACGACTGGGACTCCGAGGTTCCGGCCGAACTACGCATCGACTGCGTCGACGCCGGACCTCCGGCCAGTCGGATGGACGCCCGACGGATCATCCACCACCTTGGAACGGTTGCCGAGCAGGTGGCCCCGATGACCGCTTTCTGGAGCGACTTCGGGCGTGGCCACCTTGAACGCGGCGAGGTGAACTCGTTCGACCACCTGGATCCCACCCGGGGCCCGGACCTGGCCCTGGGAGCCAGTCCCCAGCAGGGTTACGGCCAGACCTGGTGGCAGGTCTCCGAGGGCGAGGCGCTGCTCTACGAGGTGGAGGTCCCGGAGTGCGTCTACTGGGGAGTCCAGCTGGGTGACGTCTGGTACCAGTCCCTGGACTGGGTGAACCGCCAGTCCAGCCTCAACGGCCACCAGGCCACGATCAGCGCCGACGGTGTTTTCCGGGCCGTGATCTCGCACCGGGACCCGGGGATCGCCAACTGGTTGGATACCACCGGCGCCACGCAGGGATGCATCACCTACAGGTGGAACCAGGCCGATTCGAACCCGGTTCCCACCCTCGAGCTGGTGCCATTCAACGACCTGCCCGCCCGTCTGGACGACCGCTGGTCCCCGGTCACACCGGCTGAACGCTCAGAAGTACTACGCCTCCGACGCCACGGGGCCCTACGGAGGTTCCGCCGCTGATGCCGCTCCCCCACCTGTCCATCCAGGTCATCAACTTCGCCGCCACCGGGCCCGGCGACTGGCAGGTCCTGAGCGACCACGCCGTAGCCGCCGACCAGGTCGGGGTGGACCGCCTGGCCGTGTCCGACCACGTCGTCTTCGGAGACGACCTTGCCGACTACGCCGACCCGGCCAAGGGAGGTACAGCCGGGGGCCGCCAGCCCACCGGGCCCGACGGCCTGTGGCTCGAGCCGCTGACGACCCTCACCTGGCTGGCCGCCCGGACGACACGGATCCGCCTCCAGACCGGAATCCTGCTGGCAGCGTTACGACGACCTGTCGTCCTGGCGAAGACCACGGCCACGCTGGACGTCCTGTCCGGGGGACGTCTGGACCTGGGGGTGGGGGTCGGATGGCAGGCCGCCGAGTACGAGGCGGCGGGCCTCGACTTCAGCGGACGGGGGCCACTCCTGGACCAGGCCCTGGAGGTCTGCCAGGCTCTCTGGAGCCAGCCGACGGCCTCCTACTCCGGAGACGACCTGGCCTTCGAGGGGATACACGCCATGCCGAAACCGGTCTCCGGCGATGGCGTGCCGATCTGGGTGAGCGGCACCGTCAACCGTCGCACCGCCCGACGCCTCGCACGCTTCGGCATGGGTTGGATCCCGTGGGGCGACGACAGGGCCGACATCACCGGCGGCATCACCCGCATGCGGTCCCTGCTGGCCGAGATGGGACTTGGGCATGACGGCTTCCAGGTCCAGGGACCGGTCCGAATGGTGCAGGACTCCGACGGGACAGTCGACCTCCAGTCGACCATGGCAGGGATTCCCGACCTGGTGGAATCCGGGGTCACCGACTGCCGGCTGGCGCTACGCCTCTCCCCGGAACCGGAGGAGGCAGCCGACCTGCTCGGGCGTGCCGTGGAAGCCTTCCGGAGCGCCGTCGGACGCGATGCCTGATATGGACTTCGGATTCTTCGGCGTCAACGCAGGGGTGATGGCCGACCCGGCAACGATGGTCGAGGCCGCCAGGACCGCCGAGGCCGCCGGCTGGGAGTCGATCTGGACCGGTGAGCACCTCGTGGCCGTCAGCCCGCAGCGTCCGCCCTCACCGGTCCGGCCCGACACCCACTTCGTGGACCAGGTGGCGGCCCTCGCCCACCTTGCGGCACACACCACCACCCTCCGCCTGGGTACCGGCATCGTGATCCTCCCCCAACGCAACCCCGTCGTCCTGGCCAAGGAACTCGCTTCGATCGACGTGCTCTCCGGCGGTCGCCTGGAGGCGGGGTTCGGCGTCGGCTACGTACCCGCCGAGTTCGATGCGGTGGGGGTGCCGTTCTCAGAGCGTGGCGCCCGCATGGACGACCACATAGACGCCCTACGGGCCATGTGGCGTGGAGACCTGGAGTTCGAGGGGCCGTTCACGTCGTGGCATGGCGTGGAGGCCCATCCCCGGCCGGTCGGCCCGGACGGCCCCCCGATCCACATCGGCGGGCGTTCACCGGCCACCTTCCGCCGGGCCGTCCTGCGTGGAAATGGCTGGTATGGCTTCCTCACCACGCTGGCCTCCACTGAGGCGGCGCTCGGGAACATCCAGCACCGTCTCTCAGAGCTGGAACGACCCCCGCACCTCGGGCAGATCCAGATCAGCGTCACGCCGTCGGAGCCCGTGGACCGCGACCTGGTCCGCCGTTACGAGGACCTGGGCGTTGACCGCCTCATCCTCGTCCGCGACTTCAGCGACGTCGGAGGCACCCCGCACCCCGACCGGGCCGCCGACGTCCTGCGGTACATCAGCGAGGCTCCCGGGTCACTCGGCTTCGGCTGACCTCATCTGGCGAGGACGGGTGTCGACTCCGGCGGCCACCACCATGCCGCCCATCCCGGCGAGCGCCAGCAGGAGCATCACCCGACGGACCCCCTCCACCGGATCGTCCGCTCCTACCAGCAGGGCAATGGTCACCGCCACGCTGCAGACGCTGCCGATCTCCGTCATGATCCGATTGGTGGCACCCGCCTGGCCGAGCGACGGCCCGGGCACGAAGCGCAGGGCCAGGGATGCGCTGTTGGCATGCGCCAGCCCGACGCCCAGGGCGTAGAGCGCGACCGCCGGGAACCAGAGCCACATGTCCGGATCCGGCCCGACTCCCGAACGGAACCAGAGCGCACCGACCACCATGCATGCGCCACCGGGTACGAGCAGCCTCCTATGGCCGTAGCGGTCGGCCAGGCGCCCGCTCACGAAGCTCATCGGACCGCCGATCAGCGGCACCAGGGCGAGGGCCGCCCCGGCCGCTGACGGGCTCATGGCCCAGGCGCCCGTGAGGAGCGTGATCAGGGCGAGATAGGTGCCGGCGAAGTTCCCGGCGATCAGGAAGGCCATCAGGTTGCCGCGCCCGAAGTAGCGGACCCGGTAGAGCGAGAGGTCCAGGATGGCATGCGGGTGGCTGGCCGACCGGCGAACCACCATGGCGAGGCTCGTCGGCGCCATGACCAGGGCGACGACGGTCAGGGGGTTGGTCCAGCCCCACTCCCCCGCCTGCACGATGCCGGTGGCCAGCATCGCCGTGCCGACCACCATGAGGATCGCTCCGCCGAGGTCCGGTCTTCCTGGCCGACCATCGACCGTCGGTCGGTCAGGTGGAAGGAACATCAGCCCCAGGACCACCGTCAGCATGGCGATCGG
>Ga0257111_1000975_pt1 | contig 11749 bp, 10 predicted proteins | sample LP_taG_6_FD_191567 | JGI IMG/M metagenome (GOLD analysis project Ga0257111, IMG submission 191567) | Marine microbial communities from Northeast Subartic Pacific Ocean, Canada - LP_J_2015_P26_500m | ecosystem: Environmental > Aquatic > Marine > Oceanic | place: Canada: Northeast Subartic Pacific... | reverse complement strand
AAAAGGTGTTTCTTTTTTCTGGACTACCAGTGCAATGCTGATGCCCATGATCATGGTAGTGTGTTATCTGATCATTGTTTACTTCCTAATGGATAGTTATTACTATAATAAGGAAGATTTGCCAGTTACCAAGCCTCAAGAAGATGGAAAAGATCAAAAACTAGGCGTAAAAGGTTCTTTCAATCTGCTACTGCTATTAGGCGTAATAAGCTCTGTTCTGCTAAGTGGATTTTGGCGACCGCATATTCACTATACTTTGTATCATGTTCCCTTAGAACTGCAGAACTTAACCAGAGATATTTTACTGCTTCTTTTGGCATTTGTAAGCTGGAAAGTAACACCGCAGAAAATTCGGCAAGCAAACGAGTACACTTGGTTTCCGATTGTAGAAGTGGCCAAGTTATTTGCCGGTATCTTTATCACAATTATACCAGCGATTGCCATACTCAAGGCAGGTACAAATGGTGCACTTTCAGGTATCATTCAATCCGTATCCAATGATTCAGGACCAGTAAATTATATGTACTTTTGGTTGACCGGTATTTTGTCAAGTTTTTTAGATAATGCACCAACATATCTTGTTTTCTTCAATACGGCAGGTGGCGATCCTACTATGTTAATGGGTAAATATTATGATACCTTACTTGCTATTTCTGCTGGGGCGGTGTTTATGGGCGCGAATACCTATATTGGCAATGCTCCGAATTTCATGGTAAAATCAATTTCCGAATCTGCGGGAATTGATATGCCTAGTTTCTTTGGTTACTTAGTTAAATATTCTTTACCCATTCTGATTCCAATATTCGTTTTGGTTAGCCTTGTGTTCTTTTAATGCGGATAACTAAGGTCACAACGAAAACTGGCGATCGGGGCAATACAATGCTCGGTGATGGATCGTGCGTATCTAAAGATAATGCCCGTGTACATTGCCTAGGTTCAATTGATGAACTGAATGCCTCAATGGGTTTAGCTCTAGTTACATTATCAGAAGATCATGTAGCGGACCTAAAATCAATCCAAAATGACCTTTTCAATATTGGAGGTGAATTGTCAATCCCCAAGGTAGAGAAAACATTGCTTCATGAAGATCGCGTTGATTTCCTTGAAAAAAGGATCAAATCGATAAATAAGCAATTACCACTACTAGAAGAGTTTATCATTCCTGGTGGTAGTGAAACTGGAGCAAGATTGCATGTAGCAAGGTCAATCTGCCGCCGCGCAGAGCGAGACCTAGTTTCATTAAATAATATCGAAAAATTATCAACTGACATCCTTATATATGTTAATCGGCTGTCTGATTATTTATTTGTCTTGGCCAGGTTCGTAATCGATAAATCAGGGGGCAAAGAAACACAATGGGATCGCAGCGATTAGCTGAGGCTCTTTGTTGGTTTATTTGTAGTTATTAATCCTAAATTCTTGGAATGATTGAACATACTTATGATTGATTGGAATAAGATAAATAATTATATCAGCAAAGCGAAAACTATTTTAATTACCATGCATGAGAATCCTGATGGTGATGGTCTAGGAAGTGCGACCGCTATGTATCATTATTTGCAAGAAGTAGAGAAAGATTGTCGAATTATACAAGTTTCAAAATTACCTCTTGAATATTATTATTTGAACGAAGGTGATATTATTGAAACATATGATCCGGACCGGCACGGTAAATGGATAGCTAAGGTAGATTTAGTGATTATTTTTGATGTTGGTGATTTTAAACGGATCCGTGGAATAAAAGATCAAATTGAACACCACAATATAGCTACCCTCAATATAGATCATCACCCACACCCTGAAGACCATCCATTTACACACAATGTGGTAGATTTACAGGCCGCATCTACAGGCGATATGGTTTATGATTATATCAAAACCGTACGGGATGGTAATATAACTAAAACCATGGCGGAAGGGATTTATACTGCAGTAATGACTGATACAGGTTGTTTCCGTCATTCGAATACGGATTCTCATTGTCACAATATAGCTATTGAGTGTATTGAGGTTGGAGTAGATACTACTAGTCTCTACCAACAAATTTACGAATCAAGTTCCCACGCGAGAATTGCCTTACTGGGCAAGATACTGCGGGATATTCATTATGAGCTTGATGGCGAATTCGCTTGGTTTGTTATTGATCAGAAAATGATGGATGACGCAAAGGCAACAAATGCTGATGTTGAGGGATTCAGTGATTTCGTGCGCACGATTCGGGGAGTGGAGGTCGCCATGATGGTTTTGGAAAATGATGATGGTAGTTGTCGCTTGAATTTCCGTTCTATGGGTAAGTATATAATTAATGGCGTAGCTTCAGAACTTGGTGGTGGTGGCCATCAATTTGCTGCAGGTGCAATCGTAAATGAATCAATTGGGACATTATTATCAAGTGCTGTGGAAAAAACAAAGTCTGCAATAATGACCCAAAGCGGACAGGCATAATGAAGATCTTATTAGCGAAAGATGCCGGATATTGTTTTGGCGTTAGAGACGCTGTGAACCTGGCCTATGAAACAGCTAAAAAAAAAGGTGAAGTATTTATGCTTGGTCATATCGTCCATAATGAAAATGTAGTAGCAGAGCTTGAAAAAGCAGGCACGAAAGTTATAGATGACTTGGATAAAGTCCCTGATGGTAAACCAATTTTATTTCGTGCCCATGGCACTGTACCAAATGTTTGGGATGAAGCGAAAAAAAAAGGCATAAATATTATCGATGCTACTTGCCCATTAGTTACTGAAATTCATGAAGAGGTACGAAAATTATCCTCCGAAAATCGGCGCATAATCATTATTGGGGATCACGGACATGATGAGGTCAATGGTATAATGGAACAAGTGCATGATCCCATTGTAATAGCGAACCCTGAAGAAGCTAAAGTACTGAAAAAAATGAAAAAAGTAGGGGTAGTCACGCAATCTACCCAAATGATTGAAAATGTTCAGAAGATAATCAATATACTCATAACCAAGGTTTTTGATTTAAGATTCGTTAATACAATCTGTTTTCCAACTCGCAGAAATCATGACCAGATAAAAAGTTTAGCAGAACTTTCTGATATCATGATAGTTATTGGCTCATTCACTAGCGCCAACTCAAAACGTTTGACAGAGTTGGCAAAAGAGAGAAATAAAAGAACTTATCAAGTCACTTGCGCTAATGACCTGGATTCAGATTGGTTTCAACAATCCGATACAGTAGGAGTATCAGCCGGCGCATCAACCCCGGATAATATTATTGAGAATGTAACAACAACAATTAAATCCTTCGGAAAAGTAAAAGAGGAGAAATTGATATATGAGTAAGGGATCATATGAAGTAAAGGTTGGCCTTGCAGAAATGCTAAAAGGCGGCGTGATCATGGATGTAACCGATGCCAAGCAAGCTAAGATCGCAGAAGATGCTGGTGCGGTAGCTGTAATGGCCTTGGAACGAATTCCAGCAGATATTCGTGTAGATGGCGGTATTGCACGCATGAGTGATCCTGCCATGATCCAAGATATTCAAAAAACTGTATCCATACCGGTTATGGCCAAGTGTAGAATTGGCCATTTCGCAGAAGCTCAGATCTTGGAGGCCTTAGAAATCGATTTTATTGATGAAAGCGAAGTATTAACACCGGCTGATGAAGCAAACCATATCTGGAAGCATTCCTTTAAGGTACCATTTGTTTGTGGTTGCAGGAACCTGGGTGAAGCCTTGCGCCGCATTGGCGAAGGCGCTGCCCTAATTCGAACAAAAGGGGAAGCGGGGAGCGGCAATATTGTCGAGGCTGTTCGCCATATGCGAGAAGTTCAATCCAAAATAAAGCAATTATCCAAAATGGATGACGATGAATTGATGGCGGCAGCAAAGGATATGGGTGCCCCTTTTAGCCTGGTGCAGCAAGTATCTAATCTGGGGAAATTACCAGTGCCGAATTTTGCAGCTGGAGGTATAGCCACTCCAGCAGATGCATCTCTAATGATGCAACTGGGATCAGAAACTGTATTTGTGGGATCCGGAATATTCAAATCAGAAGATCCGGCAAGTCGTGCCCAGGCGATAGTAGAAGCAGTAACGTATTATCAGGATGCGAACAAACTACTTAAAGTATCGACAGGACTTAAATCAGCCATGAAAGGACTTGATATCTCGGAGATTCCAGAAGATCAATTACTGCAGGAACGCGGTTGGTAATGAAAATTGGCATTTTAGCCCTGCAAGGCGATTTTAACAAGCATTGCTTGATTCTTGAAAAACTGGATTTGGAACCAACTTTGGTACGGTATCCAAGCGATTTGAACCTTATAAGTGGATTAATAATTCCGGGTGGGGAGTCAACCACAATGACAAAATTAATGGACCGCGCTGGGTTTTATGAGTCCATAACTTCCTTTGCTAATTCGAATCCTGTCTTGGGCACTTGTGCCGGGTTAATTATGATGTCTAACCAGGCGAAAGATAGACGAATAAAGACACTAGGATTGCTTGACGTAGATGTAGAAAGGAATGCATCCGGTAGACAAATACATTCGTTATGTGAGCTATTAAATATCGATATTAATGGTAAATCACAGCCAACTGAAGCAACATTTATCCGGGCACCAATAATTGTACGGTATGGGCCCAATGTAAATGTATTGGCAACATTCAAAGGTTCCCCCTGTGCCGTGCAGTCAGGTCTACATTTGGGTTTATCTTTTCATCCTGAACTTAACGGCGTTACTATTTTCCACGAATTTGCATTTAAAAAATTAGTGACTTTAAAAGAGGAAAGGATTCATGCAGCTTAAATATCTACAGAAGATTAAATCACCGCAGGATATTCGCAATTACTCTGACAGTGATTTAAGAGAACTGTGTGAAGAGATTCGTCAATATACAATTAACACAGTAACAGAAATAGGCGGTCATTTAGCATCGACACTTGGCGCTGTGGAACTAACAGTAGCATTACATCATGTGTATAATACTCCGGAAGATAAATTAATATGGGATGTGGGTCACCAGGCTTACGCGCATAAGATATTGACAGGACGTGTTGAAGAGATAAAAACAATTCGTCAGTATGGAGGATTAAGTGGTTTTCTAAAAAGAACTGAAAGTGAATACGATGTTTTTGGCGCAGGTCATGCATCTACCTCAATATCAGCAGCCCTTGGGGTTGCCATTGCACGAAATCAAAAAAATGAAAATTTTAAGGTTATTGCCGTAATTGGAGATGGTGGATTAACTGGAGGGCTGGCTTTTGAAGGATTGAATAACTCGGGCAATCTAAATACTCAAATTCTTGTGGTCTTAAATGATAATGAAATGTCAATCAGCCCAAATGTTGGTGCAATTAGTAAATATTTAACACGTATCACCACTAATCCACTTTATAATAGAATTCGAGACGAGATTTGGAAAATCACTGAATCTCTGCCCTGGGGAAAGAGGATTTCCAAGCGGATCCTGCATAAAATAGATGAAAGTTTAAAAGCACTTTTGGTCCCTGGTGTGTTATTTGATGAACTTGGATTTCGTTATTTTGGACCTATTGATGGCCATGACATAAGGGAGCTTGTTAATACATTAAGGAATATCAAGGATATCAATCGGCCAGTTTTATTACATACTATCACCAGAAAAGGCAAGGGAATGAGTCTTGCGGAACAAGATCCAATAAAATACCATGGGGTTAAGGGCAATAGATCGAATGGTCAATTAAAAGAGTCTGCAAAGCCTACAGTTCAATCCTTTCAGGATGTATTTGGACATTTGGCCTGTGAAATTGCACGGAATCGTAAGGATACGATTTGTATAACTGCAGCGATGCGCGAAGGCACCGGATTGGCGCCTTATGCAAAAGAATTTTCTGAAAGGTATTTTGATGTCGGAATTGCTGAAGGTCATGGTGTTACGTTTGCAGCAGGTGTTGCAACAGAGAATGTTCGACCAATAGTAGCAATATACTCTACTTTTCTTCAACGCGCGTACGATCACATTATCCATGATGTAGCTATTCAGCAATTGCCGGTTGTTTTCTGTATGGATAGAGCAGGCATCGCTGGTGAGGATGGCCCCACCCATCATGGTGCGCTGGATATTGCATATCTTCGCTGTGTGCAAAACATGATCGTGGCAGCGCCAAAAAATGGACACGAATTTCGACATTTATTATATACTGCACTAAATCAGAAAAAATTACCATTTTCTATCCGTTACCCTAAAGCCAGTTCAGTTGAATTTGATCCAGATGGTCAGGCAGAATTTTTACCTATCGGTAGCTGGGATGTAGTGCGCACTGGCGCTGATGTTGTTGTGTTAGCAGTTGGATCACAAGTTTATGATGCAGAAAAAGCGGCACAATTACTTCATGAAAAAGGTGTATCTACCGAAGTGGTGAATTGTCGTTTCATAAAACCAATGGATGAATCATACCTGCAATCAATAAAACAGCGCTTTAATACTGTCATCACTATTGAAGAAGGTGTTGTTACGGGTGGTTTTGGTGATGGAGTTTCTGCTTGGCTGTTGGAGAATGGTTTTCAAGGAAATATACGTCGCCTGGGTCTACCAGACGAATTCGTTCAGCACGGCCCCAGGGACCGTATTCTCAAAGACCTTGGTCTGGATGATAAAGGAATAGTAAATACAATAAATTCCTTAATAAATATTGCAACAGTAACTGTCTAGCCCTCAATGAGTTCAATTATTCTGGTCCTTTTTGGGTTAGGAATATTATTTTTAGGGTATTGGTTTTATTCCCATTTTATTGAGTCCAGGATTTATGGAATTAACGATCCTGATCTAATTACGCCAGCTCATGAATTTGAAGATGGTATCGATTTTCTACCTACCAAACGACACATTCTTTTTGGTCATCATTTCACTTCTATAGCTGGCGCAGCGCCCATTATAGGACCATGTGTTGCTGCATATTGGGGATGGCTGCCAGCATTTGTTTGGGTAATACTAGGAACCGTATTTATGGGCGCTGTTCATGATTTTGGTGCTTTAGTGGTCAGCGTTAAGGAAAAAGGTCGTAGTATCGCAGACATTACTGCTAGTGTAATTAGTAGCCGTACAAGGATTATGTTCCTCGTATTTGTAATGATGTTGATATGGTTAGTACTGGCTGTTTTCGCTATGGCAATCGCTGACCTTTTTGTAAGTATACCTTCATCTGTTCTACCAATTAATATTCAAATTATTGTCGCATTAATTATTGGTTGGATCATTTATAAGAAAGACATGAATTCATTTATTCCTTCCATTATTGCACTTGGGGTACTTTACCTTTTTGTTTGGTTGGGCACTCAAATACCATTGAGTTTTTCATCATTAGGATGGGCAAAAGACCAGCAAACTTCAGTATGGATCATTATTTTATTTATTTATTCTGGAATTGCTAGCCTTTTACCGGTCTGGTTGCTTTTACAGCCGAGAGATTATATCAATAGCCATCAGTTACTAGTTGGACTTGGTCTAATATTTCTTGGGATTGCAGTAGCCAATCCAATTATAGAGGCTCCACCGATCAGAACTAGTTTTGAAGCATCTGCGCCATCAATTTTTCCTTTATTATTTGTGACTATCGCCTGCGGTGCAATTAGCGGATTTCACGGATTAGTGTCTTCAGGCACGACCTCCAAACAAATTAACAGTATAACAGACGCTAGGTTGATCGGTTATGGTGGTATGATTGGAGAGGGGACATTAGCATTGGCTTCTACTATATGTGCCGTAGCGGGTATCGGGTTAGTATCTACTTGTAATTTACCAGCAATAGGTGCTGTATCAGATTTAACCTGGTCTGTTTATTATGATTCTTGGGCCCATGCTAGTGCAAATAAAGCTACTGCTTTCGTACTTGGTGGAGGCGCACTGCTCGAATCACTTGGTATCTCACCTGAGCTTGCAAAAACGCTGATGGCGGTGCTTGTTATCGCTTTTGCAGCTACTACACTAGATACTGCCACCAGAATACAGAGATTTATAATAACCGAGCTTGGAATTGTCCTGCGGTTTAAGTTATTAACCAATAGATATGCAGCTACCATTGCTGCTATTTTGCCGGCAATATTACTGGTTTTTGTAAATGTATCCATGCCCAGCTCTACTGAGGCTAAACAAGTAGCATGGGTGCTTTGGCCCATATTTGGTGCAAGCAACCAGATGCTGGCTGCGTTGACATTGATGGTATTGTCTTTATATTTCTGGCAGAAAAATAAACCAGTGCTGCCACTACTTATACCAATGATCCTTGTTATGCTGGTCACAATTGCAACACTGTGTTTGATAGCCATGGAATTTTATAATCAAAATACAATACTATTTGTAATTGACCTTTTTCTGATTGTGTTAGTTATATGGATGATTGTTGAGGGTATTATTGTCTTTAAAAATAAGCGAAAGATAAATGCCAACAATTGAGCATGAGTCTTTATAATGAATTTGTAGAAATCCTGATTCCTACTGAATTAATAAAAATAGCCGAATTTCACTCCGAGAAGCGTACAAAATATATAAAGCGTCAGTTTTCACACCTAACCAGGATCCATTAACCCATTTAGAGAGTACTTACATAAGTGTGCTTGGTGAATTAGATGTAGATGGACTTATATACGACGTAAAAACAGAGGCTATTCCTGCGGAATATTATAATTTATTGCGGTGCGGGGAAATAAAACCACGGGATCCATATGGATGCAGAGTTTGGACAGTCAAACATAAATACCATTTTCCGAAGTATACCGGTGGACTAATATTTTGTGCTGTGCAAATACCGGCCGATACAAAATAATTGATTAAAAGCCTTGGAATTCGTACAACATTAATTGCGAATCAGACCGTATTAATTATAGGGTTTATTAATCAAAGTTCTATTAAGAAAAAAATCCTTGTTTGTATAGTCCAAAATCACCGTCTGGAAAAAGAAGAAAATACAATTCAGAGAATTTTATTTTTCATCATTCAGAAGTCACATCCATAAAAGAATCAATCTGATTGATATTGTTTTAATCGTTTTTTCCCTAGCTTTATATAGATCTTGTTCAATTCATAACCTAAAAAGTGTCTTTTCATCATTATTGCTGCCAGCGCAGTAGTTCCCGACCCTATGAACGGATCAAGAATGATATCGCCCGTAAATGAAAATAATTTAATTAATCGTAACGGTAATTCTACAGGAAATGGTGCTGGATGAGCCCGATCGTGTTCTGGATGAAATTTCCAGATACTGCTTATATACTCACGCCATTCATTTTTACCAAGTTTACTATTGGTTTTTGTTTTTTTGTCCATCTTTTCTGGTAATCCATCTTTAACAAAAATATTTATAAATTCTATTGTATTGAGACCGTAAAAGTTTGGAGGATGTGGATAGGACCCCATCATTAATTGATCTGTACTTCCTTTGTCCCAAATAATTAAATCATAACGAAAAAATTCAGTGTTGTTAAGAATATTGGTTTCAATATCATTATTAATATTGAGATAATCACGATTATGATGGGTGTTCATCGTTTTTTTATCCATGGGTAATATTGGTGAATTGATACACAGTTTTCCATTTGGTTTTAGAACTCGAAAACATTCTATCCAAACGGGAACCATACTCGATATATAATCTTCATAGGAATTACTGCTTCGCCCAATTTGATCCTGATGATCATAATTCTTTGCATTAAAATATGGGGGACTGGTAACGATCAAACGGATTGATTCATCAGGTACTTCATCCATTAAAACGCAAGATTTATTGTAAATGATATCTTTTTCCATTGGCAGAAATTTGGTGTATCAATTAATCTTTGCAATTGCTAAATAGTATGATTCCTAAAAGCATCCAATTAATGATCAAAGTGTATTAATTTCTAAATAACATAGATTAAAATTTCATACTGACCGTGGGTAAAAGAAAAAATTCACAAAGAGAAGAACTCAAAAAATGGCAGGCTGATGTAAAAAATTCACCTGCCCGTGATTACAATTATGATAGCATAAGTGGTAGATCGCTTGAACTACTATACTTTCCCCAAAATATCGATGATGAATATATCAAAAAACTCGGTTTTCCGGGGCAATATCCTTACACGCGAGGTGTTCATGCAAATATGTATCGCGGAAAACTTTGGACGATGCGGCAATTTTCCGGATTCGGCACCCCTGAGGATTCTAATGAACGCTACCATTATTTACTAAAGCAAGGACAGACAGGGCTATCCATTGCCTATGACATGCCTACTTTAATGGGGTATGATCCAGATGATCCAATTTCATTGGGTGAAGTAGGTAAATGCGGAGTGAATGTAGCATCGCTAAGAGATATGGAAATTCTGTTAAAAGATATTGATTTAGGTAAGGTTTCTATATCCCAAACGATAAATGGACCGGCCATGATTCTATTGGCTTTTTATGTTGCTCTTGCCGAAAACCAAGGAGTTCCATTAGATAAACTTCGTGGTACACTGCAAAATGATATCTTAAAAGAATTCACTGCCCAGAAAGAATGGATTTTCCCTCCGGAACCTTCCATGCGTATTATCACTGATATGTTGGCCTTTTGTACAGAAAATATGCCCCAGTACAATTCTATTTCAATTTCAGGTTACCATATTCGCGAAGCTGGTTCTACAGCAGGTCAAGAACTCGCTTTTACATTAGCAGATGGATTCACCTATATCGAATATGCTTTAAATGCAGGATTACAGATTGACGATTTTGCCCCAAGATTATCTTTTTTTTTCAATTCCCATCTTGATTTTTTTGAAGAAATTGCAAAGTTCCGTGCTGCTCGTCGTATATGGGCTCACCATTTAAAAGAAAATTATGGTGCAAAAAATGAGCGGTCCTGGAAATTACGATTTCATGCTCAAACTGCAGGGTGTTCTTTGACTGCCCAGCAACCTGAAAACAATATTTCCAGAACGGCCTTTCAAGCGATTGCTGCAGTATTTGGTGGTGCACAATCTCTGCATACAAATTCAATGGATGAAACATTAGCACTTCCTTCCGAAAAAGCAGCGGAGATTGCACTCAGAACACAGCAACTCATCGCTTATGAAACAGGCGTGGCTAATGTTGCGGACCCTCTGGGAGGCAGCTGGCTAATTGAATCATTAACTGATCAACTCGAACAGGAAGCGGAGAAATATTTTGAAGAGATTGAACACCTTGGAGGCGTTATTCAGGCAATAGAAAAGGGCTATTTTCAAAGAGAGATCGCCCGTTCTGCAAAGAGCTACCAAAAACTTGTTGATGAAAAGCAGCTTTTTATTGTAGGAATGAACCAGTTTGAAAAAGATGATGAAAACATTGATATCCCCATACTAGAAATTGGACCAGAGGTGGAACAAATCCAGGTGAAAGCTGTAAATGAATTGAAAAATATTCGTAATGAAACTGCTGTTCAACAAGCACTTTACAAAATCCGAGAAACTTGCGCAAATGGTGGTAATATTATGCCGCCAATCATTGAAGCCGCAAAAGTTTATGTCACACTTGGTGAGATTGTTACTGCGATGAAAGCTGAATTTGGGGAATGGCAGGAAGCTGCAGTATTTTAATAATTATGGAAATAAATAGGATATGAATATTTACTAGATGCCCAATGGGCCAACGCCAGTTTAAACTTATCACTAAACCGATTATTTGATTTATTTTGCAACAGCTACAATTATGGAATAAATTTTTTTTTCCAAACTGCGGGAAAAAGAGATCAATAATATGGATCCATTAAGCATATGATGGTAAAATAAAATAATAATAATTTTAAAAC
>Ga0257111_1000974_pt1 | contig 11751 bp, 9 predicted proteins | sample LP_taG_6_FD_191567 | JGI IMG/M metagenome (GOLD analysis project Ga0257111, IMG submission 191567) | Marine microbial communities from Northeast Subartic Pacific Ocean, Canada - LP_J_2015_P26_500m | ecosystem: Environmental > Aquatic > Marine > Oceanic | place: Canada: Northeast Subartic Pacific... | reverse complement strand
TTAACTAGTACGTTCTTAGTTTTTCTCTCAATTCCATCATATTCTTCTATTTTTAAGTTTCCAAGAAATTTTGAAAGTGTTCCATAAAAATCAGGTTTTAATCGTTGAATCTCATTATTTTGAATTTCTTTTACTGTGAATGTATAAAGCAGTTTTAGATCGGGCAATTCATCTGATGACATTTACATCTAGTTAATCTTAAATGGCACGTTTAATTCTTTCAAGATTGACGTAAAAATTGCCGTATAAAGTAATTGGTGGAAAACCCACACAAATAAAATATTCATCTGATGAAGTTTTTGCAAGAATAAAGCATGAAGAAATAAAATTCATCGATCTTCAATTTACTAGTTTGCCTGGAAGATTTCATCATACAACCATTTCAGCTGATACATTCACACCTGATCAGATGGAGGACGGGCTTCCAAAACTTGATGGTTCATCAATTGTAGGATTTACAAGTATACATGATTCAGATCTAATTTTAAAACCTGATCCAAGTACATTTGCAGTAATTCCCTGGATAGAGGATAAAAAAACTGCCAGAATGCTCTGTGATGTTTATTGGGGTGGAGGTAGAGGAAGGCTTGAGGGTGATCCGAGAGGAATTTGCCAAAAAGCAGAAAAATATGTCTCAACACAGGGATTTGATTTTAGCACGTGGGGACCAGAGGTGGAATTTTTTGTTTTCGACGAGGTGCACTGGGATGTTCTAACACCATACAAAGGACAATCATATTCAATTGAATCAGTGGAGTCACCTTGGAGTAAAGAGGGAACTGGATATCCAATGGGACTTCAGGAAGGATACTATCCAAGTACACCATCTGATACATTGACGCCGTTTAGAAATGAATGTGTAGATATTTTGAATAATAGTTTTGGAATTTTATGTGATAACCATCATCATGAGGTTGCAACTGCTGGTCAATGTGAAATTGATATCAAATATGATCTCATGACAAATTCTGCAGATGGTGCACAGTCTTACAAATATGTTGTAAGAAACATTGCACAAAAATTTGGTAAAGTTGCGACAATGATGCCAAAACCAATATCGATGGATTCAGGCTCTGGTATGCATACAAATGTTAGTCTTTGGAAGAATGATGAAAATGCATTTTTTGATAAGGATGAAGATTTAGAGTTTAGTCAAACTGGTCGATATTTTTGTGGAGGAATTATGGCACATGCAAAAGCACTTACCGCGATTACCAATCCTACAACAAACTCTTATCACAGATTAGTTCCCGGATATGAAGCACCTGTATACATTGCATGGAGTTCAAGTAATAGATCTGCAACAATTAGAATTCCAGGTCATTTCCGAGGTGAAAAATATGCATTTATGAAAAGACTGGAATACCGTGTTCCTGATCCAGCATCAAATCCATATTTGGTATTTTCTGCAGTATTAGCAGCTGGTCTCGATGGAATAAAGAAAAAGACTGATCCAGGAGATCCTGTCCAAGAGGACATTTACAAAATGTCTAAGAGTGAGAGGAAAAAACGTGGAATTGATACACTACCAGCAAATCTAGGTAGAGCATTAGATGAATTAGAAAGTGATCGAAAATTTTTATCGCCTATTTTCTCAAATGATGTTTTGGATAAAATTATTGAGTTGGAGAGGAGAGATCAGCGGGAAATTTCAATAAGACCACATCCACATGAGTTTTATCTCTACTTTGATGTGTAATATTCTCTACTAGATTTGTAGAATAGTAAATTGGAGAATTAAGATTGACGAAATTATCATTAGGGCTAATCCTATTAGTGTCAACATTAAAGAAGGATCTTTGCGTGTTATTGCTTTAAAAATTAAAACACCACCACCTAATCCCAGAAATACCACTAACATACCGAGAATTACATTGTTTAATGGCAAGTTAAGTGTAAATGGAGTGAATATTCCGGATACTAATGCGACTGCAGCTATAATGTAAGTATATTTTGTACCAGCTTTAATCAATGATTTTATTGATAAAGATTTGTCTATAGAATTATTTTCTTCAACTATAACACTTTCTGGTTGTTTCTTTTCAAATGTTTTGATTTCTTCAGTTTTGAAATCTGGATCTCGTTTTTTGAAGAATTTCTTTCTGAATCTTGTCAATCTAAATAAGTTCTAAAATTGTTTTGTTAAAAAATTTATGGATAATTACATCATTCCGCCCATATCTGGCATTCCACCCATTCCTGGTGGCATTCCACCCATTCCACCCATTCCTGGTGGCATTCCACCCTCAGCACCTGGTGGTGGACCTGCAGATTTTGCGGTTGCAATGACATCGTCAATTCTAAGAATCATACATGCAGCTTCTGACGCAGCAGAAACAATTTGTTGTTTAACTGCTAATGGTTCAATAATATCACTTGTTTGCATGTTCCCAACTTTAGCCTTCATTACATCAATTCCAATCCATTTTTCACCCTTGATTTGTTTTGATCGTAGATTTGTTAAGGTGTCAATTGGATCCATTCCAGCATTTTCTGCAAGAGCTAAAGGAATTGCCTCTAATGCATCTGCAAATTTCTCTGCTGCTAACTGTTCACGACCTTCTAATGATTTAGCCCAATTTCGTATTTTGGTTGCAGCAAATGTTTCAGGTGAACCACCACCAGCTACAATTGATGGATATTCCATTACATCTCTTACAACCATTAATGAATCATGAATTGATCTTTCTACTTCATCAACAACCCTTTGTGAACCTGCACGTAACAATAAAGTAACAGATTTTGGATGCTTACAGCCCTCTACAAAAACCCATTTATCTTCTTCAACTTTTTTCTCATGGATTAATGCCGCAGAACCTAAATCTTTTTCAAATAAATCATCTAGATTTGTAACTATTCTTGCACCAGTAGCTTTTGCAAGTTTTGTCATGTCACTTTCTTTAACCCGTCTTACAGCCAAAATACCTGCTTTTGCAAGATAATGTTGAGCCATATCATCAATTCCTTTCTGACATAATACCACAGTTGCTCCAGAACCAATAACTTTGTCAACCATTGTTTTTAGCATTCTGTTTTCTTCATCCAAAAATGATTTCATTTGTTGTGGATTTGAAATATTAATTTTAGCGTCGGTTTCTGTTTTATTAATTTCAAGTGCGGTGTTAACAAGTGCAATCTTACCATCTGGTACCTTCTTTGGCATTCCAGAGTGAACAATTTCTTTGTCTAACACAATGCCTTGAATAATGGAAGATTCGTTGATTGAACTGCCTGATTTTTTCTCAACTTTAATATCATCAATGTCAACTGTATATTTTTCATTATTTTTTTCTGCAACAGACAATACTGCTTTAACAACCATCTCAGCTAATTTTTCAGAATCCTTTCTGACTAGTTTTGTTTGCATTGATGTTTTTGCAATTTTAAGTAGTGATGATTTATCATTTGCTGGTATTTTTTCGGCAATATCATCTAAAAATTGTTTTGCTTTTTTAGCAGCTTTTCTATAACCATCAACAATTATTGTTGGATGAACATCTTGTATGATTAGTGATTCTGCGTGTTCAAGTAATGCGCCTGCAAGAATCACTGCAGATGTTGTTCCATCACCAACCTCATTATCGGTTGTTTTGGCAATTTCAACCAACATTTTAGCAGCTGGGTGTTGAACGTCAATTTCTTTTAGAATTGTCGCACCATCATTTGTGATTGTGACATCGCCAAGTGAGTCAACTAACATTTTGTCCATTCCTCTTGGACCTAAACTTGTATGAACAATCTCAGCAACTATTTTAGCTGCAGCAATGTTGTTTTTTTGAGCATCTCTACCTTTTGACTGTTCGGCGCCGTCTTTCAGTATAACTACTGGCATGTTGGCTTTGGTTGCTTGTACTGCCATATTACAAAAACTCGATTTTCTAAATTTATACCTTAGTTTTTGTGATAATCAGTGAATTGTAAAAAAGATCGCTGGTCTTAAATTAGGAAAATTGATCTGTAATACATGACTGACTCACCAAGAGAATCTTATGATAAGGTGTTTTCCAGTCTTGAAACACATCATAAGTGGTTTGAAAATTCTATTCCTCTAATTGCTAGTGAGAATATTCCAAGTCCGGCAGTAAGAGAGGCGGTTATGTCTGATTTTGGTAATAGATATGCTGAAGGATGGCCTGGTGAACGGGTCTACGCAGGCTGTACATACATCGATGAGGTGGAAGTGCAATGTATGGATTTAGCTAAAAAGTTGTTTAATGCTGAATTTGCAGATGTCAGAGCTGTTTCTGGTGTTGTTGCTAATCTGGCAATTTATTCAGCATTTTCAAATCCAAGTGATGTTATGATTGCATCATCAATCCCAGCTGGTGGACACATTTCTCATGGTAAAAAAGAACACTCTGGAACTGCTGGATTAGTTCATGGTCTTGATATAGAATTTTTTGCATTTGATCCTGAAGAAATGACATTAGATGTTGATAAAACAAAAGCAAAGGTTGAGGAGTTAAAAAGTCAGGGACGTTTGCCAAAAATTGCGATGTTCGGTGGATCTGTGTTCTTATTTCCACACCCAGTAAAAGAATTATCTGATTTTCTAAAAAGTCATGGTATACACATCAACTATGATGCTGCACATGTTGCAGGTCTAATCGCTGGTGGTGAATTTCAGGATCCGTTAAGAGAAGGAACAGATACAATGACTATGAGTACACATAAAACTTTGTTTGGCCCTCAAGGAGGATTAGTTTTGGGATTTGATAGACATGAAGAGTCAATCAAAAAAGCCATGTTCCCAGGTCTTACCAGCAGTCATCACATTCATCATATGGCTGGTAAAGCAATTGCATTTGCTGAAGCATTAGAGTTTGGAAAAGATTATGCATCTCAAACAATTAACAATGCAAAAGCTTTGGCTTCTGAATTAAACAATGTAGGTTTCAAAGTTTTAGGTGAAAAACGAGGCTATACAGAATCTCATCAAACAGTTATCAATGTTTTAGATTATGGTGATGGTGGAACAATCGAAGCTGATTTAGAAAAGGCAAACATCATTGTCAATCGCCAGCTAATTCCTGGTGATTTAAAGGCAAATCGTCATTACATGCATCCTGGTGGAATTAGATTAGGAACTTCAGAGATTACTCGTATTGGTATGAAAGAATCTGAGATGAAAGAAATTGCTTCTATGATCAAAGACATTGTCATAGATAAAAAAGACCCAAGTCATATGACTGATAAAGTTGCTGAATTTAGGAAGGAATTTCAGAAAACTCAATATTGTTTTGATAACAAACTTGGTGCATATGAATATGTTAAACTAAGATAGTCTTTGGATCCTAGTATTTGAACCAATTTTGGTCTTCTAAATAATTTATTAGTTTCACCATATCTGATATTTTTTCCACAATTGCAATTACTGATTGAAATTGTTCATACATTTCAGTTTCTTCTTCTTTTGAAAGAATCTCTTCTTCTGCTCTTTTGAAAAAATCCTCCTCTTTTGAGAGATGATCTTGCAAATAAATCGAGTATGTCTTTAGAAATCTGGCAACTGGCTCCCGTTTGTCCTCGCCATTTTTCCATGCAGAAAGATTAGTTGAAAGCATTTTTGCAATGTTACGTGAAAACTCATGCTCGATTAGTAGGGCTCTAACCTCTTCTTTGAGGGAATCATATGCTGCAACGCAAGGAAAATACGAATCTTCCTCACGCGAATAGTGAATAGAGTCTAGAAATTCTGAGATCAAGAATGTGATTTTTTCGATATCAGATAATGGGATGTCCTTTCCATCATACAAAGCCTGATAGCATTTAATGACAATTTTTTCTACTCGTTTGATCTCCTGATGATCTTTTCGAAGTGTTTCTGTTGCGCTCATTGTTTCACACTCATTATATCAGCCAGTTTTGACCATTCTTAAATTAAGATAGTGTAAGGTGAAAAATACATGAATTTGATCTTTCTGACCGTGTTTGGTGATGTACAAAATTTCTTTGATAGGTTTTTCACAAACATAAACACAAGTGATGTTTCAGGCTCGACTGGAATAGATCTCGTAAGGTCGTTTTTTAAGCACAATCCAGTAGATACAGGGGTTAACTCGGATTTCCTGTCACAGGGACTGGCTAACCTCCAAAATGTAATTGCTGAGATTTCTGGTGGTGGTGGATCACTAATTGCATCTGCTCCTGTTTTGCTTTTGGCAGCAAGTGTTGTAATAATTTTAGGAGTGTTAGGAGAAGCGTTTTTCAAAAAGACCGGAATACCTGATATTGCATTCTTGATGGTCCTTGGAGTTATCATCGGGCCAATACTTGGAATTATTCAACCAGAGGCTGTAATTGAGATTGTTCCATACTTTGCAGCTATTGCGTTGATCATAATCATGTTTGATGGTGGATACAACTTACACATTGGTAATGTTCTAAAAACTGCACACTTTGCAATCATTCTAGTAATTTTGGGATTCGCAGTTTCTGTTGGAATAGTAACAGGTCTAGCACATTATGGCTTGGGTTGGGAGTGGCTTGATAGTGTTTTGCTTGGATCAATAGTTGGTGGTAGCAGCTCGATCATTGTGTTTGGTTTGGTAAGAAAGATTGGTATTTCTGAAGAGGCAAAGTCGATGTTAAGTTTCGAGTCTGCATTAACTGATATTTTGTGTACCATAATTGCATTCGTTCTGTTTGAAGCTATAATGATAGGAACGTTTGACATGGAAATTTTGGGTCAGACGCTTGGAAAGGCAGTGCTGGTTGGTCTAATACTTGGATTTGGTGTCGGTATACCTTGGATGTTCTTTATTTCAAAGTTAAAGAATGCGCAGCATAGTTACATGCTAACTTTAGGGGTACTGTTTCTGTTATTCTTCCTTGCAACAACATTTGGAGAATCAGGTGCATTAACTGCACTGGTGTTTGGTCTAATGTTGGGTAATAAACAATACTTTTTGAAGAAATTGAGAATTAAAATGCCAGAAAATACAATAGACAACTCTTTACACAGTCAGGTGACATTCCTTGTTAGGGCGTTCTTCTTTGTGTTTGTCGGATTACTTGCAAGCTTTGGGCAGATAGAGTATGTAATATTTGGAATAATAGCTGCAATTGCAATCTATATTGGCAGAATCATAATTACGCACACCGCGTTAGTTAAGGGATTCTCAAAACTTGATAAAAGAGTCACCTCAGTAATGATCCCAAGGGGGTTAGCGGCTGCCGTATTAGCAACTATACCGTTAACAATGGGCCTACAAAATGGAGAGGCATATCCACAGATAATATTTTTCATTATTTTAACATCTGTTATAATTACCACAATTGGATTAGGTGGAGTAAAAAAAATCCCACCGCCAGAAGGGCAAGGTGGATTTGTTACTGGAACAAAAGATAAATAATTAGTTTATACGTGTATAGAGTCTTTCAAGCCCTTGTATCTATTTCTGATTGTAACTTCTGTTACATTAGCTGCTTCTGCAATATCACGCTGTGTTTTGTCTTCACCATTTTTCACACAAGATAGGTATAATGCAGCTGCTGCTAATCCCATAGGATCTTTTCCTGCTGATGCTTCGTTTGCTTGTGCTTCTTTTAGAACTTTTATTGCATAACGTTTTGTTTTTTCAGCAATACCAATCTTGCTAGCAATTCTTGCTACACATTGAACTGAATCGGTAACTGGCATCTTAAGATCTAATTCTTTTACTAATAATCTATAACATCGTGCAATATCTTTTCTTTTTATGTTTGCAGCAATTTCAACATCCTTCAAGTTTCTTGGTGTTGAAGTATCACGGCATGCAGCATAAAGTGCAGATGCCATTAATGCAGAAATTGATCTGCCACGAACTAATCCTTTATCTAATGCTTTTCGATAAATGTATGCAGCTTTTTCAACAACAGCTTCAGAAATTGCAAGTTTGTCTTTTAATCTGTTTAGTTCACTAAACGCCTGTCTAAAGTTCCTGTCAACAGGTTCATGAACTTGGCTTCTGCTATCCCAAGTTCTTAATCTTTCAATTGTGTTTTTCATTGTAGCGGTCAATGGTTTTCCAGACGCGTCTTTGTTGATAGGATTGATTACGGTTGCAAGACCCATGTCATGCATTGTTAATGATGTAGGAGCTCCTGCTCTTGCTCTATCACCATGTTCATCCTGTGTAAATGAACGCCACTCTGGTCCTGATTCTTGAATCTTTTCAGACATTACAAAGCCACACTTGGAGCAAAATGTTTCCCCAGATTCATTATCTGTTACCAGTTTACCTTTAACACATCGTGGACAACTATCCTTAACACTGCTTTTAGTGACCATAATATTTTCTAATTACCGAGTTAGTATAAAATCCTAATTGTTTTTATTCACATCTATGAGCCTGTGAAAATCATTGTGTAAAATGGATTAATTATTAGGAAAAATCAGTCATTGTATGAATCATCGGCTTCTTGGTACTTGTATTGTTTTTTCGGCAATGATCTTAACATATAATATTCCAGCCTCGTTTGGGCATGGACTTGGAACTGAAACAATGCCATCCGTCATGATTAATGGCATGGAATCTACATTGGAAGTTGCTTCTACAACTAATCGTGATACTGGAATAAGACAAGTTATGATTAGTTTGTTTGAGACGGAATCTAGTAACATGATCAACGATGTGTCGTTTGAAGTTGATTTAATAAAAAATGAACAAAGATTGTTCAAAAATAATTTTGAAAGAGATGACGGTATATTGATACTGAATCTTGTGCCTTCTCAAGATTTAGAAGTTGAAATTATTAATCAGGGAACAGTTGCATCGTTCTTAGGATTGGCAAGTGATCAGTTCAACCTAAAAGGAAAAGTTTTTGAGAATGGCGGACTCTACCAGTTTAATGTAAAAATCCTCACCGTAAATGATTACAACATCAAACTTTCTGAAGTAGTAGAGTATGATCTTGGAATTTCTATTCCAGAGACTACATATTATCAGATAGACGATAAAAATTTTGGAGTACAAGAGTTAGGAATAACCACGTATTTTGATCAAATTACTGAATTTAATTATGACCAATCAAGCAAACAGATTAAATTTACTTTCCCGTTTGATTGGAGTCAAAAAACAATAGAACAGACAACAGTTATTCACGAAGAGATTGTTGTGCCAAGATCATTCGGTGATCTTTTAGTGACTAGTTTTACTGCCAGTCTCAATGAAATAAAACTCCCAGAGTCAGCAGTTAACATTGATGATTTTTCCAGCGAAGGAAGAATTATGCATATTGTTGTTAGTCAAAATGAATTACAAGAATTTTTTTCAAACAACCAATTTGATATTAATGAGATTGTCATACGGATAGAACCTAGTCAAAACGATCTTCCGTTATCAGGTATTACAGAAAACGGTCAGTTTAAAATTCATCTTTGGTGGGAAGATGAAATAAAATCAAATTCTAATGTTAAGCTGGACTATGATGTACTCGATACGTTCCTAAAAGATAGACCAATTTCAGTTCCATACGAGTTGAAATTGTTTTATAATGAGGAAGAATTGTTGAAGAAAAATGGAATTAGTTCTGGCTCAAAAACGGCAAGTGATAGTTTTGAATTTTTCATTCCATCAGATGTTACTGGAATTTTGATTGCCAAGTTTGAAAATCTAGGTGGAAGTAAGTTGGCAACTGTAGAATTTCCATTAGTGGTTAACAGAGCAGATTCTGCACAGGAAGTAAAAATTCCAGCCTGGATTAAAAACAATGCGGGATGGTGGGCTGATGGACAGATTCCAGACTCTACGTTTGTACAAGGAATTCAGTTCTTGATCAAGGAAAGAATTATTGTAGTTCCTACAACTGAAAGTAATGAACAGAGTACTGATACAGCCATACCTGATTGGGTCAGAAATAATGCTGGATGGTGGTCTGATGGACAGATTGATGATAGAACGTTTGCAAATGGAATAGAATTTTTGATTAATGTCGGGATTATTGTTGTATAACCAATTACATTAATTCTAACTGTATTTCATAGTCTATCAATGAAAAGAATATTGATTCTTGGTGGTGGATTTGCTGGAGTCGAATGTTGTTTAGATTTGGAGTCATATTTCAAAAATAACAAGGATGTTGAAATTACGTTGGTTTCAGAAGATAATTTTTTGTTATTTACACCGATGTTGCCACAGGTAGCATCTGGTACTATAGAAACCAGGCATATTGTAACTGCGATTAGAACTTTAATTGATAAAACAAGATTTTTTGAAGCTAAAATAAAAAATATTGATCCTTATGGTAAGACAGTCACATTATATGGCACGGCTGAAAACCGTGGTGTACAATTGCATTATGATTTTCTTGTAGTTGCGTTAGGAAGTCAAACGAACTTCTTTGGAATGAAAGATGTGGAAGATAATGCATATACGATGAAAACACTAAACGACGCTGTTGTTTTGCGAAACAGAATTATAGATATGATGGAGCAGGCAGAAAACGAAACTGATCCTATTCTAAGAAAAAGTCTTCTTCGTTTTATTATGGTTGGTGGTGGGTTTGCTGGAGTCGAGACTGCTGGAGAAATTAATGATTTTGTGACTGACATCAGTAAATATTATCCTAATATTCAGACCGATGACATTAAAATTACATTAGTAGAGGCTACTTCAGAAATCCTAACAGGTTTTCCAAGAAAGCTAGCTAACTTTGCTAAAACAAAACTAATGGAGAGGGGGATTGAGGTTCTTCTAAATTTTGGTGTTAGATCATTCGATGGAAAGCAGGTTTTCTTGGAAAGTCTTGAAAAGTCAAACGATAAACAAGACAAAACCATTCTTGCGAGCACTTTGGTATGGACTGCAGGTGTTACACCAATTGATTTGATCAAAGATTCTCTTTTCAAAACAGAGAAGGGACGCATAATTGTTGATGAGTTTCTTCAAGTTTCGGGTTTTCCAGGCGTGTTTGCTATTGGTGATTGTTGTAAGATTAATCCTGAATTAAATAAAAAGCAATTTCCGCCTACTGCACAAATTGCCGAAGCTCAAGCAAAGACTGCTGCAAAAAACTTGAAATGTCTTTTATCAAATACGGGTATGGAAAAATTTGATTATGAATGGAAGGGACAAAGTGCTATAATTGGTAAAAGAACTGGTGTTGCATCGTTCTTTGGAATGAATGTTGTGGGTTTTTGGGCTTTTGTAGCATGGAGAAATTTGTATTTATCAAAAATGCGAAGTTGGGAGAAAAGATTACGTGTTTGGATTGACTGGAACATTGATTTGTTCTTCAGTCGAGATATTTCACGGTTAAAAGTCCTGAAAAAGGAAACAAAAATTGATTATAAGGAATTAGACGAGGTAGATGAAGTTTGGTAAAAATTACTTTCTTCTGTTCTTAATAGCAATAATTACTGCTGCTGGTGCTACAAAGTACATTCCAATGTTGAGTAGTATTACACCGATTCCATATCCTAACATTTCCTGTTCGGTGTTAATGTCAACATAATTGAATAAAGTTAGTGATGTTAGTAATGGAGTTAATGTTACCTTAACTGCTTCTTTGAACATTGGATTCTCTCTTTCATAATCTGCTATTGCTGGACTGAATGAATAGTAGAATTGATTAAATCCTGTCATGAATAATACGCCAGACTGTGTCTGTAATACTGTATTATCACGAATTTCTCTTAGGAGTTGAACTTGTGGTGCCATTTCAGAGCCAAATGCTGCAGTTGCAATTAGACAGCCACCCTGCTCTTTGTCATATTCTTCTTGCCTTTCATTTGCCATTTCAAGGAACTCTTCTTTACTCATTTCACCT
>Ga0257111_1000972_pt1 | contig 11756 bp, 8 predicted proteins | sample LP_taG_6_FD_191567 | JGI IMG/M metagenome (GOLD analysis project Ga0257111, IMG submission 191567) | Marine microbial communities from Northeast Subartic Pacific Ocean, Canada - LP_J_2015_P26_500m | ecosystem: Environmental > Aquatic > Marine > Oceanic | place: Canada: Northeast Subartic Pacific... | reverse complement strand
AATTTTAATAGTACTTATAGTATCCCATGCAGCATTCGGATCTAACCTTAGTGGTATATCAGTACCCACAGCTTCTCTAACAGCTTTTATGCGATCAATATCGAGTTCTTTTTCATTTGAGCCCTTAATTTTTATGACATTAATACCCATATCCAAAACTTTGAGTGCACTTTCAGCCATTCTTTTCGGATTATCAATACCAATCTCACTTGCTACTGGAATTTTATCACGAAATTTTCCTCCAAGTAATTGATAAACTGGAATATTTAAGGCTTTACCAACTAGATCATGAAGTGCGATATCGATACCTTCTTTTACACAGGTAATTCTTGCTAATTCCTGATCCAGAATTTTCATAATTCTATTTATATTAAACGGATCTTCTCCAATAATCTTAGGACCTGCATAATTCATTATCATAGCATGTATAGATTCAAAAGACTCGCCATAAAATTCCGGCTCCCAAGCACATGCTTCTCCTATACCGGTAACACCTTCATCGGTATATAGTTTTATTAAAACAGCTTTTGAATGACTAAAAGAAGTATATGCATCTGCAAAACCTTTAACAGGTATGCCATAAGGTATAGATTCTACTTTTATAATTTTCATGATGGCCCAACTCCATGTATTACTGTTTTCATCCAGTCTGCAGTATTATGAAAATTAGCAACCACACTACCTGGCGGTACTAATTCATCACATGCTTTTCTAGTTTCTTCATCTAGTTGCATCTCAAGAACAGGTAATAATGGTTCTAACTGTTCTACCGTTCTAGGCCCTATAAGTGGTGCGGTTATGCCCGGTTGATCTTTACACCAGAGAATAGCTAACTGTGCAGGTGTTAAATTAAGTTGTTTGGCAATCTTAGAAAAAGCCCTACCAACTTTAATACCTTTTTCAGTAACCCTATCCGCATAGAATCCACCTCTCAATGCTGCCCGCGATCCTTCAGGGTATTTTTGAGGATCATCGTATCTACCTGCAAGTACACCCATAGCCATTGGAGCCCATGTAATAATTCCTACACCATATTTTTCACAAACTGGAATTAATTCGTTTTCAATTCTCCTATCCAATAGATTATAGGGTGGTTGTTCTGAAACAAAGCGAACATAACCCTTCATCTCACTAATTAATACAGCTTCCATAACAGCCCATGCAGGATGGGTGGAACAACCTATATAGCGCACTTTTCCTTGGGTAACTAAATCATCAAGTGCTCTCAGTGTTTCATCAATTGGAAGATCTGGAGATTGACGATGCAATTGATATAAATCAATATAATCTGTTTGTAATCGCTTCAAAGAATTTTCACACGCTCTTATAATATTAAGCCTTGTATGACCGTGCTGATTTGGTCCCAATGAAGGATCGTATTCTTCAAGAGTAAATCCTGGCCTCCTTTGACCATGATCCACTTTAGTACCAATCAATACATTTTGTCTTTGGCCACTTTCCTTTAGTATTCTTCCAATAATCTTTTCACCTTCACCATCAGCATAGACATCGCCTGTATCAATAAGATTAATCCCATGATCAATTGCTTTCTTTAATATATTTCCACACTCTTTTGCTGGTGTTGGGTCCATAAAATTATCTGTTCCAAGTGCTAGACTTGAAACTTGTATACCAGTTCTACCTAAGGTACGATATTCCATTAAAGACTCCTCATATCGATTTAATAATAATCTGTTTAAGAAAGATATTCATAAAATATTTAAATAATACCAAATAATCGAGGTAAGAACAAAGTGATCTCTGGAAAAATTGTTATTATTATTAATGTGATAATTAAAAATAAAAGAAAAGGAAATAAAGGCTTTACAACATTTCCAATTTTTACGTCACTTATACCACAAGCAACGAATAGACAGATCCCGACTGGAGGTGTAATCATACCAATACCAACGTTTGCTGCTATTAAAATACCTAAATGAATTGGTTCCATTCCTAGTGATACTCCAACAGGCAAAAATATAGGCATCAAAACAATTATTGCAGGTAAAGCATCCATAACCATGCCAAGCATTAGAAAAACTAAATGCACAAGAATAATAAATATTATCCAATTATCTGCATATGTTACTATTAGCTGGGCAAGAGCATGAGGTATTCTTTCAAATGTAAGGATGAATGAAAACATAGAAGCTGTAGCGAGAACCAATAATACCACACCTGACAAATTAGCTGTGTTTAATAATAATTTAGGCATGTCTTCTAATTTTAGTTCCTTATAAACAAAAAATGAGACCAGAAAACCGTATACCACGGCCACGGATGCTGCTTCTGTAGGAGTAAAAACTCCTCCATAGATTCCGCCAAGAATTATTCCTATCATCAAAAGTGGCAATATACCATCCTTTAAAACACGGATTTTATCTGATGTTGTTGTTTTATCAGCTAAGGGTAAATTCATTTTTTTAGAGTAATAATACGCTATTAGCATGATAGCAACCCCATTTACAACTGCAGGTAAAATTCCTGCAGCAAAAAGTCCTCCTATTGAGATATTAGCAATGACACCAATTATAATTAGATCAATAGCTGGAGGAACAAGTGTTGAGACACCTCCTGCTGCAGCTAAAACTGCCGTTGCAAACTCAGGTGGATATTTTAACTTTTTCATAGCTGGTATCGCAACAGAACCTATTGCTGCTGTATTTGCACTTGGAGAGCCTGAAATTCCGGACATAAGCATAGTTGAAAATATTACGACTAAAGCCAACCCACCACGTATTTGCCCCACAAATATCAACGCCATTGCTATTATCCTTTTTGCGAGGCCACCATTTGACATCAATTGCCCTGCCAACACAAAGAGCGGAATAGCAAGTAAAGGGAATGAATCTAGACCATACAGAAATTTCTGCGGCATCATTATTAATATATCTGGCGAGACATATAGCATACCTACAAATGCCGCTAAACCTAATGCTATGCCGACAGGAACTGAAATAAGCATCGATAAGATCAAGGTGCTAGTTACTAACCAACCCATAATCAATTCTTTCTATTATTTAAAAATGTATTCAAATCTCGTAAAACATAATATATCATTAGACTACCGCCAACAATTGCAGATGAATAGGGTACAAACATAGATAATCCAGTACTGGGGCCAATGTGATCAATAACACTTAGGTTGTATTCAAATGCTTTCCAGACAAAAACAGATAGAAAGGTAAGTATTGAAAGATTTACTATAATAAAAATAATATTTTTTTGTTTAACTCCAACTTTATCTACTAAAAATGTTAATGCAAAATGTGATTTTGTTTTAAATGCATATGCGATAGATAGTGCTGACAGCCACAAGAATATATATCGAGCTAATTCCTCTGTCCAAGCAAGAGAAAATTGAAATACATATCGAAATAATACTTGAATAAATGTTATAATAACAATCGCAATCAATAGAAAGCATAGAGCAATCTCTAAAGGGTGTAGACTAATAACTTTTTTTCTATCCATATCTAGTTCTTTCTTTTACTATATTAATTAGAACCATGCGATAATATTTTATTAATCATTTCCATTCCACCAACTCCAGCTGCATTTTTTGCATATACTATTTCGGCTTTTTCTTTGAAAAGTTTTTTATCAACTTTATTAAACACTAATCCTTTTTCTATCAGTTTTATAAATGCCTCGTTAGTCTTTTCTTCCATAGCATTCCTTTGAGCAATGGTTGCTTCTTTTCCTGCCCTAACCAATGATTCTTGAACATCTATCGGTAATTTATTTAATTGTTTTTTACTAAATATAAGAGCCACAGACAAGTAAAGATGCTCTGTATACGAAACATATTTTGTGACTTCATAAAATTTTTCTACCAGTAAGTCAATATGATCACACTCTGCTCCATCCAGTACTCCTTGCTGTATTGCAGAATATAATTCACCAAAAGACATATTTGTCGCTTGTGCTCCGAATGCATTAAAAGTATCCAAAACAATTGAACTACCTATAACTCGAATTTTCATCCCTTCAAGGTCTTTAGGTTGATAAATCGGTTTTTCAGAGTTCCATGTATTCCGGATTCCAGAAAACCACCATCCCAATACGACACAATTAAGTTTCTTTTCAATTTTATCACTTATCTCTTTTCCAATTGGTCCATCCATGATGTCATAAAATTGCCCCAAATTATCAAAAATAAAGGGCAGATTGAACAAATCCACTTCTGGTACAAAGGTACTTAAAGCACCGCTACTTGCAGGTGTCGATCCTATAACTCCGAGTTTAACCATTTCAATTGCTTCTTCTTCACTAGCTATCTGACTGGCAGGAAATATTTCTAATTTTGCTCTTCCATTTGTTTCTCTTTCCAGTATTGAAGATAGTTTTTCAAAACCTGCCTGGTGAGGATGTTGTTGGCTTCCATTATGGGAAACTTTGATAATAATATTCTCATTTTGAACTTTTGAACATCCATTAATTGAAATCGCGAAACACAAAATAAATATTTTCATCAATATTATCTTAAGTTTATCTGGCATTAATATGCTCCTCTAATTAATTCTTCCTCATCAGGAACATAATTTATTATTTCAAATTTTGGCTTAGATATATTTTGAGTGTTATTAGATATAACAATAAATAAAATACAAATTAAAATTGGGGTTAGAATAGTATCTAGGCCACTCAATGATTCAGGTACTAATAAAAACAAAATTATACGTAATAATGCCCCACAAATAATTGATGTAATTGCAGCGATAGAATTAGCCTTTTTCCAGTATATTCCAAGAAAAAGCGGTACGAAACATCCTGCTAGAACAATATCAAATGCAAGTATTAATAAAATACCTGGCTTTGGATGTAAATAAGCCACTGTTGTGGCAAGAATCATCGTTGGAATAGCAATTAATCTAGAAAGGTTTAAGATTTTTTTATTGCTGTTGATACTTGTGGAATATTTTTGGACTAGGTTACGAGTTATAATATTTGATAAATCAAGAACAACGCCTGCAGCAGTCGACATACTTGCACCAATTATCCCTAGTATAAGTAGAATACCTACTATTTCTGGCATATTATTTAATGCCATATCAACTAGTAAATCTTTATTTGCCAATTTATTAAGATTAAATGCATATAAACCTAATAAGACTGCTGGTAAACCAACCAATATAGTGAGTACACCACCAAGATAACACCCTCTTTGGGCATCTCTTGGGGATTTTGATGAAATAACTCGTTGTATAAAATCAATTGCAACAATATCACCTAAGGCCATAGAAATAATAGCTGCCCAATTTACTAATGCTCCACTTTTTAAAGTGAATAATCCATCAAAATTCTTATGTGTAACAGGCACATCTGCCATCAAATTTGCCCAACCATACTCAGCAGTTAACCAAAAAAAAGATAATAAAATTCCAATTATAAAAATGAAAACCTGAAAAACACTTGTAGAGATGGAAGCAATAAATCCCCCAGTTGTTGCATATAACAGTATCATTGCAGATATTAGAATTAATGTAATAAGATAGTGTATATTAAAAATTAAACTGAACAATAAACCTAATCCCGCCAAATTCCCTGCAATTAAAATTATATTACTAAATAGCATACTAATGGAAGCTGCAGTTTCTGTGCGTTTATCATATCTCCGGTTATAAAAATCTGGTAATGTCATTAAATTCATTTTATGGAGAGGTTTTGCAAAAAATAATCCAGTGATAAATAAGCATAACCCTAATCCCAATGGGATGCTTGCACCAGACCAAAAACCACTCTCATAACTCATTGCTGCACTTCCCATAGACCCATTTGCATCAAATGCTTGAGCACATAATGTTATTCCTATAACCCAAGCAGGCATCGCTGCACCAGCTTTATAATAGTTTAATGCCTTACCTTTTATTTGAAAAAAGGACCACAATCCAATTAAAACTGTAATAAATACGAATAATATGACGGCTATCTGAATTAAGGTCATTTAATAGTTCAATAAATTATTATACTATTCACTTTTTACGAGGAAGCAATTCATCTCTCATCGCAGTATGATAAACAAATGTTGCTATTATCGCTGCATTATGTTTTAAACTACTTTCTGTCACCAAATCAAGGACATCCAGATTTGTATGAATTTGATGGGTAAAATAATGCATGGGATCTTGAATCCATTCAAACGCTGGTATATTTAATGCATCAAAAGGTACATGATCTGTACAACACGCATTTTCAACAGATACGGTCTTTGCACCAACGCTATGGAAAGGAGACAGGTAATCTTCAAATATTGGCCTTAACTCAGGATTACCTTGCATAAATATTCCACGAATATTATGTCCATTATTATCGTGGTTAAAATAAGCAGATATTTTTGAATGTTCTTCTCTTTTTGCTCCTGTTACCACATCACCAACATAATTTTTTATGTAGTGCATTGATCCATTCAAACCCTGCTCTTCTCCACCCCATAAAGCAATACGTATGGTTCTACGCGGCTTTACATCAATTTTCTTTAATATTCGCATAACTTCCATTAATGTCGCACATCCCTGCCCATTGTCTGCAGCACCTGTACCACTGTGATAAGAATCATAATGTCCGCCAATTAAAACAATTTGATCTTTCAGTTTTTCATCTACTCCAGGAATTTCACCAAAAATATTCACATGATTTTCACTGACATCTTTAAAATCAACTTTTAAATGTAGTTTAAGCTCAGGATTTAGGCCCTTTTCAATCATACCTACAATTAATTGATGATCCTCTTTACCAATAACAAAGTGAGGTACTGGTTTCAGATCTTCTTGCTTATGATATGGTAATTGTCGTGCATAAATAATACCAGGGCTTGAAGAACTACCAGTTATTACAGCCGCCACCTTTTCTTTTAATAATAATGATTGTATAAGATCAGTTTCTTTTTTTGCTAAGACTTTGCGCTTTAACGATTCAGTGAACGGTTCAAGACCTGAATTATCTAAGCCATCAGGATTATTTGGTTTATTATGGTTTGCAGCAGCAGCCAGAATTTCATCAGTAAATGGGCCTGTTCTAACATCATCTCGATTACCAACATTAGGATTTAGTAATATTTTGCCTCTAAGTTTTCCACTATATTTTTTTAATTCTTCTAGGTTATTATGATCTATTATTACTGGTCCTCCCTTTATCACACCTTTCGTTTGATTTACCCAGGCATAAGGGAGTGTATTAATTTTACTATACCTTGGTTTAAGTAACTCAATGGAAAATGACTTTGCGGCCCAGTTTCTAAAATCATCACTATATGATTCAAAATGTACATTATCTAAACCCAAGGACTCTAATTCATCTTTAGCCCAAGTGGCAGCATCCATATATTTTTCTGTTCCAGATAGTCTAGGACCAAATAAAGTAGTAATATCATTCAGCATCTCATAGGCTTGAGAATTATCATAACTTTCAGTTTTAATCGCATTGACAATTTTATAATTCAATTCGCTCTGTGCATACATAATAACAGGAATTAAATAAAAGAGAAATATTTCAACTTTTTGAAAATATGGTAATATATATTTTATTTTATTTTTGTTCAATAACTACTCAACTATTACAAAAAATACACCACCGCCTGATGTAAAACCATATTTCCCACCTGCTTCAATCGAATCCAAGTATTTTATCTCAATAATGTCCATAGCTGGTATTGTACGTAGTCTATCTTTATATCCTGCGCGAGCACCATTTATAAAAACTAACGCATCCATTCCACCGGTAAAACCAACATGCCGTCGTCGATCTCTTGTTAATAGATTTGGGCGCAAATATTCCAGTACATCCCAAGCTGTATCAGCTTGGGGTACTGATTTAATTTCTTCTTCTGTAATTCGGTATCTATCTCTTTTCTGGTCTTCAATATTTGGTGGAATACATGAACTTAATAACACAACTGTCACTAAGAATAATGGCATGATAAATGATTGCCTGCTATAAACTACCAAAGCAATAGGCCATTAGAATAAAGACTTATGATCAGTGAAGAAAGGATAATCTGAAATACGACTTCAGATCATCCCAATATCTACGGACGACTTACGTTCGGATTATTAAGAATTTCACTATCTGGTATTGGGATATAAGACCACGTATTGTCTCCGAGATGCCACAAATCAAATCTTGTTTGATCTGCAAGGCGGACACCTTTCATCCAAAGTGTTTTATCTCTTTCTTCAATTAATAGCCCTAATGCTCCGGTGTTACTTCCTGCTCCTGATGTTGCGGATGGTGTAAACCCAGTCATAGCATCACTAGTTAAAGCATCTAGACCGTGATGAGTCCTAACATTATTTATATGAGCGAGCCCGGTTGCATTATCACCAGCTCTTATTGCAACTTCTGCTAAAATAAGTTCCATCTCTCTCCAATCAATTAGATCTAGGTAATCACTGCGTCCGTCATAAATATCTTGGCAATATGCTAGATTTGCATCTCCTTCGAGTTCCCAAAGCGGAATTCTTTCATTAGAATTGGTCAGACCATCTCTTGCATTTTCTACACTTGTAGCACCAAGACCATCTCCTTCTGGGCCTCGTAATGATTGAGAATCTTCATTCTCGTCTTCAAGATTCGAAATGATCTCACCTTCATTTCGATCTGCAACTACATAATCAACAAACCTCGGGCTGGCACTGAAAAGAACATTATTTCTACCGGCTTCGTACCACATAAAATTTGTGTAGGCTGCTGAATGCACTAATTGAAAGCCAATATCTCCTTGCTGCAATCCTTTTTCTGCGGCACTCTTTGCTTCGCTATAGTTCCCATCAAATAAATAGGTTCTAGCTATTAAGGACCATATAATCTCATCTGCATTACCATTAACTCCTTCATAAGTCTCACCAGGATCAAAACTCAGTGCTGCTGTTAACATCTCACGAGCTGAAGCTCTTATCTCAGCATCAGTCTGAAAGCTACCAGTTTGACCACTTTCAATTTGCTGGATAGTGGTAATAACTGCGCCTGGATTTTGTCCATCCTTAGTAAGCCCCCAGTGATCAGCTAGATACATTCTCATTAAACCACCAATCACATTGCCCCACCAATTCACTCTCTGTTTAAGAGCATCATTACTAATGGTCATTTTACTAGCTCTATCGAGAAGATCATCTGCGTGAAATCGAATCTGATGATAGTTCTCCCAATCGTTTGCCACAAAATTCAAATCCATAGGAATATCCTGAACAAAATTTGAATGATCTGGCGCAAAATCAACTTCACCATGTATAAATTCATCACTAAATCCTGCTACCCGCCAAATAATATGAGCCAGACCTGAAAATTCACTGGACCTTCCCAGATTCCCAAGCACACCTTTCAATAAAAAATCAAGGTATTCTTCGCTGTCTAAACTACCATCTTCAACCTGATCACTTAAGGGTTCTACTTCTGATACCCAATCTTCACAAGACATGAATGTTAGTGTTAAAATTGATAAAATGCCTGTTAAAATAATTCTTTTAATACTGTTCATAACAAAATCTCCTTAATTGATATTTTGGAATTAAATACTAAACTTGAAAAACATATTAACCGATTTTGGCGTTGGTAAGCTTCCCGCCTGCATCATATTCTGCGGCCCGCCATGATATCCCATTGAGTTAATCTCAGGGTCTACACCAGTGAAATCCTCATGATATTTGGCCCATAAATTTGTACCACTAACACCCAAGGTTAAATTGTTTAAACTTCCAATTAATGGCAATGATTTTGTCAATCTGCTTACATTATAGCTCAGACTAAGCTCTCTCAATTTAATAAAATCACCTGGTTGGATTGAGTTTGCATCAAAAAATGGGTTCGTCTGCGCGTATTCATTCGCCGCATCGATGTATTCCTGAGAACTATAATCTGTAATCTCACCCTTACCAGCACAGTGATTGCCGAAACCTAACATTTCTGCCAGTTCATCGTAACGGATCACATTTGTACCGCAAACATCGTCTGGGACTGGGGTATCACCATATTCAACGCCGCTTGCCATATCTACGGCCCACCAAATCATATCTACACGAGCTTCATTATACAAAACATGGCCCGACTTCCAATTCATCAAACCAGATAGATCAAAGCCAAACATATTTAGGTTAAATGAAAAACTACCAATTTGATCTGGCATCCCAGTACCTAGATAAATCTTCCCATCAGACACGTCATCGCCATAGTAAGCACCAGCAGGCATAACTTCGTCATACATAGGATGTAGATCATTTTCCATTACATTAGTGCCATCTGAAAACAGAGCACCAACGTTTACATCATTATAAAATGTATGCTTTGGGTATCCTTCGGCAAAAGCCTGTTTACCACCGCCAGGACCACCATAAATGGGATCTGCTCCACCCATACTTACAACTTCATTTTCCTGCCAGCTATTGGTTAAGGTTAGATCTAGCTTCCAGCCACCTAAATTTGTGCCTCCAAAATAGGCAAATATTTGTGATTCGAATCCAGATCCCTGAATCTCTCCAACATTAAACTTCCCAGGGCTCTGTGTCATGCCCGAAGATCCAACATTCATACGATCTACAATAGATTCCTTTGCATTTTGTTGGTAATATGTTAAATCAAAAGCAAAGTTTGCAATTTCAGTTTCTAAACCAATTTCAAACTCTGAAATTCTTTCCGGCTTGATTTCTGGATTACCAATATCTGTGAGAACTGCACCAACACCGTATTGTGAGTTTACAGCACTCCATAAAGTTGGTATAGCATCAGTTCTTCCAGGTAGAATACCAGTTTCTCCATAGGCCGCTCTTAGTTTTAAAAATGATATCGGTCCAGGAGCAATACCCAATCTGTCTAGTCTAACTGCACCACTGAATCGCGGATAAGAAATATTTGATGCTGTTGAACCCAGTACACTAGCGTAATCTCTACGAAGCATAAATGAGCCAAAAAACGTTTGGTTCAGTGAGAAGCTATGCTCTGTGAAAAGACCCGCAGATCGAAAATGATTCATAAAATCATAGGTTTCAACAGAAACTGCACCAGCACTAATTGTAGTAATTTGATCTGTAACAAACCCTGAACGAGTGGCGCCAAAACCCCTGCTTCTTTCATCAAAAGCTTGCGAACCTATAACAGATGAACCGGAGATTCCCCCTAAAGTATAATCATATTTTGCATCCCAGGTATAAGTTGAAACCTGACTGTTTCTCTGGCTTACCATTTTTTCACCTTCATCAGACTCACCGGTGATATCTTCATCTGTAACCTGAGCTGTATAGATATTTCGGTTATCCCTATCATTTAAGCCATAAGTGAACCTAGCACTTAAGCCACTTAGAAGTCCACTGGAGAATGGTGTGAAGTCACCCGTTACTGACCCAACGAAACTATTTATATAGTTCATTTCTGTTTGATAATCAAAATATTCTTCTTTGGTTGGATCCATCATTACCCAAGGATTAGCAGCGTAGGTAACTACACCAAAGACACCATCAGCACGATATCTGGCAGGTAATTGTATTTCCGCATTATTAAATGCTGTACTGGCCATAATATTAATTTTGTCATTAGGCCTAAAATCAAGATTTGCTCTAATATTCTGCTGATCCATCCAATTATTTGGTGTATGCATTTCTTCGTATGGTCTATCTACTGAAAAATAAAGATTCGTCGTCTCGGATCCCCCTGAAACACTTACAGAATGCTTCGCAATTTGACCGCGACGGAAATAATCATTCACCCACTTGTAAGAGCGGAATTCTTGTTCAGTATATTCCCTGTCCTGGTCATTATAACCGAAAGTT
>Ga0257111_1000968_pt1 | contig 11786 bp, 10 predicted proteins | sample LP_taG_6_FD_191567 | JGI IMG/M metagenome (GOLD analysis project Ga0257111, IMG submission 191567) | Marine microbial communities from Northeast Subartic Pacific Ocean, Canada - LP_J_2015_P26_500m | ecosystem: Environmental > Aquatic > Marine > Oceanic | place: Canada: Northeast Subartic Pacific... | reverse complement strand
AAAATATGTTTGGTTCGATGGAAAATTTGTACCCTTATCCAAAGCCAAAGTTCCAATTACAACACATGCAATACACTATGGAACATCAATCTTTGAGGGAATACGGGGTTACTGGAACACAAAAAACTTATACATTTTTAGATTAAACGATCATGTTAAACGATTTAGAAATTCAGGAAAATTTTATAATATCACCTTTAATTTTTCAGACAAACAAATAGAAAATGCTGTATTAAATCTATGTAAGAAAAATAAAATTAGAGAATCGTGTTATATCAGACCAGTTCATTTTGTGGGTCAATACGGAATTAATTTACACGTTACAAAGAAAGCATCAACACATGTAGGAATATTTTCTTTTCCATTTGGTGATTTATTTAACAAAAATGGTATTACAGCAACAATTTCAAAATGGAGAAAGTTTAGCGATTTGTCAACCCCAATTCAAGCAAAAATGGGAGGCAACTACCTTAATTCTATTTTAGCTACACAAGATGCAAAACAAAAAGGATTTGATGAAGCAATTCTTCTAGATCAATCTGGAAATGTAAGCGAAGCTCCTGGTGAAAACATATTTCTAGTGAAAAATAATAAATTAATAACTCCAACATTAAGTGCATCAGCACTGGATGGGATAACTCAAAAGTCAATAATTACTTTATCTAAAGATATGAACTTGGAAGTTAAAGTTAGAAAAGTTTCTAAAAAAGAATTAAAGTTTGCTGACGAAATTTTTCTTTCCGGTACTGCAGCAGAAATTACTCCAATTATTAAACTAGACAAAAAGAAGATTGGTGACGGAAAAGTTGGAAAGATCACGAAATCATTGATTACATCTTATGCTGACATTGTAATGAATAAAAACAAAAAATATTCTCGATGGTTAACTCCGGTGTTTTAGTTGAAAGTGGTTCTGATAGGTGTTGGAGGATGGGGTAAAAATCATGCAAGAATTTTATCGCAATTAGGAGTTCTTACGGCTATATGTGATGCTGATGATGAAAAAAGAAAAGAATTTGGTAAAAAATATTCTGTAAATAATTACAAAAATTTTAATGAAATGCTAGAATCTGAAACCTTTGATACTGCATTTGTTTGTACACCTACTAATACTCATTACCAAATTGCAACACAACTAATCCAAGAAAAGAAAAATGTTTTTGTAGAAAAACCAATGACACATCTATCTGAAGAGGGACAGAAATTGATAGAATCAGCAAAGAAAAACAAGGTTGTTTTAACATGTGGCTATATTGAAAGATTTAATCCTGCTGTTAGCCTTGTTAAAAATTATGTATTATCAAAGAAATATGGTGAATTGTTGATGTTGGAATTTCATCGAGAAAATAGATTACCTAATCATATTAGGGATGTAGGAATAATTCATGATACAGCGGTGCATGATATTGATACAGCTATGTGGTTATTTGATGATACACCAGATACAGTATTTGCTAGAGCAGGACAAATAAAACACGAGCATGAGGATTTTGCAACAATAATGTTGGGATTTAAGGATGATAGAACTGCAACAATTTCTTTGAGCTGGATTACACCTACCAGAGTTCGAAACTTTAGTGCTACTTGTACAGAATGCATCATCTTTTCAGATTTCATCTCACAAGATGTGATAATAAAAACTGAAAATAATACAGAAATACCAAAAAAAGAAAAAAAAGAACCATTGTTGCTTGAAATTCAGAATTTTCTTGATGCAATTGATGGGAGAAGCGAGCTTCTGGTAAAACCAGAACATGCAGTAAACGTCACAAAAGTTGCTGAAGCCGCACTTTTATCTAGTCAAAAAGGTACACAAATCTATCTTGATCTAAGATGAACAGAAAGATGTTAGATATACTTGCATGTCCAATAGACAAACATCATCCACTAGAACTTTTTGAGAAAAAATCTGATGATGAAAAAATAGATGAGGGTGCCCTGTACTGTGAAAAGTGTTCTAGATTTTTTCCTATAATAGATGAAATTCCAATAATGTTACCTGATGAGTTAAGAGACAAAAAGCAAGACATTGAATTTCTTAAAAGAAACATCAAACAATTGCCTGAGAAAATAGTTAAGCAAGCGTTACCATGGCATCTATGAAATATTTTGGTTAGTAATTACATTTCTGATAAAGCAAAGATTGGTAAAAACGTCAAAATCTGGCATTTTGCTTATGTTGGTGATGATGTTGAAATTGGAAACAATGTAAAAATTGGTTCTTTATCACATATAGATTACAATGTAAAAATTGGGGATGATACAATAATTCAAGGACTGGTTTACATTCCACCACTCTGTAGAATCGGAAAAAATGTATTCATTGGACCTGGTTCTACACTTACTAACGATCCATATCCACCAAGTCAAAAATTAATTGGTGTAACAATTGAAGATAATGCAATAATTGGTAGCAAATCAGTCATAAAAGCTGGTGTTACTATTGGTAAGAATAGTGTAGTTGCAATGGGCGCAGTAGTAACTAAAGATGTTCCACATGATACGGTAGTAGCCGGAGTTCCTGCAAAACCAAAATATTCACGTAGTGAATATGATAAAAAACAAAGTGAGTGGAATCGTGCAATCTAAGATTTTATTTGTGATTTAAAGCTCCAATTCTTAACCTTGGTTAGAATCAAAACCCAGATGAAAATTAAAAACAAAGCAAGAATAATTTTAGCTCCAGAATTAATTAATGGATCAATATCGATATAATCCCTAAAAGAGATTGGTGCTACTAGTAATACCATCAAGCCACCACCGACTAAAATTAAAATCCACATAGAAAACAAGAATCCATAAATCTGCGCTGTCATTAAACTTCGACCCCCATCATAAATGCAGTAATAATAGCCAAGATACCGGAAAATATTCCTAATCTAAAAATCTCAGCAACAATCTGTTTTTCTGATAATGGTCTCTTTGCAATAATTAACCTAACTAGAGTGATTGGTGCATTCTTGTAATCACCAGTCTTTAGCTTAAAATCATCGGTATGTGAAACAGGATTTTTGATTTCTCTATGCTCAGTAATTTTTTTAACACTAGAAAGAAAGAGGAATGAATTAATGATCGCAGGTAAAATTGCTATAGCAGCTATTACCTCTACATGACCCACTATTGCAATTACACCATATGTAGCACCAAATGTCAACGCACCAGAGTCCCCTGGAAATATTCGGCTTGGGAATTTATGATATTTATAAAAAGCAAGAGAGGCAAAGGCTAAACATAGAGTAGCTATAGCAATTTCATAATTTTGAAGAATAATCAAGGAAATTGTTAATGCAAAACTTGCAATTGTAATAAATCCACTAGATACTCCATTGAGAACATCAATAGAATTTATTGTATTTCCAGCAATGGGAATCATAAACACAATTAATCCCATATACAAAAATGGTATTGAAACTGAGCCGAACAGAGGAAAATCTAGATTTGAATCATATGCGCCCAACAAAAGTATAGGTGCGGCACAAAATGCAAGTGCCACCGGCTTGAACCAACCTCCCATCGGTCTTCTGTCATCTATTATTCCCACAGAAAATCCCAAAATTGACGTAATTATTATGGCTAAAATCTCTGAAATTGGAAAAAACAGATACAAAACAATCTCTGATGTAACAATACCAACAACTATGCTAATTCCTCCAGGCCTTGGTACCATAACATTACCTTTTTTGTTTACATCTTTTACAACTAGGTTTTGCCTTCCTAAAACTTTAATCAAAATTGGAGTAAAAGCATAAACAGAAAAAAAAGCAATTGCTGAAACAATTACTGCTGCAACTATTTTTTCTTCCAATTATCTGACCTATTCTATCTGTAATTTGATACTTTTTGCAATAGTCATACCAATTTTATCTATTGCTGCTAATTTCTCAAGTGGGACTTTTCTCAAATCTATACGATTACGAAAATTATATTTGTATAATATTTTTGAGCGTACACGCCCTACATTTTTGATTTTTACTAGATCAAGGTATTTTTCTGGAACACCATGTCTAATTCGCTGTCTGAGAGTATCTAGTTCATCAACAAGAACTTGATTTTTCCAAAATCTAGCAATTTCTCTAATAATGTATGCCAAACGTTCTGTATTTCGACGTATCTGAAATATATCACCAGGTTCTGCATTAAATTCTTGTGACATATCAGAATAAGTCATGCCAACAATCCAATAATATAATATTAGTAGACTTTTTGTCCAATCTTGATCCAACTTCTGGTTTGTGTATAATTTTTCATGCTTAAAATTATCATGTATTTCCTCCATTCTTTCTTCAAGTTTTTCTGTGATGCCAAACTGGGGATAGAATTCAGGAAGGTTAGTAATCATATGTAAAAAACCAAATGTATGTTTGTTTCCTTGAACATAATCTTCAAGGTAAGTGGTTATATCGAATGCAGTTTTAGGATCAATTCTTAACCAAAAAATTTTCTGACCAAATTTTGTAGGTTTGAAACCATCTTCATTAGTAATCATATCATATGTTTTCAACTCTTTTAGACGTTCTGATATTTTGCTTGATAATTTATCATCAGACAAACCACCAAACGTCTGAGAAAAAAATTCAGTGATCTTTTCTTCAGAAATTGGAGAAAAAGTAGATGATGTTGCAATTAAACCAAGTAAATGAATTCTTAGAGAGCTGTCCTCTAGTATTTGTGATTCAAGAGATTCTGGAATGCCATCAACATAATGTTCAAGATACTGGTTGGGAGAACCTTTTGCGACAATTATAGATTCACCTTCATTGTCATATTGTGGTCTACCAGCTCTCCCACACATTTGTTTATACTCTAAGATACTAATTGGTGCATTTCCATTTGGGCCAAATCTGAATACGCTTGAAATTATTACTCGACGTGCTGGAAGATTTACACCTGCAGCTAAAGTTGGAGTTGCAGTTAATAGTTTGATATGACCACTTTTGAATTCAGTTTCAATTATTGTACGACATCTTTGATCAAGTCCTGCATGATGGAATGCGGCACCATTTTTTACTGCATCTGCCAACTTTTTTACTAACTTTGTTTGATCTTCGGTTTCCTTCGGAAGAATTGTTTTTGAAATATTAAGGAGTTTTTCAAGTTCATCTTTTTTCAGTTGTTCTGCAACGAATTTTCCAGCTTCGGTCGCAGTAGCAACCGAACTAGCCCTTGTCATGGTAAATATCAGACTTTGAGCTCCATCTTCTACAATATCTAATCCTAAACCAATTGCAGGTTTACTATGTCTTGTTTCTCTTTTTTTATCAAGATTCCCTTCAGATTCAACACGATCTTGGTTTGTTATAGTATGATTGCTGTATACTGCTTCAGATAATGGAACAGGCCGCCATTCACTTTCAACTAGTTTACAACCTAACCAGTCTGCAAGTTCAGAAGAATTTGATATAGTAGCACTTAATGCTATTATCTGTGGTTTTTTTCCTACATACCCAGTTTTCAATCTGGTTAGAATCATTTCCAATGTAGGTCCTCTCCCAGAGTCACCAATTAGATGCACCTCATCAGAAACTACCATCCCTATTTCATAAATCCAAGATTTTTGAAATGTCATCATTGCGTCCATGGTTTCATTTGTAAGAATTATAACATCTGCATCGTCCAGCTCATTACCTTTTGAATCAAAATCACCTGTAGATATTGCCACTTTAATTTTGCTTTGACTAATTTTTTCTAATTTTTTAAACTCTTCAAATTTTTCAGCTGCTAGTGCTCGTAATGGTGTAAGATAGATTACTTTGGATTTATTTTTTGATAAATGAGATAATGTTGCTAACATTGCAATGAGTGTTTTCCCACTTGCAGTAGGTACAGAAACTAGCACACTTTTGCCATCAAGAACTCCTACTTTGACTGCATCTTCTTGTGGTGGGTAAAGATTTCTGTATCCTTCTGATTTTAAGAAATTAATTATGCTAGGATCAAGTTGTAATTCATCAATATTCATACTGTGTTATAATGACCTGGTGTTGACTCATAAATAGATCCTTCTTGATTCATTTTACGAATAAACCTTCTAGATTCGTCTTCATTTTTAAATTTCCCTGATTTTATAAGCTCGTCAACAAATTCCTGTTCTGACACAGGCAATTTAGGTTCACCTTCAAGTGATCTTATAATCTCCATAAACGCAGATAATTTTGAAACTTCACTACGAGGACGACCCTGAAGCGTGCCTATGTCAACCTTCCCAGTGTTAACATCTACTCCTGCATTCTCCAACATTTTATTGAATAAGTAAATTGCTCTGGTTGCATCATCTTTGTCTACTTGATTTTTCAACAAAATCCTTGCTCGTGCAGTAGATAGCCTAATCAATCCTTCTAACTGCCTTGGAGTTATAGTGATCATTTTTTCCTTATCATCACCATCAATACTTCTCATTTTAAGATAGAATTCCATTATCAAATTTTTAGCTTCTGTTGTAAGTACTGGCTCAATTCGTTTTGCATACGACAAATATTTTGTAAGCGTATCTATATCGATAAGTGAAGTATTATCATCTCCGGAAGAACCATGTTGGCTAATTATATGCTGGGCAATACTCCTATCTCGTTCTGCTGATGGGATATCTTGTACAATGAAGACCAAATCAAATCTTGTAAGAAGTGGAATTGGAAGGTTTACATTTTCAGTTAAATTTTTGAATGGATCATATTTCCCAAACATGGGGTTTGCCGCAGCAAGTATTGAGGTTCTAGCATTAAGTGTTGCAACTATACCACCCTTTGCTATACTAGCAGATTGTTGTTCCATCACTTCATGTAGTGCACTTCTATCCTCTGGTCTCATTTTGTCAAATTCGTCTATACAAACTAGACCTTGATCACCAAGAACTACAGCCCCAGCCTCTAACATGAAAATTCCCGAAGCATCCTTTACAACAGCTGCAGTGAGGCCTGCAGCTGTGGAACCTCTTCCTGATGTATATAACCCTCTAGGAGCAATTCGTGCACAAAACTTTAGCATTTCACTTTTTGCAGTACCAGGGTCTCCAACAAAAAAAACATTGATATCTCCTCTAATCTTCGTACCATCTGTTAGTACTCGTTGTGTTGAACCGACAATCAGCAACAGAATGGCTTCTTTGAACAATTCATGTCCTCTAATATGTGGTGCAAACGATGCAATCAATCTATTATAAATATCTGGGTTTTTTGCCAATGTTTTTATGATTTTTTCTTCATCTGGAGAAATCTCTTCTCTCTCTGTTCGTCTTGAACTTTTTATGCCCTTTCCACCAATAAATTCAATATTATTTCCATCCATTCGCAGTCTGTAAAGTGCACTTTCAGATTTACTTATTCCAGATATACGTTCCTGCTCAATTCTGACAATTCCTGTTAAAACAATTCTATCACCAGGACGAGCGTAATCCACCAAGTCTTGTTTTATGCTAACATTGACATAGTGAGGTAACTGTCCAGGTGGAAGATCTTCAGGTAATTCTTGTAATCGAAGAATTTGAAAATCAATGAATCTACTTTTTTCTGGGATTATGGCTAAACTCGTGTGCTTACAATTGGGGGTTTGGCATCTTACAGAAGCGTTTAAACTCATTCCATCAAGCAAAGTAAATTTTGATATGTGTTTATCAAGGCACCTGTAAGTTACCTCTTTTGCTAAAGGTTTTACTTCTGATGATCTTACTACCATCCCAGAAACACTTGTCATCTTGGTTATTATTTCAGAATTAATCTGACGCAAACTTCGTTGAACTGGAAAGTTTGCTATGCGAGCACGTATATCATGTTTGATCTTTTCTGCATAATCAGGAAAACGTTCTTTTAAAATTTCTTTAATAGCTCTAGAAAATGCATCAAGAATTTGGTCAGGATTTTCATTGAAGTGTGATTCTATAACTGGAAATAATACTAGATCATTATAGTCTACAACAATGTATTTGGAATGTTTTGACATCATTTGGTCAATTTGCTCAACGTATGAAAAAGATCCTGTAGCGTCTTTAAATTGGGTTAGAAATTCCTTTACTTTATCTGATAGTGCTGATTTTGTTAGTGATTCTTCCGTAGTCATTTTTTATCACCTACTATTTTTTTAGAAAACTTGGTGCTAAGCTCATGTATTTGATTATAAAATTCATGTTCTTCAACAGAAAGTTTCTGTGAAATCTCAGCTGTTAGTTTTGACGAGTCTGCAAGACGAATTATCTTGGTTTGTCTTGTTCTCAGCAATTTGTTTAACAAGCTTTCAACTTTAACATAATCTTTTTCAGGCAATCTTTCCATGTATGATTTTATCTTTATGTAAAAATGTGGTTCTAATGTTATAAGATCAAAATCTCCATGAACTTCTTCTTTCATTGCTGCCTGTTTTAACTCTACAAGAGTTTCAGAGTCTTTAATTTCAACATGTTTTTCTGATTGTAAAACGTCTGCAACCCATCTAGGAATATTAAGAATTTCACCCTTTTTTCCCTCGATCGAAATGTCTGAAACATTCAGTTTCAAATCATTGTTAAATTCAACTTTAACATTCGTTAGACCATGTCCTATTGAATGAATGCCAACAAGTTCAGATATATCCAATATTTATCAAACATCAATGAACCATTTAATGGATACGATCGATCAAATCAATTTACAAAAAGCTTTGATCATTTGATCCTTTATCCCATTTATTAACAGGTCACGACTGTTTGAGATATAATGTCATTATCAAACGTTATGTGGGTTGAAAAATATCGTCCTAAAAAAATATCTGAAATAGTAAATCAAAAAGAGATTATGGGTAGCCTAATCGCCCTTTTGAAAAATCAATCTGAAATGCCACATCTTTTATTTTCGGGTTCAGCTGGAGTGGGTAAAACCTCTACAGCAATTTGCATATCAAGAGAGATCTTAGGTGAATATTGGCGAGATTATTCTCTAGAATTGAATGCCTCTGATGAGAGAGGAATAGGTATGGTAAGAGAAAAAGTTAAAAAATTTTCAAGATTTGCTGGATTAGACACAGAAATCCCGTTTAAGATCATAATTCTTGATGAAGCAGATGAGATGACATCAGATGCACAGACTGCACTTCGAAGAATAATTGAGGATACGGCAAAGTATTGCAGGTTTATTTTAATTGCAAATAATTTATCAAAAATAATTGAACCGATTCAAAGTAGATGTGTGGTGTTCAAATTTACTAGGATTTCCAATAAAGAAATTTCTTCTCAATTAAAATTTATTGCACAAAAAGAAAAGATTAAAGCTGATGAAAAAGGATTAGAAACCATATCTGATTATGCTGATGGAGATATACGTCATGCAATCAATATTCTTCAAGCTGCTGCAAGTATGGGAAGTATAGACGTATCAAGTGTAAAATCTGTTATCGGGTTAACAAAAACAAAAGATGTTCAAGATGTTTTGAAATTAGCGCTTGATGGAAAGGTTTCTGATGCACGAGAAAAAATGATTGAGCTGATTAAGGTTTATGGAATGTCTGAATCAGATTTTTTAAAATACATTAACCAGGCGGTTTTTGCGTCTAAAACTAGCAATATTGAAGGAATTTTAGAAATAATTGCAAAGTATGATTATAGAATTTTGGTAGGAGCTAATCCTGAGATTCAATTATCTGCTCTATTAGCAGAGATAACAAAATTTGGAAAATAAATAACGCAGAGAGAGGGATTTGAACCCCCGCGTTCTTGCGAACACAGGCTCTCAAGGCCCGCGCCCTACCAGGCTAGGCGACCTCTGCAAAAATCAATTATTATGACTGTTTAAAATTTGTTTTAAAAAAAGAAAAAATAGGTTAGAAATTGCTTTCTAATGTTCTGCGTGTGGATTTGCTCCACCAGAAGCCATAACTTGGAAAGTACCTGCAGCCTTTTCGTGAAACTCTTGATTTCCTTGATCCACTAATACTGCTAATGGGGGGCAAACTGATACACATGCCATACACCAAATACAGTCATGTTCTCTTATTGCATCTGCCTTATCTGTGAAATCTAATCGTTCCTCTTTTTCGGTTGTACCTGTGCCAGGCCATGAGGTTGTATCTTTCACTGCATCCATGCCTGATATGTCCTTGTCAGTTCTGTACCATTGAAATATTTGTACAGGACATGCTTCAATGCAAGCACCATCAGCAACACAAACATCCCAATCATTTGCTACCATAGTACCAGTGATTCCAAGTTTCTCCATTTTTTCGCCATGTTTCTTGTAATCAGCTAGAACTTTCTCATCTGTAGATGCATCCCAATCATTACCTTCTTCACCAGCTTGAGATGGCCATACCCAGTGAAAGTATTCACCATCAGCATAACTGATCTTTCCAATTGGCTTTTTGTCTCCTTTACAGAAGTCCTCTTTAATTGGCATAATAAAATCTCAGAAAGATTGTTATTTAAATCTAAACAATTTTAGTCGTTCCAAATAGAAAAATTTTTAGAAGTTATTAATTATAACAGTGTTTTTGCATATTTCCTTACGTTCATATCTTTTCGTTATAATTTTTAATTGTTGGATATTATCAAATATGACATCTATCGTGGACCAAACATTGGAATTTTTATCAATGTCAATGACAAGTTTGTATTTATTCCAAATGGATTTGCAAAAACCAAGGCTGAGAAACTAGCACAATATCTTCAAACTGAGTGTATTACCACACCAGTTGCTAATACTAGATTACTTGGAATTCTAATGGTATTAAACAACCATGGGATACTTTTGCCTAAAACGTCTTCTTCGGAGGAGATCGCAAATTTACGGAAACAAACTGATTTGAATGTAAAAATATTAGATACTAAATACAATGCCTTGGGAAATTTAATTTGTGTTAATGATAAAGGTGGAATTGTTTCTCCTGTTATTGAAAAGGAACATGTCAAGGAAATTGAGGATGTTTTAGATATAGAAGTAATGCAAAAGAAAGTAGCCGGATATTATCAAGTAGGTGCTGTAATGCAAGCTAATAATCTTGGAGGTATTATTCATCCCGAAGCAGATGAAGAAGATATTAAACAATTCTCAAATATATTAGGAATTAATATTGAACCATCCACAATAAATGGAGGCACATCATTTGTTTCATCTGGAATGTTAGTAAACAATAATGCTATTGTGGTTGGAAACTTAACAAATGGACCAGAAATTATGATGTTAACGAGAGCATTTACAAGCTAAGAATGTCTTTCTGGTTTGTAATTAATTCATCTAAAGAAATTTGCTTTTCAGTTCTATCTACCATATTTCTTAATACAACACATTTTTCAGCAAATTCCTTAGGAGCAAAAATAACAGAAAACTTTGAACCTGATGCATTTTCCATCTGTTTCTTTAATGACTTTGCAGTTAAATCAATATTTACTGCAACTCCAAGTTTTCGTAGTTTTGACGCACAATTAATTGCGTGTAATTTTAGCTCGTCATTTACATAGACTATGTATACGATATCATTAGATGTAGTATAAGAAATGCCTTGAGCATCAAGACGGAGAATAATTCTTTCTACACCACCTGCCACTCCTGTAGCACCCAAATCGTTACGACCAAATGTACTTGGTAGACTATCATATCTTCCACCACCTACCAATGCACCCAAGTCAGAAGTACTATCATACGCTTCAAAAACAATACCAGAGTAATAATCAAGACCTCTTACAATTCCAAAGTTAATTCGAATGTTATCAACTCCTCTGTCCTTTAATGAATCGTACAAGGTATGCAATTCGTCCCAACCTTCTAAACTTGAAGTGTTAAAATTCTGTTCAATTTCTGACGGTGAGCCCTTAAGGTTTGAAAATTCCAATG
>Ga0257111_1000967_pt1 | contig 11788 bp, 10 predicted proteins | sample LP_taG_6_FD_191567 | JGI IMG/M metagenome (GOLD analysis project Ga0257111, IMG submission 191567) | Marine microbial communities from Northeast Subartic Pacific Ocean, Canada - LP_J_2015_P26_500m | ecosystem: Environmental > Aquatic > Marine > Oceanic | place: Canada: Northeast Subartic Pacific... | reverse complement strand
GCTCGCCACCGGCGCGGACCTCGAAATGGAGGTGGGGTCCGGTCGACCAGCCGGTCGAGCCACACTTTCCCAGCACCTCGCCCTTGTCGATCCGATAGCCCGTCGATACATGGAGCGTCTCCTGATGCGCGTACAGAGTGATGACCGGACCCTCGTGCTCGATCAGGACCACGTTGCCGTATCCGGACTTCATGCCGGCGAAGAGCACCTTTCCCGCCTTAGCGGCCCAGATTGGCTGACCCCGGACACAGCCGATATCCAACCCGTTGTGCTGACGCATCGTTCCGAAGATGGGGTGTTTCCGGGGCCCGAACCGGGACCCCAGTCGACCCTCCATGGGCATGATGAACCCCTGTCCTGATTCCTTGGTCAGATCCGGGGCCGACTTCCGGAGCTCCTCGGCAATGAGGTTGTCGATCAGTATGGCCATCAGGTATTCCTGTCGTTCAAAGCTCCTGATCTCGGCCTCGTAGTCCGCAATTCGGTCCTGGAGCTCACCCTTCACGTCCTCCTTGGCGGCGATCCGGCGGTCCAGGACGAGGATCGACGATTCAAGTTCGCGTTGGCGGGCCTGGGCGTCGGTGATGGCGTCATCGGCTGACAGTGCGACGTCTTCGAGGTCGGACTCCAGTGCCCGCATCCGGTCCACCAAGTCGCCCCGGTCGCCGGTCACCGCATCGAGGATGGCGGCACGCCGAACACCGGCGTTCAGGTCTCCTGACTCCAGAAGGCTCCCGGGGCGGATCCGACTGATGTAGACGTCGACGGCCAACTCCCTAATCCGACGCCGCATATCGGCCACCTCGGCGGAGATCTCGTCGGCCTGGACCCATCGCAGGGTGGCCTCGGCCTCGGCGGCCTCGATGGCCTGTCGGGCTGCGAGGATCTTCGCTTCCTGGAGAGCCACTGCATCGTCGAGGGCGTGTAGTGCGCCCGAGACCTGATCGTCGGCGGCCTCCGCCAACTCGAGGGCCTCAGCCGCCTCAGCCGCCAAGCCCTTGGCCGACTCCCGCCGGTCGCGTGCGTCCCGGATGGAATCGGTGTCCTTGACCGCTCCGGCCGGCACAGTCACCAAAAGCATTCCGGCCAACAACGAAGTCATCAGGCCAGCCAAAACGACGACCTTCAGCCGGCGGGCCCGCCAGGCGAGCAACCGTCCAGGGGACGTAACGGGGGTGGGGGTGGGTCGCAGCGGCACGGTGGTGATTGGGAATCGTCTCGGCCGAGAGGGTACCCGTGGGTTCCGTGACCATCGGGGGCAGGTGGTAGACCATCGCGCATGGCACCCACTAGTCGTCCGCTCGCCGACCTACGGGTACTCGACCTGACGGATGGTCGGGGCGACCTCTGTGGTCGACTGCTGGCCGACCTAGGCGCTGATGTCCTACGAATCGAGCCGCCCACCGGGGTGGAGTCCCGACGGAGGCCACCCTTCGGACCCGATGGGTCGTCACTGCACTTCGCTGTCCGTAATGCCGACAAGCGATCCGCTGTCCTGGACCTGCAGAATCCGGAGGCCGTTTCCGACCGGGAGACCTTCCTAAGCCGGGTTGCGGACGTGGACGTGGTTGTCGAGTCGTGGGCGCCCGGGACGCTGGCCGGCCTCGGACTCGGCCCGGACGTCCTCCTAACCGCCAACCCCGAACTGGTGGTGGCATCACTGACCGACTTCGGCCAGACCGGCCCCGCTCGGAACCTCGCCTCCACCGACGACGTGGTCTTCGCCCTGTCGGGTTGGCAGTCCCTGAGCGGGGTGCCCGACAAGCCGCCGCTGCTCCTGCCAGGCTCGATCGCCAGTGACGCCGTGGGGATTCTGGGTGCCTTCGCTGTCCTCGTTGCTCTCGTCCATCGGGCCCGAGGAGCCGGCGGACAGCACCTGGACGTGTCGGCTCTGGAGGCCGTGGCCCAGATGAATACCTGGGGTCTGGCCAACACCAGCGACAGCCTCCGCAGGGGGTCGGTCCCGCCCACGGTGCGCTCCGGCGACAGCCCGATGTACCCCACCTTCGACTCCGCCGACGGCAAGGTCCGATGCGTCATCATGACGCGGGGCCAGTGGCGTGCCATGTGGGAGTGGATGGGGTCGCCCGAAGCGTTCGCCGATGACTACTGGGCCGACTACGTCAACCGTCTCAAGAACGCCGACGTCATCAACCCGTTGTACGCCGAACACTGGGCCGGCCTGCCCATGATCGAGGGATGCCGCGAGGCCCAACGCCGTGGGGTGGTGGCCACTCCCCTGCTGTCGCCGGCCGACCTCCTGGTCGACGAACACTTTGCTGCCCGGGGCACATTCACCACCGCCGAGGTCACCCCCGGGTTGGAAGCGCCGGTATTTGCCGGATTCATGGAGATCGACGGGGTGCGGATCGGACATCGACAACGAGCCCCCGAACCCGGCGAGCACAAGGCGACCTTCGACGGTCCCCGGTTCACCATGTCCTCGTCGCTAGGGCAGGCATCGGACCTGCCGTTGCGGGGCCTACGGGTGGCCGACTTGGGGCACGGCGGCGTCGGGGTGGAATGCGGTCGCATGCTTGCCGAGTACGGCGCCGACGTGGTCAAGGTCGAGAGTCACGCCTACCCCGACTTCATCCGCATCATCATGGGCACAGAGATGAGCAGCCCGTTCGCCTCGTCGAATCGGACCAAGCGATGCCTGGGCCTCGACCTGAAGCATCCGGACTCCCGTCAGGTCGTCGAACATCTGTTGGCGTGGGCCGACGTCATCGTGGAGAACAATTCGACGGGCACGATGGCGGCCCTGGGGATCGGTTGGCAAGACGTCCACCGGATGAATCCCGACGCCGTGATGATGTCCAGTCAGTTGATGGGGTCGCGGGGGCCCCAGGCCGATTGGTCTGGCTACGGGCCCACCATCCAGACGACCGGCGGCCTGAGCTGGTTGTGGGCGTTCGACGACGGCGCGGGCCCGCCGGGCAGCAACGCCATCCACCCGGACCATCTGGCCGGTCGGCTCGGAGCACTTGGTGCGTTGGCAGCGGTCATTGGTCGCGACCGTGGCTCGACCGGCTCGCACGTCGAGGTGGCTCAGGTGGAGGCCCTCATGGCCACCTTGGCCGACGAGTTGCTGGCCGAAGCACTCGATCCGGGCAGCGTGCGGCCGCGGGGGAATTCGTCTCCGGCTGGGGCGCCATGGGGAACCTTCCCCTGTGCCGGTGAGCAGCGGTGGGCCGTGGTGTGTGTTCGCGAGGACGAGGACTGGGCAGGTCTTCGTCGGGCCATGGGTGATCCGGAGTGGGCTCGGGATCCCTCGCTAGCTACCACGAAGGGACGAATGGCCGACCGGGCACGGGTCGAGACGCTCGTAGCCGAATGGACGGCCGGCCTGGATCGGGCTGAGGTCCAGAATCGTTGTCAGGCTGAGGGCGTGCCGGCCGGCCGGGTGATGTTCTGTATCGACCAGCTCGAGGACCCGCATCTCGCCGAACGAGGCTTCCTGGCCGGCATCGACCAGCAGGGACTGGGACCCATTGTTCTGGCCGGTCCGTGCTTCACGGGGTCGGGCATGGGGCCCCCGGTAATCTCCCAGGCGCCGTTCATCGGAGAACACAGTCGCCGGTTCTGCACCGGGGATCTAGGCATGGATCCTGCTCAGGTCGACGCCCTGATCGAATCAGGAGCCCTCGAAGCCCTTGACTAAGCCCGGCGACCCGAGAACCGTTACCGGAGGAGTGGGAGTCGCTGGCCATGGCTGAGAGTGGCCGAGGATGACTGAGGAGTCGCCCTCTCTCCGTCGTCGCTATCTGGACTTGATGGTCGGCTGCCTATGCCGGGACTTGTTCCCGGAGATGGAACCCGACGTCGAGGCAGCAGTCCGCGCCGAGGGCCGCGACTGGCCAGCTTCGGCAGAGACCATGATCGGTCGACGTCGACTCGACAATCTTGTGGACTGCCTGACCATGGTGCTCGATGACGATGTACCCGGCGACCTGATGGAGACCGGGGTGTGGCGTGGTGGCGCCACGGTCCTCATGCGAGGTGCCCTTGCCGCGTGGGGAGACGATGACCGATCCGTATGGGTCGCCGATTCGTTCCGAGGGCTGCCTCCGCCCGATGCCGAAACCTGGCCGGCCGACGAGGGCGTGGACCTCTCCGGGGTGGAGACGCTGGCTGTCTCCCGAGCTGAGGTCGAGGCATCGTTCGCCCGCTACGGGCTGTTGGATGGTCAAGTCCGGTTCCTGGAGGGATGGTTCGCCGACACGCTGCCCACGGCGCCCATCGAGCGACTAGCCCTGCTGCGTCTGGACGGCGATCTCTACCAGTCCACGTGGGAGGCCCTCGAGAGTCTGTATCCCAAGCTCTCGGTGGGTGGGATCCTGATCGTGGACGACTATGGAGCGTTCGAACCGTGCCGAAGAGCCGTCGAGGATTACCGCGCCAGGCACGAAATCTCCGACAAGGTGGTCACGGTGGACTGGACGGGCGTCTGGTGGCGGCGTACCCGATGAACAACGATCCGGTTGCTGGGCCGTCCGAAGATTCATCCGGAGACGTTGTGTACCCGACGTACTTCCACCTCCTGGCCGACATCCACCGGAGGTTTCGACCGGCCCGCTACCTGGAGATCGGCGTCGACCAGGGGCATTCGCTTGGCCTCGTTCGGCCCCAGACCAGGATCGTGGGAGTCGATCCCGAACCTCGGGTCACGGCCCTCGACCATCCGGACTGGACGGTGGTTGCCGCCACCTCCGAGGAGTTCTTCAAGTCTCACGACGTCTCGGGTCTCCTGGGCGGCCCGGTAGACCTGGCGTTCGTTGACGGCCTGCATCACTTCGAGGTGGCGATGGCTGATGTCCTGGCCATCGAGCCTCATGCCCATCCGGCAACGGTGGTGCTGGTCCATGACGTCCTGCCAATCGACGCCGCCACGTCGACCCGCACCCGGACGACCGCCGTGTGGAGCGGCGACGTATGGAAGGCGGTGGTGCTCCTACGGGAACACCGGCCGGACCTGACGATCACCACGCTGGATGTGGAGCCAACAGGGATGGCAGTGATCACTGGCTTCGGTGATCGGCCATCAACCTCGGCTGCGCATGACGACCTCTGGGTCGGTAAAGCGGTGTCGAAGATGATGTCAGTCACTTTTGACGACTTGCAGGCCATGGGGCAGATCGAAGCCCTGGGTCTGGCGCCTGGCACGCCGAGGTCCCTCGAGCGATGCCTGCCCGTCGCCTGGGGTGCCCCAGATATCTCGACCTGATACCCCTCCCCCATCAATGACCGGAAGACGTATCGAACCGCCTTCCTAAACTCATCCGATGTGCCCGGGTCGTGGCACAGTCGTTCGACGTCAAGTACCCCCTCCGGCAGGAAGCCCCCGGGCATCCACGGAGCGATCGTAGGGACCGGCTCTAGCCAGATCAGGATCCGGTCCTATGCTCCCGGCCCATGGCGACGGACGATTCGGACCCCACGATTTCAGCGATCTTCGATCCCAAGCGATGGGAGGCGGTGCCGGGCTTCGACCTGACCGACCTGACCTACCACCGAGCCGTGGACCAGGGCACTGTGCGGATCGCCTTTGATCGGCCAGAGGTGCGAAATGCCTTCCGCCCCCACACGGTCGATGAGTTGTTCAGGGTCCTGGACCATGCCCGGATGAGCTCCGACGTGGGCACCGTCCTGTTGACCGGAAACGGTCCGTCGACCAAGGACGGTGGTTGGGCCTTCTGCTCGGGCGGTGACCAACGGATACGCGGGAAGGACGGCTACCGCTACGCCGACGGCGACACCGCCGAGTCGGTGGATCCGGCCCGCACCGGTCGCCTCCACATCCTCGAGGTGCAGCGGCTCATCCGGTTCATGCCCAAGGTGGTCATCGCCGTGGTGCCCGGCTGGGCGGCCGGCGGCGGCCACAGCCTCCACGTGGTGGCTGACCTCACTCTGGCCAGCCGCCAGCATGCGAAGTTCAAGCAGACCGATGCCGACGTGGCCAGCTTCGACGGCGGCTTCGGATCGGCCTACCTGGCCCGTCAGGTGGGCCAGAAGTTCGCCCGGGAGATCTTCTTTCTCGGGCGGGAGTACGACGCGGAGCAGATGCACGTCATGGGTGCTGTCAACGAGGTGGTCGACCACGAACGTCTCGAGGAGGTGGCACTCGAGTGGGCAGCCGCCATCAACGCAAAGAGCCCAATGGCTCAGCGGATGCTCAAGTTCTCGTTCAATCTGATCGACGACGGACTGGTCGGCCAGCAGGTGTTCGCCGGCGAGGCCACCCGCTTGGCCTACGGCACCGATGAGGCTCAGGAGGGTCGAGACGCCTTCCTGGAGAAGCGTCCACAGGACTTCGACGACTTCCCGCACCACTTCTGAGCCCACCCCCAATGAAGACCGTTACCCGATGACAGGCGGCAAGTCGCTCCGATTGCTGGTGGTCCTGCATTCCGCTTCCGGGGGGACCCGGGCGCTGGTCGACGCCGCGGTTACTGGTGCTCTGGACCCGGAAATCACCGCCACCACCGGTATGGCTGTCGACGTGGTGGTCCGTGGGGCGTTCGATGCTGATGTCGACGACGTGCTGGCCGCCGACGGCTACCTGCTGGCCACCCCGGAGAACTTCGGGTACATGTCCGGAGCGTTGAAGGACTTCTTTGACCGGACCTACTACCCGTGCCTGGAACACACGAAAGCCCGGCCCTACGGGCTCCTGGTCAAGGCGGGGGGAGGTGGAACCGCAGCGGTGGACTCCGTGGTGCCGCTAGCCACCGGTCTCGACTGGCGGGCAGTCATCCCGCCACTGGTGGTGACGGGAGACGTCACCGATGCAGACCTCGAAGCAGCCACTGAGCTGGGTGCCACGTTGGTCGGAGGCATGGTCACCGGCCTCTGGTGACCAGCCTCTGGTGACTGGCCTCAGGCGACGGGGCGGCCTCCCATGATGCTGGCCCGTTCCATGACCCGCACGTCGGGCCAGTAGTCGCTGCTGGCGTAGTGCTGGACGGCACGGTTGTCCCAGAAGGCGATCGACCCGGGTTCCCAGCGGAAACGGCACTGGTATTCGGGGTAGTCGGTCTGCCGACAGAGACGGTCCAACAGGTCGACGCTTTCCTCGTGGCTGCGATCGACGAACCGATCCACGAAGACCCGGTTCACGTAGAGAAATTGGCGGCCCGTGCGATCATGAGTGCACACCACCGGGTGTTCGACTTCCGGGTAAAGAGCACGAAACTCGTCCTTGCGTTCATCGGGAACCTGTGAGCCGAACGACCGCTCGAAAGAATGGACGGCCGAGAGCCCGTCGATCTCGGCCCGCAGGTCGTCGGGGAGCCCGTCGTGCACGGCGAACATGTCGGCGAAGAGCGTGTCACCGCCGATCGGTGGGGCCTCGACGCAACGGAGGATGGTCGACTTCGAGGGCCTCTCCCGCCAGGTCACGTCGTGGTGCCAGTTGTTCTCATAGCCGCCAACGCTCGGGCCCTTGTCGAAACGCACCAGCTCCGGTTGGGAGCCGTTGGACGGAAGGAACGGGTGGACCTCCAACTCCCCGAACCGGCGAGCGAGCCCCAGGTGCTGATCGATGGTCAGGTGCTGTTCACGGAAGAAGACGACCTTGTAGATGTCCAGTGCAGTCTGGACATCGTCAACGACCTCGGAGGGCAGGTCGCCGGACAGGTCGATGCCGTGCAGCACCGCGCCCACCGTCGGAGCCAGGAGGTCGGCGTCGAAGTGCTCCCAGGAACGATCCAGCAGGCTCTGGCGTTCGTCGGCGATGTGGCCCACGGGGCCGAGTTGCATCCGCTTGTCCGGCGTCCACTTCCGCTTGCCCTCGAGATCCACCGAGGAGTCGTAGGTGGCCAGCACCTCGACCTCGGAGGCGGACATGGGTGGAGATGGCATGAGGGGAGAATAGGAGCCCAAAGTGACATCCCACGGGTTGGCGCTGGGCCACTTGTAAGCGAGAATGATTCTCATCATGGTCTTTACGCAGCCGGAGTCGACGGCCTCCCCACTCGTCACCCTCGACGAGGTCACCGTCATCCGGGGTGCCAAGAAAGCACTCGACAACATGAGCGTGCAGATACACCCGGGCCAATCGGTCGCCCTGGTCGGACCCAACGGCTCCGGAAAAACAACACTCCTGGAGGTGCTGGCCGGGCTCCGCTCGCCGACGACGGGCACGGTCCACCACCACGACGGGCCCCGGGTATCGGTGGCCATCGTGACCCAACGCCACGTTGGTGGATGGATGCCACTGACCACCCGTGAAGTGATCCGCATGGGTCGCTTCCGATCCACCATGGTTCCCCGCCGCCTCCGACCGGACGACCACGCCATCCTGGCGGCAGCCGCCGAGCGCCTCGCTGTCTCCGATCTCCACGACACACCGCTCGGTGCCCTCTCGTTCGGGCAACGCCAACGGGTGCTGGTGGCCCAGGCCCTGGCACGTGAGGCCGACCTCCTCCTCCTCGACGAACCGATCACCGGCCTGGACCTCGTCAGCCAGGAACGGATTCTGGCCGTCATCAACCAGGAGACAGGAGCCGGCCGAGCGGTGGTGCTCTCCACCCACCACCTCGATGAGGCTCGACACTGCGACGTCGTGTTGGTACTGGACGGGCGCCTAATCGCCGCCGGCCCACCGAAGACGGTGCTCGTCCCCGAGGTCCTACGAGAGGCCTACGGCGAGCGGGTGCTCGGCGACCACGCCCACCACGACCATGCCCACGACCTGTTCCTGGTCGATGACCACGGGCACGGGCACGGGCACAGCTGACCCGCCCACCCTCAGGTGATGCGACCGGTCTTGCGGTCCGACTCGGCCGCCTGACGGGCAATGGCCTCCATTATCCGATCGGTTGCATCCCGGGCCGGTTCTTCGGAGATCACGCCCACCACCTCACAGCTCACGGCCAGAGGAAAGCGGCGGCCCGGCCTGATCCGCGGCATGGACCGCCCGCGGGGCCAGAAGCGTTCGGTCCCGCTGGCGCCGATTGCCACCACCGGGAGGCCGGTCTCCATGGCCAGACGCCCGATTCCCGTGCGGGCACGTCCCACCCCGGTGGGGCCCCATTCCGCTTCGGGCACGATCCGACCCTCCGGCATGATTGCCACCGACCACCCCTCGGACAGTGCCTCGATGGCTAGGTCCAGCGCCTCCGTACCATCGACCGGAATGCAACGCAGACGCTCGAGCAGCCCACCGATCCCCGGCCGTTTGAAGTAGGCACCAGCCACCAGGGGGCGGATTGGCCATCCCCAGCGGCTGAATGTGTTGGCCGCCAGGAGGAGGTCGGCGATGCTCCGGTGATTGGCCGCGAAAATGACCGGACCGGACGTGATCTCGGGTGGAGGCCCGATCTCGAGCCGGGTCACCAGGCTCATGGCACGGGCCACCCGGTCCTGGACGGTCAGGAGCGCCGCGGCCTCGTCGGCAGGTGGTCCGTCGGGAAACTGCCGCGTCATCGGACCGAGGGTACGGGTGTCATCACCCGGCGGGAGCGATCTCGGGGCGATGGCACCCAAGGGCAGCGTCCTGGCGCCGTCCGGCGTCAACCGCCCACACGCAGGTCGGGTGGTCGGGGACTACGTCTAGACGGACGACGAAGTCGTGGCCTACCCCTGTCTGGGACGCCACCTGGGACTCCGTCCGGGCCATTGTCTCCGAGTCGGGGTCGCCCACACTCACCCGGATGTCCAGACCCCCGCCCGGAGCGTCGGCGTCGTAGGCCCAACCCGTGATCTCCAGGCCGCCACCGACGGTCGCCACCCTGTCCACCCGGCCAACCGGCGTCCCATCGGTCCCCCGGGTCGCCATCCGGGCCTCACGTTCGCCCGGGGCACGGCATGCCGGCAGGGCGTCGAACCGCCACCCGTCGTCGTGGAACGCCGGAAGCAGGTCGTCCACGATGTGGAGCGACAACCACTTCCGGTCGTGAAGCAGCACCACCGACCCGTCACGACGCTTACGGGTCAGGTAGTCGACGACCACCGGCACCCAGGGGTCGCGCCACTCCTGGGGATCGGCGGTCCACCCGACGTGGGTCATGCCCAGCGAACTGGCCACCGAGCGGACCACGTCGTTACGGTCGCCGTAGGGCGCACGCCAGCACGAGGGCCTGAACCCGGTCCGGTCGGCCAGAAGAAGCGACGCCCCCTCGAGGTCAGCGGCCACGCTCCATGGATGCTGTTCGGTCAACTTCCGGTGGTGGGTGGTGTGGTTGCCGACAGCGTGGCCCCGGTTGAGCAGGTCCTGCACCTCGTCACTCCCCCAGCGGGCCGCCAGGTTGCGACCCAGGAGGAAGAAGGTGGCGCGGGCGCCGTGCTTGTCCAGCAGGTCCAGCAGGATCGGGGTGAAGAGTTGGTGGGGACCATCGTCGAAGGTCAGGTAGACGACGCCGGGATCCCGGCCGAACAGGGGGTCACCCGCGTCACCGGCGTCCACCCCGGCGGCCTCCACTTCGCCGGTATCCACGACATCAGCCGTGGCCGTCCGCGCCGGTCCTGCGGTCAGGGCGGCCAGTAGCCCCAGCAACGTCAGGGTCAGGACTGATGCACCCCACCGGCCGCCATGGTGAATCCGCCTCACCGACACAGCCAGCGAATCAGGTCGTGCCGAAGATCCGGTCACCGGCGTCGCCGAGCCCGGGAACGATGTAGCCCACCTCGTTCAGACATTCGTCGACCGATGCCGTCCAGATGGCCACGTCGGGATGGACGGCCTGTAGCGCCTCGATCCCCTCCGGAGCGGCTAGTAGGCACAGGAACCGGATCGACGCCGGACCGTCGAGCTTCACCCGGTCGAGGGCAGCGGTGGCTGAGTTACCGGTGGCCAGCATGGGGTCCACCACGATGACCGTCCGGCCTTCCATCGGAGGGAACTTGCAGTAGTACTCGACAGCCTCGAGGGTGTCATGGTCCCGGTAGAGGCCGACGTGGCCGACCCGGGCCGACGGGATCACCTGGAGCACACCGTCCAGCAGCCCGTTGCCGGCCCGCAGAATCGACACCACCACCGGATCCTCGACCAGCTCCGGCTGGTCGCTCTCGGTCATTGGTGTGGTGATCCGGACGTCTCGCAACTCGAGGTCACGTGTCACCTCGTAGGCCAGGAGCAGGCTTATCTCGGTCAGGAGCAGTCGGAACTGACCACTGGGCGTCTCGACCCGTCGCATCTGGGTGAGCTTGTGGGCCACCAGCGGATGGTCGATGACATGGAGTCCGGAATTGGGTAGTTCAGACATGGCCGCACCCTAGGTCGGCCCTCCGACAGACGGTTCCTCAGGCGTGGTCGAGCAACCAGTCGCGCAGCAACTCGGTGGCGGAGTCGAGGGAGCGTCCCGGCGGCGCGTTCAGCCAAAGTGGTTCGTCGGTGGTGACCTCCTCGGCCACCGGCCTGACGAGACGCCCCTGGGCCACCAGGCCGGACACCAGGTGGTGCCATCCGAGGGCAACCCCCTGCCCCTCCATGGCCGCGTGGAGCAGCACCGAGTAGTCGTTGGTGATCCCCCGACCGGCCCCGTCCGGCGCGCCGGCTCCCAGTGCGGCGAACCACTCGGACCAGCGCATCCGCGATCGGTGCCGTTCTTGGAGCGCCAGAAGGTCGGCTCCCATCAACTGATCGAGCTTCCACGGCGTCGGCCCTACCGGTGCGGCGTAGTCCGGACTGCACACCGGATAGACCGTCTCGTCGGTCAGCGCCCACCGCTGGCAGCCCGGCCATCGGGCACGGCCAACCGGGATGAACAGGTCGACCGACCCGGTGTCGAAGTTCCGATCCGAGTCCGTGGTGACGCATCGCACGTCGATTTCGGGGTGATCGGCC
>Ga0257111_1000966_pt1 | contig 11803 bp, 10 predicted proteins | sample LP_taG_6_FD_191567 | JGI IMG/M metagenome (GOLD analysis project Ga0257111, IMG submission 191567) | Marine microbial communities from Northeast Subartic Pacific Ocean, Canada - LP_J_2015_P26_500m | ecosystem: Environmental > Aquatic > Marine > Oceanic | place: Canada: Northeast Subartic Pacific... | reverse complement strand
CAATAGCAGTGAATTTATGTGACTTAAAAAATGGAAAAGTGCTTTCAAGTCAAGGATCTATGAATCCTCAGATAAGGTTTGGGGAAGATCTTATGAGCAGAGTTTCTTATTGCATGCAGAATCCTGGATCTCAGACTGAACTGACAAGAGTTGTGCGTGAAGCAGTCAACAATCTTATAGCAAAAGCTTGTTCTGAGACAGAAATTGAAACTAGTTTAGTGCTGGAGACGACGGTCGTTGGTAACCCAGTAATGCATCATCTGTTTCTTGGGTTTAATCCAATCCCATTAGGTGTCGCGCCCTTTAAGCTTGAAACTAGTGACGCACTTGCTCTTAAGGCTTCTGATTATGGGATGGATATTCATCCCCAAGCTGAAATTTATGTTTTGCCCTGTTTAGCAGGACATGTTGGAGCAGATGCAGCTGCTGTGATTCTCACCGAAAAACCATACGATCAAAAGAAAATGAATCTCATTGTCGATGTGGGAACCAATGCAGAAATAGTTGTTGGCAATCAGGATAAAGTTTTGGCTGCCTCAAGTCCGACTGGTCCAGCTTTTGAAGGAGCTCAAATTAACTCAGGACAACGAGCCGCTCCAGGTGCAATAGAGAGAGTTAGAATTAATCGATCAACTCTAGAAGCCCGTTTCAAAGTGATAGGTTCAGATTTATGGTCTGATGATCCTGATTTTAGTGAAAACACAGTATCAATTGGTGTAACAGGGATCTGTGGATCTGGGATTATAGAAGCTGTGGCTGAAATGTACTTGTCTGGAATCATTGCTTCAGATGGGCTGATGAATGAAGAAATTGCTAAAGAGAATAAATGTCTTTTTAAAGATGGAAGAACTTATTCCTATATGCTCTATGAGGGCAAACAGAAAATAATCGTTACACAAAATGATATCCGAGCAATACAACTAGCTAAAGGAGCATTGTATGCTGGTGCAAAATTGTTGATGGATAAATTAGAAATTAAAAAAATAGATAAAATTAGATTAGCTGGTGCTTTTGGGAGTCACATTGATGTGAAATATGCCATGGTTTTAGGTCTTATACCTGATTGTGATCTAGATGAAGTCAGTTCAGCAGGGAATGCTGCCAGCACAGGTGCGAGAATGGCACTTCTGGATACAAAAAGTAGAAATGAAATAGAAAAACAGGTGAAAAAGATAGAAAAGATAGAAACTGCTATGGAACCTCTATTTCAAGAATATTTTGTTAGTGCTATGTCGGTACCTCATAACTCAGATTCTTTTGATGAGTTGGGTAAAATTGTAAAATTGCCAGAAAATAAACAGGCAAAGACCACTAGAAAGAGAAGGCGAAAGAGAACATCTGATTTATAAATCACCTCGAATAAAATCTCTGCAGAATAAATAATTTTGTGATAAATTCCTGTCATTACTATCCAAAACTTTCTTCTATTATGGAAAAACTAGATTATGGAAAAACTAGAACAACTAATTAATAACCAGGTCAAAGACTGGTCTCTAGATCAAAAATTTTATAAAGACAAAGAAATTTTTGATCTAGAGATTGAGAAAATTTATATGAATTCTTGGCTATTAGCTGGGCATGAATCTCAAATTCCAAACACAGGTGATTATTTTCTGTTCAATCTGTTATCAGAATCAGTAATTATTATCAGAGGTAAAGATGGTGGGATCAGGGCCTTTATGAATGTTTGCAGGCACCGTGGTTCTCACGTTTGCCTAGAGATTAAAGGCAATGTGAAGCGATTGACCTGCCCCTATCATGCATGGACTTATAACCTGGAAGGTGCTCTAGTGGTTGCTAAAAATTTGAGCAATAATATAGACAAAGACAATCTCGGTCTCCATAGCTGCTCAATAGATGTAATTGAAGGATTGATCATGATTAATTTTTCAGATAACCCAATATCAATTGCAATGATGAAACAAGAATTATCAGAACCGATGCAAATGTTTGGAATGAAAGATCTGAAAATAGCGGCGCATAGAAATTATTCTATTGAGGCCAACTGGAAGCTCACAGTTGAAAATTACAATGAGTGCTATCATTGCGCTCCAGCTCATCCGGAATATGCAAAATCGCATAGCTTAAAATATGATGAATCTAGCAAAGAATATCAATCAGCTCAAAAAGTAATGATAGATGCACTTGCTAAATGCGGTATGAAAAATTATGAAATATCTGCAGACTATGAAGATCAAATTGAATCACAAGAGCAATATGCCTATGGCCGCTATGCATTGTTCGGTAAATACATAACTGGCAGTGAAGATGGCAAAGCCCTCGCCCCTCTGATAGGTGAAATCACTGAGTATAATCCGGGTGCTTCTGACTTCACTCTTGGTCCTGTTAGCTTTTTACTAGCCTACAGTGATCACGTGGTTGCCTATGTCTTTACCCCAGTTACTCATCAAACTAGTCAGTGTGACGTTTACTGGATGGTTGATAAAGACGCTAAAGAAGGTAAAGACTATGATCTTGAGCGTCTGATCTGGTTATGGGATGTCACCACCAAAGCAGATGAGAGAATCATCGCGAATAATCAAAAGGGTGTTAACTCTAGAAAATATACTTCAGGACCATTTTCTGAGAAGGAATCAACAGAGAAAAGCTTTATCAGTTGGTATCTCAACCATTTGCGAGAAACTTTATAGCCTTTTATCATGCCATCTGAGATGGTCTTCTATAAAACTCGCGATAAAAAAATAACTATGATCGTAGCCTTCATGTTGCCTTAACTGAATAGGAACGTTTTTTTGCTTACAGGCCTCTTGCAACAATCCAGGTTTGAGATATTGCTCTAGATACTCATCATCTAATCCTTGATCGATCAAAATATCTGAATACCACCCTCTATTTAATATTAACTCAGTGGCATCATACTCAAGCCATTTCAATTGTTGATCACCTAAATATATTGCAAATGCATTTTCCCCCCAACCCACTTTTGTGGGAGAACAAATTGGGGCAAATGCTGAAACTGACTTAAACAATTCAGGATTTTTAATAGCTATCGTTAGGGCACCATGGCCCCCCATCGAGTGACCAAATATTCCTGTTTTACCCATATCTATTGGAAAATTATTACCCATAGTCTCTATGAGATCCTTGGTGATGTATGTATACATATTAAAATGTTTATCCCATGGTGACTCAGTAGCGTCTAGATAGAATCCTGCACCTTGTCCCAAAGCATAATTTTCATTGTCAGGGACACCCTCGCCTCTTGGGCTAGTGTCAGGCGAGACAATAATCATCTTCAATTCAGAGGCAATGCGTTGAACGCCTGATTTAACCCTAAAATTCTCTTCGCTACAGGTTAAGCCAGATAACCATACCAAGGTTTTAAGCTTTTCTGATGACTTGTGTTCTGGAACAAAAACAGAAAAGGTCATGTCACATTGAGTTGACTCAGAATAATGTGAGCAAACTTGGTGGTTACCGTTGAAACTTTTATTGCTTTGAACAATGTCCATTAGAGCTAATTAACCTTTTTCCCAAAAAGAAAAATTATTATCCAAATCAAAACAATGCCCACAGAGATCATGATCATTGGTGACCAACCGTATCCAGTCGGAATGGTTCCTATTATCAAGGCAATTGATGCGACTAATATTGCGTAAGGAAACTGGGTTGCAACATGATCGATATGATTACACCCAGATGCCATAGAAGACATGATGGTGGTGTCAGAAATTGGTGAGCAATGGTCTCCCCAAACTGCCCCACACAAAACACAAGCCACTGATGAATAGATAATATACATGTGTTCAATATCTGCCATTCCATTTAAAAAGAGCACTTGCCATGCCAAAGGAATAACAATGGGATAAAAAATACCCATTGTGCCCCAACTGGTCCCTGTAGCAAAAGCTGTGGTTGCAGCTAAAATAAAAATTATGGTTGGGACTAAAGGAACTGGAAGAAACTCGCCTAAGATGGACACAAGGTATTGAGCCGTTTGCAGTATTTCAGTAGTTTGTCCTAAAGACCACGCCATGATTAGAACAATAATGGCAAAAATCATGAATTTTACCCCTTCATACCAAGACTGAACAGTTTCTTCCAAGCTTAGTAAGCCTTGGAATAGGGTTAAAACAAAAGCCGTCATCACGCCTATCAATGAACCCCATAAGAGTGCTTGATAAGCATCAGCTGACCCAATAATATCCTGAATTGAATCGCCTTCTCCGGTTGCATATAGTCCACCAATGACGCTTATGATAAATATTAAAATTGGGAAAAAAGCATTGATGGCCTTCGCTCTTGAAGGGTCTTTGGGTTCAAGCTGTTTTGATTCTGCCTCATTCGTGTACCCCATTGAAGCGCCTTGAACCGATTTATCATTGCCTTGTCTAGCAGCAATCTCGTACTGATACATCACTGAAAAATCTCTACCTGAACCTGCAATTGTAAAAACAAACGCTAACATGAATATTGGGTAGAAACTGTACAAAATTGAATTCAGATAAATTGAATACGCTGACTGATCAATGGCATCAATCTGTCCTACTGAGACATCGATCATTCCTATTTGATAACCCACCCATGTTGTAATCAAGGCTATGCATGCAACTGGTGCAGCAGTGGCATCAACAAGGAACGCTAACTTTGCTCTAGAGATCTTCAACTTATCAGTCACTTTCCTCATGGTATTACCAACAACCAATGTGTTTGCATAATCATCAAAAAAGATAGCCAGACCAAGGGATGCAGTAACTAACTGCCCTCTTTTAGCTGAGTTGGTGTAGGGTGTAAGAGAATTGACAATGCCTTGCATCCCACCATTTTTTGAAATAATCCCCACTAACCCGCCTATCATAAGACTAAAAATTATTACTGCAGCATGATCAGGGTCAGCTAAAGCTTGTTTGACATACTTTGAAACAACCTCCAAGAAACTTTGCCCCAACACACCGATCTCAAGTCCTAAGATTGAAAAAGAACCGATCCATACCCCTAAAAAAAGAGCGGGGATCACACTTCTAAAAAAGAGTGCAACTAAAATCGAAACCAGAGGCGGCAATAGTGATATCCAACCCCGCAGAACGTTAATCTCTTCTGTGGCTATTTCTTTTTGGTCTAAAAGTAACTCTAATTGATTATCGGACTTTTTTTCTACAAGAAGATATTCAAAATTCAGTTCATCACTATTACATACTGTAGGGTCAAAAATAAGATCATTAATTTTTAATTGGTATGCACATACTTGTTGCGGTTCAAAATTAGTAATAGAGACTTCAAAAGGCACGCTGGTTAGGACGATTTCAGGTGCTTCAATTGTTGGTGCACTTTTAACCTGAGCTACTAACAGACTACTCAGACATAATATTAAGAAGGATATTCGTTTTATATGCATACACTAGTTATTTTGGTATAACTTGCCTCCCTTAATGACTACATCGATATTCTCTAAAGCCTGAATATTTAGCAATGGATTATCCCTTACAGCAACCAGATCTGCAAAATAACCTTGTTTAATTATGCCAACTTGATCCTCCCAACCCATTACTTTAGCAGCAGCAATGGTGGCTGATTGAATGGCTTCAAGATTGGTCATCCCCCAATCTACCATGTAAGCAAATTGCTTAGCATTATCCCCATGGGGATAAACACCTGCATCTGTTCCATAAACTATAATTACTCCAGCTTTATGAGCCTTAGTGAAATTTTCTCTTTGCAGATCTGTGGTTTCTCTATTTTTCCTTAAAAATTCTTCCGGCCAATTTTCAGCTGCCCCCACGGTATTAATATAATCTCCGTTATAAATATCCATGGATAAAGCAACGCCCTCTGCCTTTGCTAGATTTATGCCTTCATTATCAATCAGGGATGCATGTTCGATACTATCAACCCCAGCCAATATAGCCTGCTTAATAGATTCTGCTCCATGAGCATGAGCGGTAACCTTAACGCCTGATTGATGACCGACCTCAACCACAGCTGTAATTTCATCCTGATTCATTTCCGGACTTCCAGGTAAGCTTCCATAGGCCAAAACAGCACCTGAGGCAATCATCTTCAAAAGATCTGCCCCACCTGCAACTGCATTTTCTGCTCTCTGTCTAAATTCATCAACTCCCTTGGTTACACCAAGCCGAATATGATCAGGAACTTCACCGCTATAACCTGGTATATCAATATCGCCTCCGCCTCCTGGGATGGTGAGATAATAGCCTGAAACTTGTATTCTTGGTCCCTTGGTTAATCCTTGATTGATCTCATCCCTTAATCGTTTATCTGTCCATGCTATATAGACACCTAAATCTCGAATCGAAGTAAATCCTGCTTGCAAAGTTATGGCGGCATTTACTCGAGCGATTACCAGCTGTTGATCTTGTGAACGATTAAGGAAATCACTCATTACAGCAGAGCTTTTCTCAGAAATATGGGTGTGCATATCTATTAACCCAGGCAGACAGAAGTGATCACTAAGATTTAAAGTAGTTTTACTAATATCTCTGGAGTTGGCCTTAACAACACTGATTATTTTCTCACTCTTAGTGTCTATATTGATCAAAATATCTTCGAGTACTCTTCCGTTCTCAACATTTAGTAATTTGCCACAATAAATGTTTGAAATATCGTCATTGGCAAAAGAATTTGCTGAGACTAAAACAAAAAAAGCAGCTAAACTGCATTGTCTAATCGAAACCATAACAACAAACCTTACCATAGAATTTATCCAATTTAGTTTTAAAGTGTAATTCCATTTCGATTACAATAAAAAAATGAAAACATTACCAACACTCATAGCTACTTCAGTTGTCAGAGGAAGCCAACAAGGCGAAAGTCATGGCGGCATCTATCTTGTCGATTTTGAAAATCAGGTTGCCGAAATTATGGTTGACTGGGATGATTCTGGGATTGATTTTACTGGACGTGGTTGGGATCGGGGCTTACGTGGCATTGAATTTAATGGGGGTGAAATTTTTGTAGCAGCCAGTGATGAACTCTTTGTTTATGATCAAGGGTTTAATGTTAAACGTTCTTATAAAAACACTTTTTTAAGACATGCTCATGAAATCAATAAATTTGAAAATCTTTTATTTGTCACCTCTACGGGCTATGACAGCTTACTGGTCTTTGACCTTAATCGTGATGAATTTACCAGAGGTATTCATTTAAGAAAAGGCGCTAAAGGATGGAAATCCCAGCTCTTTGATCCTTTGTCTAAAGATGGCCCTGAGATGACAAATAATCTTCACCTTAATAATGTTCGATGCTCTAAAAAAGGCTTATTTGTAAGTGGCCTTAGAACTGATGCACTGATACACATGGACAGCGATCTCAATGCCAAAGAATATTGCTCTCTGCCTGCAGGCACACATAATGCAAGGCCGTTCAAACAAGGTGTACTTTTTAATGATACAAAAAGTGACTGTGTCAGAGCTGTGGGTCGCGATGGTGATGAAACCAATTTTAAAATCCCTACTTATGATGAAACTGAGCTAACACACACAAATTTAGATGATAGTCGCATTGCCCGCCAAGGTTTTGCTAGAGGCTTATGTCTTGTTGATCAACATCTAATCGCGGTTGGTTCTTCACCATCCACCATCAGTTTATTTAACTTGGAGGAAAAAAAGAAGGTTTCGAGTGTGAATCTAAGCATGGACATCAGAAATGCAATACATGGATTGGAGGTGTGGCCTTATGAAAGGTTATTGGATAGTTAGATGTGAGTATTATGATCAAGAAGCTTTCGAGCTATATGTGAAAGCAGCTACTGCAATTGTGAAGCAGCATGATGGTGAATTCTTAGTCCGTGGTGGAGCTCACATTAAAAAAGAGAATGCGAAACTTGAAAGAACTGTTGTGGTGGAATTTCCTAGTTATGAAATTGCACAATCGGTATATGATGGAGATGAATATCAGAATGCCATCCAGCATATTAAGGATTGCTCATTAAGGGATTTTGTTATTTCGGAGGGTTTATGAATTATAAAAAATTGGCGGTTATCTTGAGTCTTATTCTATCCATGGAGATAGTTGCTCATCCAAGTCTTATTATTGAAAATATCACCCTCATTGATGCAGAAAATCCTGTTCGATTAAGGCAAACAGTGCTCATTGAAAATGGAAAAATACAATCCATTATTGATCCTACTGAAATCATCGAAGAGCAGGAGAATAGCCATACAGTAATTGACGGAAGCGGTAAATTTCTGATACCCGGTTTATGGGATGCCCATGTGCATCTGACCTTTATTCCAGAAATAGATCATGAAACCTATTTCAATTTATTTCTAAAAAATGGAATCACCAGTATTAGAGATACAGGGGCCGTTATTGAGAAACTTCAACCATCACTGAATTACATCAAAGAAAACCCTAATAAAACCCCCAGACTCTTTTATGCCGGTCCGCTGATTGATGGTAGAGACCGTGTTTATAAGGGAAAGGAGCCCGGGTTCCCTGAACTCTCTATTGGCATTGATGAGAGCTCAGATATTGAAAATGTGGTGAATGGCCTGTTGGACAATGGTGTCACTTTTCTAAAATCGTATGAAATGCTCTCAAAAGATACCTATCTGGAGCTATTGAAAATTGCGAAGAAAAATAATCTTAGAGTCACCGGACATATACCTCTTAGCATTGATCTTGAGGAAGCCATTGAGGCTGGGCTTGGTGGGATGCAGCATGTCAGAAATATGGATCTTGCCTGCTCCCTCGACGCCCCAGAATTGCTGACTAAAAGAAGAACACAACTAGAAAATGAAAACGACATTGAAGGCTCTGCTCTGAGAACACAAATACATTCATCTCAAAGATATTATGCGATTGATAATCATGACCCTAAGAGGTGTTTAAGAATTATCAAGAAATTAGCAGAGTATGGAGTCTTTCAAACCCCAACTCTCACCATTAATACTCTTGATTCAAGAAGATTCTATGCTGACCTAAAGTGGAGAGAGACCTACCAATACCTTCCTGAAAAAGCGAGAAACAACTGGCAAGAAGGTTCTATAAAATCAACCAATCTAGCAGTTACTGACAATGCCTTAATATTTGATAAGTGGAGCTTAGATCTGGTCAATATAATGAATCAAGAAGGAGTTAAGATCATAGCGGGAACAGATACACCGATTGGCTATCTAACTCCAGGCTTTAGTCTTCACAAAGAACTTGAATTACTCTTTGAAGCTGGAATGACAACAAGGGAAGTGCTGCGTTCAGCAACCATCACTCCTGCCGAATTTCTTAGTATTGAGAATCAGATGGGAACGATTGATGAAGGTAAGTTAGCAGACCTGGTTATTCTAAATAGTAACCCTTTGGAATCCATCAGCAATACTCAAGATATTCACATGGTTATTTCCAAAGGAATAATTCAATGAAAAAATTAACTGAGAGTCAAAAATCTCGTAATGATTCTTTCATACTATTAATTATTTTACTGATCGTTTCATATTTTATATTTAATATAAGTTAAGAAGAAAACTAGATGAAAAATATTATTAAAATGGATGAGTTCATGCACCAAAATATCTGGTACAAAAATTTGTTAGCAAATCCAACTGAAATCGGAGCCTTGTTTCCTTTTGGCGCTGAAACAGGCAAGCTCATGACAGCGCATCTTGAAGGAATGGATGAAGGTTATATTTTGGAGCTAGGCTCGGGTATGGGAGCTATCACCGAATGTATCCTGCAAAGGCAAGTTCCAGAAGATAAGCTAATACTGATTGAAAAGAATAAAAACTTTGCCGACTATCTTAGTCATAAATACAAAAACGCCAATGTCTTTGCAGAAGATGCTGCAAATGCAAAGACATTGCTTGAAGCTCAAGGTATCTGTGAAGTGAGACACATTGTTTGTAGCCTGCCATTTGTGATCATGCAACAAGAACAACAGTTGTCTATTTTAGATGTGATTTTCAAACTACTGCATCCACAAGGTTGCGTCTCCATCGTTACCTATTTTATTCGTTGCCCAATATCAAAAAAGGTTTTGGACCAATATAATAAAAGCTCCGAGCTATTTGGATTTACTATGAAAAATATACCTCCAGCATACGTCTATCAGATAAAGAGTGGCCAAAGATAATATGAAAAAAATAATACTAATATCAGCACTACTGTTCAGCTTTAATGGTTGGTCACTCTCCGAATATCGACCCTATGATGAGACGGCTGATGCTCATCAGGATATCGCTGAAGCAGTCAAGCTAGCAGAAAAATCTGGTAAACATATTTTGCTTGAAATGGGTGGAAATTGGTGTCCAGATTGCAGAACTCTTGGTGCGTATCTTGCTAGAGAAGATATCAAAGCATGGCTAGATGATCGTTTCATTGTGGTTCCCGTTGATGTGGGCGAATGGGATAAAAATATAGATATCGCTGAACGATATGGAAATCCTATCAGTGAGGGAATTCCTGCTCTTGTAGTACTGGATAAAAATGAAAATGTAGTCTTTGCCACACTGGCAGGTGAACTGGCCTCGGCTAGAAATATGAGTGGAGATGACTTGATTGAGTGGTTGAAAATCAAGATAGAACCCTTTTTGAATTAATGGATCATATCAAAAAACTAAAAATAGTGATCACTGCTGGTGCATCAGGTATCGGTGCTGAAATTGCAAAAACTCTTTCTGAGGCTGGTGGCCAAGTGATCATTTGTGATAAAGATCAATCCAGTCTAGACGCATTCACTCAAAATAATCCTAATGTAATTGCCGTGAAGGCAGATGTATCAGATGAAGAAGAGGTCTTATCTCTTTTTACTACGGTCAAAGAACATTTTGGAGAAATTAATGTATTAATCAATAATGCTGGCATTGCAGGACCTTCAGCTAAGCTTGAAGATACCGATTTCAAAGACTGGCAACAGACAATGAGTGTCAATTTAAATGGAGCATTCCTTTGTAGTAGGTCTGCAATTCCTCTGCTCAAACTATCGGGTGGTGGATCAATTATTAATATTGGCTCCACTTCATCATTCATGGGAACACCCCTGCGTTCGTCATATTCAGCCTCAAAATGGGGATTAATTGGTTTGACAAAAACTTGGGCTATGGAATATGGATCAGCTAATATTCGAGTTAACACGATCTGTCCAAGCTCGGTTAACGGAGAAAGAATTGAGCGTGTTATAGAACGAGAAGCAAACTATCGAAATACTTCACCAGAGGAAATCAAAGCCACTTATCTTGATCAAACTTCGCTTAAAACTTTTATTGATGCAGAAGAGATTGTGGGAATGATAGTATATCTGCTGTCACCACTGGCAAAAAAGATCACGGGTCAAATGCTCGTCATTGATGGGCACACAGAAAACCTATCAATGATTGAAATGGAAGAGAAATAGACAATGCAAGCAGCATGGTATGAAGCAATTGGTTCAGCTGAAGAAGTCCTTCATGTTGGAAAAATTGACGATCCTTCTCCGATGGAAGGCGAAGTCCTGATTGAAATCAAAGCATCGGGCGTCAATCCTTCTGATGTAAAGACCAGAGCAGGAGCAAGAGGAGAGTTACAATTTCCCCAAATCATCCCTCATTCAGATGGTGGTGGAATTATTGTCGAAGTCGGTGAAGGAGTCAGTGAGGATCGCATTGGCGAACGAGTATGGATATGGAACGGGGCTTTTGGAAGAGCTTATGGAACCTGTGCCGAGCTGATGGCACTCCCCTCGTCTCAAGCGGTTACTATGTCTGAAGATGTTTCATTTGAAACTGCAGCTTGCTTAGGAATACCAGCCTCAACTGCCTATTACGGTGTCTTTTCTGATGGTTCAGTAGAAAATCAAACTATATTAATTACTGGAGGTGCTGGAGCTGTGGGTTATCTGGGCATTCAACTTGCT
>Ga0257111_1000964_pt1 | contig 11804 bp, 9 predicted proteins | sample LP_taG_6_FD_191567 | JGI IMG/M metagenome (GOLD analysis project Ga0257111, IMG submission 191567) | Marine microbial communities from Northeast Subartic Pacific Ocean, Canada - LP_J_2015_P26_500m | ecosystem: Environmental > Aquatic > Marine > Oceanic | place: Canada: Northeast Subartic Pacific... | reverse complement strand
TAGCAAACTTCCTTGATTCACGTTAAATGAAAAGGCCTGTTTTTTATACATGGAGTACAGCCTCCAAGGATAATTATTGAAGATCCTGAAATAAACGACTCGAAAGCAGGAATGTCAAAAAGCTACTTAGAATTTATTGCTGGTTATGACAGGAGGCAATGAATCTCAATGGGTTGTAAAAATTTATTGTCTTTGTTAGTATTTTCAACTTGGAGGAAATAATGATTTGGAGATATAAATGAAAGATTTAAATAATAAGGTTGCACTACTCACTGGTGCTTCATCTGGTATTGGTGCAGTTATAGCAAATTTATTAGCCCAAGAAAATGTTACTGTTGTTGGTGTCGCACGTTCTAAAAGTGGTCTTAACAATACCAAAAGTATTATTGAAAACCTTGGTGGTGAGTTTCATGGTATTCCATTTGATGTATCGCAAACATCAAAACTTTCTGAATTGAAGGTTCAGGTTGCAAATGCTATTGGAGAAGTCGATATATTGATTAATAATGCTGGAATAGAGGAATACAATTATTTCCAGGATTATGATCTGGAATACATTGAAAAAATTACTGCGGTGAATCTTATAGCAGGTATGGAACTGACCCGTCAATTCCTACCTCAAATGTTAGATCGTGGCGGTCATATTGTCAATATATGTTCTTTGTCTGCAAAAAAGGGAGAAAGTTTCAACGCAATATATTCCGCGACCAAAGGTGGATTGGCCTTATTTACAGATGCACTACGGCAAGAAGTTCATGGCACATCAGTTGGGGTATCTGCGATTTTTCCTGGTTTAGTAAAAGATGTGGGCATGTATTCCGATAGCAAAGTAAAAGCACCATTAATTCTGGGTACAATTTCTTCAAATAAAGTTGCTGGTGCAGTAATTAAGGCGATCAAAAAAAATAAACCGGATGTTATTGTGAATTCAGGTCCATTGCGGCCTTTGTTAGCAATTGATGCATTATTCCCAAATTTTGGTAATTGGTTCGCCAGGGTTACTGGGATTATTGATTTTTGCAGAAAGCGAGCAGATTTAGGCGAATAATTCCTATTAACTTACCCTCAGTGAATCAAATAAGAAGTATTACATCCGCCCTAAAAACACTTAATGGATTGCAAAATTATGAGCAATCCGCACCTTCGTATGTTCGCGAGCAGGATGGTCATTATCCAGGGTTAAGTAATGAAGATACACCATTAAAGATTTTCCATCCAAAAAACCCTACTGGTGCTATTTTAATATTGTATCCCGGTGCATCAGCCAAAGGTGAAGCACACCCTAGAATGATCGCTCTAGCACGGTCCATAGCTGTGAATGGTATTCAGGTATATATACCACGCATTCCACCACTCATTAATCTAAAATTATCCAAAAGTATTTTGGATTGGACCGTCCATTTTTACCAGTGGTTGAAGACACAACCTGGGAAGGAGAATAGCCCCATCAATCTGGCCGGTATTAGTTTTGGAGGTGTTATTGTATTAAAGGCCTGTTTAGAACCATTCTTATTACAACAACCGCCCAAATCTGTGATCGTGTTTGGTACTTCATACGATGTAAAAACCAGTATGAAATTCATGTACAATGGTAGAATAGATCACAATGGTAATATCATCAAACTGACGCCTGACCCTTGGTGTGTAATAGTTTTATTTCACAATTACTTAAATCAAGTTGATGTAGGGTACCCAACCAATGGTGTTCAAGAAGTACTGCAACTTATGGTGCGTGATCAGGATGATCAAGCACAAGACCTAATTGAGGATTTGGTGGGTGAGGAAAAAGTTTTAATCAAGGATATTATCGAATTAAACTTGTCTGATGAATCCAATAGAATTATGGATATAATTTTCCAAGATTGTGCTGATCAGATTGAATATTTTTCTCCTAAATACTGGTGTAAAAACATTAACAACGAAGTATATATCATGCACGGAATGCATGATACACTTTCCCCATTTACAGAATCAATTAAATTGGATAGTGCATTGTCAAACAGTCATTTGTTCATTTCTGGTATATTTAAACATAGAGTATTATCCAGCGAAATGTCTATTTTTTCGAAATGGAAAGAGACCTTTAAAATCATTTTGTTTCTATCACAATATTACAAAGGAGGATTACTTCCATAGCTAAGGTTAGTTGTGAAGGGTTTAATTTGATTGGTAATTGAACTTATATTACCTAATCTTTTGGCGCAAATTCTGTAACACTTTATCTAAATTACCTAATATATGTCAGAACAAAAAAGCAAAGAGAAAAAGCCGTCCTATACTGAATTTACCTTGGATATGTTCTCCCGGAGTTCTGGAAAAAATCATGCGGAAATAAAACAATTCAACCAATGGCGTAATGATGTCATAAGTGCGGACAAATACACATTTGAAACACCTCATCTAACACCGCAAACACCCGAAATAGGTGTTCGAAGAATTCATGGTGATGAGCATAAACTTTTCAATTTTTCAAGTTATAATTATTTGGGTTACGCCAATCATCCCGAAGTAATTAATGCTGCGAAGGATGCATTAGATAAATTCGGCCTTGGTGCTACCGGTAGTCCGTTGCTTAATGGCACTTTTGATATTCACAAACAGTTAGAACATGCCCTTACAAACTTTTTTGGTCAAGAGGGGTACGGTACATCATTATTCTCCTCAGGCTATGGTGCTAATATTGGAGTCGTATCAAGTTACATTCACAAAGGGGATTATGTTGTACTGGATCATTCATCACACGCATCATTGATTGATGGCGCAGTAATGTCTCAAGGTACGCTCAAACTATTTAGACACAATGATGCCGAATTTCTTGAAAGAATACTCAAAAGGATAGCTAAAGAAAATAGACGGATACTCGTTTGCGTGGAGGGCGTATACAGTACTGATGGTGATTACGGGAACTTAAAGGATATCGTAACGGTCACTAAGAAATATGGCGCATCAATTTTAGTGGATGAAGCACACTCTCTCTTGGTTGCCGGTGCAACAGGAAAGGGGGCCGTTGAAAAGTTTGACGTATTAGGAGATGTAGACCTTCTTATTGGAACATTCAGTAAATCTTTTGGTGGTGTTGGTGGTTGTTTATATGCAAAACAGGAATTGATTAACTACGTAAACTATTATGCCAGATCGCGTATGTTTTCCTGCGCGCTGGACCCAGCGGTAACGGGGGGTATATTAAAAGCGCTTGAATTAGCATCCGGGCCTGATGGAGATGGAAAGCGTAAACGAATCGTTGAAAATTCTGATTACCTTAGATCTTTGCTAAAAAACAAGGTAGATATTGGGACCTCACAGTCATGGGTGATACCTATTATTTTTGGTGATGAACGTAAATCGATCCCGCTAGGTGATTATTTAATGAGAAAAGGATATGATTTTTCTATTATGATGTTTCCAGCAGTGAAAAAGAATAAGTCCATTATCCGTGCATTTGTTACGTCTGAGCATACAAAAGAACAACTTGAAGGGTGCGCCGAAGCATTAATCGATGCAGCCAAGGAATATGAGTTCGCATTATAAAAGATGGTGATATTATGACAGAACGTGTTGCAGTGGATAATCTCATCATTTGGGAATTTGATTTTGCCATGACCACATTTTATGAGGTTGACACTGATCTTATTAATCCCTTATTACCAAAACAGATTAGTCCAATGGAAATAGTACCCGGCGTTTCATTGTTGAATATTACTGCCTTTAATTTTCCTGAAGGTGGACTTGGCCACCTTCCCAAATTCCAAGAATTAATTGCCTCTATCGTCGTTACGCCTGACTTATCCCGAGGAGTCCCTAAATTCGCAATGTATATCTTTTCCCTGGGCAGTACCTGCCAGGAACATCTGGATCACAGCGCCAATTATTATAAATTGCCATCCTATAAAAAGCTTGAATATGGAAAAATAAACCGAGCAGATAATGCCATTGAATTCGGAGATACAGACGGGTCAATACTAACTATGAATAACTGCGGTACTAATATTGGAGATTTCCTTGGACATGAACGGTATTTTCAAGCCTTTGCGTTACAAGATGATAATTTATTTATCGCTGATTTGTATTTAAAGGCAGCATTGTTTGAACACCAGGATCAAGGAGATGCGGGTATTATAAATAATCACCCATTTTTAAAAGGTCTTGAGTTATTTAACGAGGAAAGAGTCCCTTATCTACAGATGCTTCTTGAGCCAGGAACTAGAGGAAAACAGTTTTATTATAAACCAGAGAAATACGGTTAAACAGGCGCAACTTATAGTTAATTCATTGCAAGTGGTTTTCACTTAATTGGAAACACATTCTCACCAGTCTTCGGAAACAAACAGCTCAAAAATTATAGCGTGTATAGTGAATCCAGCTGGAAGGGATGGCGAATCATTAAAACTCTGGGAATCCGCTAAGCCAAAACTGGAAGAGACCGGGTTTCAAACAGAAGTTCATCTGACAGAAAGAGTGGGACACGCCTCAGAAATTGCTTTTTCTCTTAAAGATCGCGAAGATATCGATCTTGTTGTAGCTAATGGTGGTGATGGCACAGTACATGAAGTAGCATCTGGATTAAGAGGTAGCAATATACCGCTAGCAATTATCCCAGCAGGGACTGGAAATGATGTCGCTCGAGTACATGGGTATAGTTTAGATGATTTAGATAATATTACAGATATTATAATAAATGGAGTAGATAGGAACGTTGGAGCCTTGCGTATAGAAGCTGAGCCAATGCCGGAAGAAGAAAACTATCCTGCCCCCACCGCTGATTCAAAATGGAATGGTGTAGCAAAGGGAAAAAATAGTATAGTACGTTGGATCTTTCATGAATCAGATTCAGGAATTACTTCTCTAGTCTCTCGAGCAAAACTTAAAAGAGGAAAGTGGATAAAAGGTAATCTAAAATATACATATTTAGGCATTACTGAGATATTGAAATGGAAGAAAAGAAATGCCTGGGTTAAAATTAATGATAATGAGCCAGTCATAATTAATTTTTCATTATTTGTTTTTACACTATCTGAATTTTTTGGAGGCGGGTATTGGGTTGCGCCTGGTGCTTCACCAATTAAAGACCATGCCTATCTATGTAAAGCTTGGAATCTAAGTAAATTACAAATGTTATTATTAATGGGTCCTTTAAGAAAGGGGAAACATGTTGGTAAATGGGGTATTACTCTTGATAAATGCAGAAAACTAGAAATTAAATCTGTTAATCAGGAGAATGAACCTGTTGATATTGCACATGATCCCCCACTACCAATAAATGTTGATGGCGAGCCATGTATGCAAACTCCAGCGAGTATTGAATTTTATCCAAAACAACTTTGGATAAGGGGTGCACAAGAGGTTTCTTGGGATAAAGTTTAATCCGCCTTTGGTTTGGGCGGACCAAGTTGGCCTTCGGATGCGGCGATAGTTACAGCAATAGTAGCGTCGCCAGTCACATTAACTACAGTACGCAACATATCCAAAATACGATCGACACCTAGTATCAATGCAATCCCAGTACTGGGAACACCTATCGCCTCCAAAATGATCACTAGCATTATTATACCAGCACCCGGTACAGCCGCAGTTCCAATAGAAGCAAGGACTGCTGTTAGAACTATGGTTAACTGATCACCAATATCGAGGTCTAAGCCTAAAGCCTGCGAGATAAACACTGCTGCTACAGCTTGATACAATGCAGTTCCATCCATGTTTATCGTCGCACCAAGAGGCAGTACAAAAGATGATACTTCCTCACTTACACCTAGTTCATCCTCGCAGCGTTCCATGGTAACTGGAAGCGTTGCGCCACTGGAACTGGTAGAAAATGCCAAAAGCTGGGCCGGACCAATACCAGTGTAAAACGTTTTTAACGGCATTTTAGAATATGATCTAAGGATTGCAGCATATGTTATGGCCATATGAATGCCGAGACCAATTATTACTGCTATCATGTAATAGCCCAAAGCACCCAATAGTTCGGCAACTTGACCGGGGTCCTCACCCGCTACTTTATTTATCGTTTGTGCAATAAGTGCAAAGACACCAATTGGTGCCATCAGCATAATAATATCGACAAGTTTGATAATCACATCATTCAATCCTTTAAAAACATCCAGAACCGGTTTGGCCTTCTTTTTTGGAATTTGAATTAGTCCAATACCAATAAGAAGCGCAATAAATACGACTTGCAGCATATTTCGATTGCTGGATGCTGATTGAAAAAAGTTGCTTGGAACCATATCAACAATAGGCTGTAATGGCCCCCTTTCTTTTACTTCTTGCGCCGAACCTGCTCGAGATGATGCATCCGCTTTATAGGTTTCCTGTAACTTAATTTGCATATCATCCGGCACGTTGTTCCCAGGTTGTAAAATGTTAACGATAACCAACCCGATCGTTACGGCAATTACAGTTGTTATCACGTAAATAGTGATTGTTTTTCCGCCGATACGCGATAGCTTTTTTAGGTCGGATAATGAAGCCACACCAGTGATCAATGATGTTAAGACCAGTGGCACAGCGATAAATTTTAATAGATTAATAAATATTGTACCGAATGGCGCTACCCAAGCTGTTGTGAATCCACCCCAACCAACAATGGCACTTGCAATACCAAATATTAGGCCGAGGACCATTCCAATGATGATCTGCCAGTGTAATTGCATTTTAAACATTTTAGAATTTACCTCCTCATTTTGGATTAAATACAATGTGTACTATTTCGAATCATCAGATTTGATATCTTTATACTTATTGAAATATGCGTCTCCGATACGGGCAATAAAGCCAACAATCTTTCCTGTTCTTTTATCCAGTTTATCATTTTCATCTACGCGTTTAATTGCTGTATGAATCATGGTGTCAATCAGATCTTGGACATGGGCGAACATTTCGCCTATGCGAGTAGAAAGGGGTCTATTCATTTATAAACGATAGGGCGGTTTGAAGATCTGAAGTTGGTTGATTACAGGCAAAGTTTTTGCACACGTATGCTGTTGGTTTCCCATTAATACTGTTTTGTGTACTGGTCCAATTTGCCAATTGTTCTAATCTATTATCACTAACTGATGTATCTTTGAACAACAACACTTTATGAGGCGCATAGCTAGCACGAATTGTATGTAGAAATTTTGTGGTATTTCTATTTCTACTATCACCAACAATTACAATTTCTTTTGAATTTTGTGTATCGAACATAAAACCAGTAAGCATCAGGGTATAACCTGTTGGTGCCCGGTTTACATCTTCTGAGAAAGCGCGAATCGTTTTTTCTGCCAGTTCTGCCCAATTGGTATTGCCAGTTATGCGGGTCAGCTTTACCATATTCATGACAGCTACGGAATTTCCAGATGGAATCGCACCATCATAGGCAGTTTTTGATCGTACAATCAATTTTTCTGATTGGTCAGATCCCAGGAAAAATCCACCATTTTTATCATCCCAGAAATCCTCTACCATGATATTCATCAGATCCAAGGCTTGTGAAAGATATTTTGTAGCAAAAGTTGCTTCATATAGTTCCAATAAACCCCAGGCCATAAATGCATAATCATCAAGATGAGCATCAAGGGCGGCTACGCCATTGCGATAGCGTTTTAATAAGCGTTCTCCTTTTGAAATTGAATGTAACACAAATTCAGCAGCCTTTTCAGCAGCATCTAGGTATACAGGTTCATCTAGTACAATGGCTGCTTTCGCAAGTGCAGCAATCATTAATCCATTCCAATCAGTAAGTATTTTATCATCTTTTAAAGGATGAATTCTTTTTTCACGAATATTGAATAACTTTTCTCGAGCGGACTCAAATTCGTTGCTTCCATTGGTATTATAATTTTTTAAGTGAGGAATATTCAACCTGGTTTCTTTACCGCTTGATTCATCTCTGTAATTTCCTGGTGTTGTAATTGAAAAAATATCATTGAACTCTTTACCGTAATCTTCCCCTAATACTTCTTTAATCTCTTGCTCAGTCCAGATATAGAATTTTCCTTCTTCCCCTTCACTATCAGCATCCTCAGCAGAAAAAAAACCACCTTCTGATGCAGTCATATCACGAAGAACATAGGTGAATATTTCCCTAGCTGTTTGCGCGAATATATCCTCTCCAGTAATATGATATGCTTCTGTATAAGCCATAGCTATCATGGCTTGGTCATAAAGCATCTTTTCAAAATGTGGTACGAGCCAATGACGATCTGTGGAATAGCGGTGGAATCCAAATCCGATGTGGTCATAAATACCGCCAAGCCGCATTTGCTTTAAGGTTTTTGTGGCCATATCAAGGGCAATTTTGTTATCAAAACTGTGGTGGTAACGCATGAGAAATATCAAATTATGTGGAGATGGAAATTTTGGTGCCCTAAAAAATCCGCCATATTCTTCATCGAAACCATTACGAAACTGATCATAGGCCCTGTTGATCAATTCCGTTGAAAAGTTATTACCGGCTGGCTTTGAGTTAAGCTGATCAAGATAGTTTTTAACCTGACCAACAGAAGTCATTATATCTTCCCGTTTAGAAGTCCAGGCATCAGTGATCATTGGTAATATTTGGAACAGTCCTGATCTACCACCACGCTTGTCTTTTGGAAAATAGGTACCAGAAAAAAATGGTTCTTTTTCCGGTGTCATTACGATTGTCAGAGGCCAGCCTCCGCCACCGGTCATAGCCTGACAAACCGACATATATACATGATCTATTTCTGGCAGTTCTTCCCGGTCTACTTTGATCGAAATGAAACTGTCATTTAATAATTTTGCGACGCTATCGTCTTCGAACGATTCGTGTTCCATCACATGACACCAATGACAAGTAGAATAACCGATTGAAAGAAAAATAGGGCGGTCCAGTTCCCTTGCTTTTTTAAATGCTTCCTTACCCCATGGATACCAATCAACTGGATTATCAGCATGTTGCAGGAGATAAGGACTTTGTTCATTCGCGAGGTGATTCATTTTTGATCCTTTGTTTTTATCATAATGACTATCTGCTTTTGTTTTCGATGTACAGCCCGAAAAAACGAGGAGTATGAGCAATAAACCTATTTGTTGGTATCGTACCATAGCCGAACTTGGAATTTGAGCACGTACCCTGTAATTTCAAAAACTTAACCGTTTATGATATACTTAAAACCATAATCTATAAATGATAAATACATGACTTATCTGAGTGTCGTCTTAGTTTATCTTTTTGCGTTGATCGCTATTGGTATAGTCAAATCGCGTAAAATCCATACACAATCAGATTTTGCACTAGCTGGCAGGGGACTTACACCGTGGGTCTTGGTAGGAACAATGCTGGCTACTTGGATTGGAACTGGATCCATTTTAGGCAATGCAGGAAAAACTTATGAAACTGGTATGGCCGCGCTCATGCTGCCAATTGGCAGTATCTTAGGAATTATATTATTAACTCGAATTGCAGGCAAAGTTCGCAGTTATGAGAAATATACTGTGCCTGAGATCATTGGTGATCGCTATGGCCCTGTAGCGAGGAATCTGAGTGTCTTTGCTCTAGTGATGGCATATATGGTAATTGTCAGCTATCAATACAACGCCGGTGGAGCAGTTCTTTATACCATATTAGCTGATAACACAGGTACATCTATAATAAATATTGAATTGGCTACCATTATTGCAGCTGTATTTATTATTGCCTATACGATGCTGGCAGGTCTTTTGAGCGTTGCCTATACTGATGCAGCTAATAGCATCATCATGACCTTAGTTCTTATTATCTCTTTGCCCATATTATGGATTAAAGCTGGAAGTTGGAGCGGCATGGAAACTGCTTTTGCAGCAATGAATAAATCCCAACATATGCAGTTTGGTGGTGTTTATTCTGCAATGGATATAATTAATTTTTGTTTACCACCTTTTCTTTTAGTGATCGGGGATGCCAATATGTACCAGCGTTTTTCTGCCAGCAAGGATGTGCAAAGTGCCCGCTATTCCACAACTATTCTGGTTTTTGCTGTGTTATTTATCGAATTGCTTATAATTGTATCTGCCTGGGTGAGTTCCAGTATGATACCAGAGGCTGAAGTGGGCAAGCATGTTTTGATCTACGCAGCCCATCAATTTTTACCGACCTTTTTGGGTGCAATCATGTTGACCACTATAGTAGGGATCATCATTTCGACTGCTGATTCATTCTTGTTAGTGCCAGCTAATACGCTAATTAGAGATATTTATCTTAATTATATCAATCCTCAGGCTTCAGAGAAAAATATTGTCCGTTTGAGTCGTTTGTTAGTTCTACTGCTAGGTATTATCGCTTACATCGTATCCATTGGTTTCTCGAGATCTGCTGGTTTCTTCGAACGTGCACTCTATGCCTACACTATTTACGGGGCTGCCATTACTCCTACGCTGGTGGCGGCTTTATTCTGGCGAGGCGCTACAAAAGAAGGTGCAGTTGCTTCTATTATTTGTGGAACACTGGTAACGCTTTTTTGGAAAGAACTTCCTGGCTTGTGGTTCTGGCTGCCCACCGAATGGTATATTTCTCTAGACGAAGTTCTGCCGGCAATCTCATGTTCTCTACTGGCCTTAATATGTGTCAGTTACCTCACTAAAAAGGCTGATCCCGGTAAGTAAATAAACCTATTTTATTCTCGTAATTCATCCATTAGATTCGATTAATGGAGGATTGCCAAATAAATAAAGTATTTCTGAAATTTTATATCATAATTCTCTGCTCGTCCGTCAATTTGACTGGAAGAAACCAAATTCAGCCAGACTAAAAAACTGATCATTTTAAAATAAAATAGAGGTCAATATGGGTGATTATTTAGACAAGATATTTCAAATAGTTGAAGAGGATATTGTCCCTCTTGAACAGGACTTTTTAATGAATGGTTTTGGTCATGTTTTACCCCAATTAAATGAATGTCGGAAAAAAGTAAAAGAGCAGGGTCTTTGGACGCCCTATTTGCCAGAGGAGTATGGCGGGATGGGTCTCACTCTAGTAGAATTTGCGGCGGTAAGTGAATTGTTGGGAAAAACACCCTTGGGCCATTACTGCTTTAATTCTCAGGCACCTGATATTGGAAATATTGAATTATTAAAGGACCATGGCAGCGATCAGTTAAAATCTGAATTTCTGCTGCCCTTAATTTCTGGTGACATTCGAAGTTGTTTTGGAATGACCGAGCCGCAGCGTCCTGGATCAAACCCGACCTGGATGGATACATTAGCTGTTAGGGATGGTGATGATTATGTTATTAATGGAAACAAGTGGTTCACCAGCGCAGCCGATGGATCCAGTATTTGTATAGTGATGGCGGTAACTAATCCTGAAGCGGAAAATAAATATGAGCGGGCAAGTATGTTTGTTGTACCATTAGATAATCCTGGATTTAAAGTTGTTCGCAACATACCCGTAATGGGCGATGTGGGTGAAGATTATATGAGCCACGGAGAGACTAGACTGACAGATTGTCGAATTCCAGCTTCGAATATTATTGGGAAAGAGGGAAAAGGGTTTATTTTAGCCCAGGAAAGATTGGGTCCCGGAAGAATTCATCATTGTATGCGCTGGATTGGCATTTGCGAGCGGGCTGTGGATTTAATGTGCGGTAGAGCTTCTAGTAGAGAACTCAGCCCCAATAAATTTCTAGCGGAAAAACAAACAATTCAGAACTGGATTTCTGAATCTGCTGCAGCAATATATGGTGCCAGGTTAATGGTCCTAGATTGTGCAAAAAAAATTGAAGCACACCAGACCAAGGGTGCGCGTAAAGAGATATCCATGATCAAATTTCATGTTGCTGACGTATTAATGAAGGTACTGGATAGAGCAATACAAGTTCATGGTG
>Ga0257111_1000963_pt1 | contig 11805 bp, 13 predicted proteins | sample LP_taG_6_FD_191567 | JGI IMG/M metagenome (GOLD analysis project Ga0257111, IMG submission 191567) | Marine microbial communities from Northeast Subartic Pacific Ocean, Canada - LP_J_2015_P26_500m | ecosystem: Environmental > Aquatic > Marine > Oceanic | place: Canada: Northeast Subartic Pacific... | reverse complement strand
TGAAGATGATCCCAATGGGTGATAACAATGGCTAAAGCATATTATATCAAATTTGAGACTCCAGAAGATCTTGTAAGTCCAATACTAGAGGCATTAAGGGTTGCAGCTCAAACTGGTAAGGTAAGAAAGGGTACCAATGAAGCAACAAAAGCCATAGAACGAGGAATTAGTAAATTAATTGTTATAGCAGAAGATGTAGAACCACCTGAAGTTGTTGCACATCTTCCATTAATTTGTGAAGAACAAAAGGCCGCATATGCTTTTGTTCCAAGTAAACAAGAATTAGGCAAAGCACTTGGAATTGAAGTTACATCGGCAGCCGCTGCAATATTAGATGCTGGTGATGCACAACATATTATAGATGAAGTAGTTGCATCAATATCTAAAATCAAAGGTGGTAATACTGAACAATGAGTCATCAATCACAAGATAACGATCTAACTCCATCACAAGTTATACAATTAGTTGGTAGAACTGGAATAGCTGGAGAAGTAATACAAGTTAGAGTTAAAGTTTTAGAGGGTAAAGACAAAGGACGTGTTCTTACAAGAAATATTAAAGGTTCAGTAAGAATGTCTGAAATTATTATCTTACGAGAAACAGAACGTGAAGCCAAGAAAATACACAGGTAATCTAAATGAGTCTTTTAGTAAAATCATGTAATTTTTGTGATAGACCTGTTGCAAAAGGTACTGGTACGATGCTTGCATTAAACAACGGTACTGTATTTTGGTTTTGTTCATCAAAATGTAAAAAGAATATGATGGTTCTAAAAAGAGATCCAAGAAAGCTAAAGTGGACAAAGAAATACGTTAAAGGCGGAATTAAAGTCAAGAAGTAAATTGACTGAACAAACATTATTCATTGTAAAACCAGACGGCGTTAGAAGACAACTTGTTGGGGAAATAATAGCACGATTTGAAAGAAAGGGATTTGTAATACAGAAATTAAAGATGTTTACTTTTACAAAAGAATTAGCCTCAGAATTTTATTCTGTACACAATGACAAACCATTCTTTGAAGAACTACTATCATACATAACATCTGGTCCAGTTGTCGTGACTGTAATTGAAGGAAATAATGCAATTACAACAACAAGGCAAATGGTTGGAGCAACCAAATCATTTGAGGCAGAACCTGGTTCAATTAGAGGCGATTTTGGATTAGGTTTTACTGAAAATATTATTCATGCATCAGATTCAGCAGAAAGTTTTGAAAAAGAAGTGAATGTGGTATTCAAGTGATTAGAATTGCGTATAAGACAACCTATTGTGGCCGTATTAGGTCATGTTGATTCAGGAAAAACATCAATCTTAGATAAAATTCGTGGAACCGGTGTTCAAGGTAGAGAAGCTGGAGGTATTACACAGCATATTGGTGCAAGTTTCTTACCTGATGAAACAATAAAAAAAATTTGTGGTTCACTATATGACAAGTTGGGAAAAGAAGAAACAAAGATTCCCGGACTTCTCGTAATTGATACTCCTGGGCATGAAGTTTTTACTAATCTCAGAGCAAGAGGCGGTTCAGCTGCTGACATAGCAATTTTGGTTGTTGACATTAACAGAGGATTCCAGCCTCAAACAAACGAAAGTCTGAAAATCCTTGAAAGCCGAAAAGTTCCATTTGTAGTTGCACTAAACAAAGTTGATATGATATCTGGCTGGCAAAAGTCAGACATACCATACATCTCAGAGGCAATAAAGAATCAGGCTACTTATGTTCAAACTACAATTGACGAACAAATCTATAATGTTGTTGGTGCACTATCAATACTTGGTTACCAATCTGAAGCTTTCTACCGTGTACAGGACTTTAAAAAAGAAATATCAATTGTTCCTGTCAGTGCACGCTCAGGTGTTGGCATACCAGAATTACTTGCAGTATTAGTTGGTCTTACTCAACAATTTTTACAGAAAAAACTTGATCAAGAGGAAAAATCTACACGTGGGATTATTTTAGAAGTTAATGATGAAGTCGGTCTTGGACCTACAGCAAACATGATTCTCATTGATGGTAATTTAACAAAAGATGATAACATAGTTGTTGCAAAAAGAGATTCTGTAATAATAACTAAGCCTAAAGCAATGTTACTGCCAAAAGCATTAGATGAAATGCGTGATCCTCGTGACAAATTCAAACCAATTGATGAAGTTACTGCAGCCGCAGGTATCAAAATTGCATCACCGGATCTTGATGGTGTGCTCCCTGGAAGTGCAGTTTATGCATCATCAGATATCAAAAAAGCAGAAGATTTGAAAAGATCATTAGAATCTGAAATGAAATCGGTCTTCATAGATACAGAGACCACTGGCTTAATCGTAAAATGTGATACAATTGGTTCTCTTGAGGCAATCACTGAGATGTTAAGACGAAAACAAATCCCAATTTCCAAAGCGGACATTGGTTCAGTAACTCGTAGAGATGTTATGGAAGCAAAAGCGATAAAAGAAAAAGATAGACATCTTGGTGTGATATTAGCATTCAATGTAAAAATTTTTCCAGATGCACAAACAGTATCTGATGAAAGTCACATTCAAATTTTTGAGGAGAAAGTAATCTACAGTCTAATTGATAATTATTCACTATGGGTAGACGAAGACAGTGCAGATCTTGAGAACTCCATTTTCAACGAATTCACTCCGCTTTGTAAATTTACTTTCCTTAAAGGATATGCATTCAGAAATAGTAATCCGGCAGTTTTTGGTATAAGAGTAGATGTTGGAAAATTACGGCAAAAAATTTCTTTTATGAATAAAGCTGGTAAAAAAATTGGTACAATACACTCACTTGAAAATGAAGGAAAAACTGTTAATATTGTGAAGACTAATGAAGAGGTTGCATGTTCTGTGCAAAATATAACAATTGGAAGACAGATTTTTGAGGAAGATGTATTTTACACACTTCCTACACCAGACGAAGCAAAAAATCTATTAAAAAAATATGCACATAGACTTGATTCTGAAGAGTTAAAGGTACTTAACGAGATAGTTGAAATTCAAAGAAAGATTAATCCTGTTTACGGTTACTAGTCAGAAAGAAATTTTTTGCAAATCATATGAATTCCAGGTTCTCCTACGGCTCCAACCATCTGCTGTGCGACTTTTCCATGTTCAAACATGATGAATGTTGGAATAGATTGAACATTGAACTTTGTTGCAATATTCTGTGAATCGTCAATATTTACTCTGGCAAATCTAACATGACTGTATTTTTTTGCCATTCTAGAAAAGATGGGGTGCATTGATTTACATGGACCACACCATTCTGCCCAAAAATCTATCAATAGTAACTTATTTTTCAATAAAGCATCGTCAAAATTTGATGAATTTAGTTCCATAACAGGCGTTTCCTGCATTACCCGTTGTTCTTGTTGATGTTTAAGAAATTCATCTAATTGTTTTTTCTTGATATGATTTAGTTCGTCATCTGACATATTCAGTCTTAAAAAAAATGATTATTTATTCATATTACAAATCTAATAGATATCGTAAAGTGATTTGTTCATCTTCTTGAATATCCATTTCATGAAATGTTGGTGATTTTATTTCTATTTTGAATCCGTGTTTTTTAATATCGATCTCTTCACCAAAAAATTCTGCTTCGATCTTATATCCATGGTTACTCTCGATTTTGATTGAAATTCGTTTTGCGGCAAAACCATCAGTAATTGTCAAAATAATAACCTCTTCAAGCCAATTATATAACAAGTATCGAAGATCTTTTCCTACCACTGATATATGCTTCATAGTTTTTTCTTCAATATTTGATGGATCAATAATAGTCTCAATCACAGATTTTCCAGCCACTTCAAATGCAGTGGTTAAATCTGGTGCAGTAACTTCAATTATTGCGTCAGTTGCATGCTCAAGGTGCCTATAACTCATTTTCTTTTTTTACAAGTTCTTGTATTAATTAGTTCTAATAGCAAAGTCTAAATGTATTAATTCAATTTTTTGTGTGAATGGATCTTCCTAGAGGAATGAAAGACTTTGAGAATGGCGAATTTTCAAAAATTGAATTTGTAAGAGAAAAATTTCTGGAAACGTCGGAAATCTTTGGCTTCAAACTAATGGAACCTTCTCCAATTGAATCGCTTTCTACACTAGAAGCGAAAAGTGGAGAATCGATTAAGGATGATATTTATTTTTTTAAGGATAAGGGTGAAAGAGAAATTGCATTAAGATTTGACTTTACGGTTGGTCTTGCACGTTTTGCAGTTTCTCAGAAATCTATGAAGCTTCCTGCAAAGATCTCTGCATTTGGTGGAGTTTGGAGATATGACGAACCGCAAAAAGGAAGGTACAGATTTTTTCACCAGTGGGATATTGAAATTTTTGGAAGAGCAAATCTAGAGTATGATGCTGAAATAATTGAATTTACATCAAAATTTTTCTCCAAACTCAATTTACAGAATATTGTTATTGACATATCGCATAGAAGATTGGTTCAATCATATATTAACAAAATTTTTGAGTCTGACGACTCGCAAATTATTTCTGACATGCTAAGAGCAGTTGATAAGATCCAAAAAAAATCAAAACAGGATATAATTTCTGAATATGAGAAAAAGGGTTACTCAACAGAGAAATTAGAAAAAATAATTGCATTTTCTGAAATTCATGGTACGCCTGAGGACATTATAAAAAAAATTGATGTTAGTTCACTTGATAGCTGGGATGAGATCACAAGAATTTATGATTCATTGAAAAATCGTAATATATCAAATATTAGAATTAATTTGGGAATAGTTCGTGGATTGGATTATTACTCTGGAATTGTGTTTGAGGCATTTGATACAACATTTGATATAGGTGCTCTGGTAGGTGGAGGGAGATATGATAGTTTGCCTGAAGCATTTGGAAGAACTGATTTTGGGGCAACAGGTGTTGCAGGTGGCGTTGAAAGAATAATTTTGGCACTAGAAAATCAAAACTCCAAATTTAAAGAACAAGTCAAACGAATTTCTGTTTTATATGTTAATGAGCAAATGAAAAATCATGCAATAAAAATTACTTCATCATTACGTGATAAAGGAATGTTTGTAGATATTGATCTTAATGATAAACCACTAAAAAAGCAGATGGAGCAATCTATTGATTCAAAATTTGCAATAATAGTTGCACCAAATGAATTTGCTAATGGGATGATAGTTTTACGTAATATGTTAGATAGATCAGAAAAGCAGATCAAATTAGAAGATTTATTTTCTGAACTTAGTTCATAAATGCTCTAGTCAGCATCATGATCTCTGGACCATTTGTTGATGAACCTACAACCATAGATTTACTATTTGCTAAAATTCCAGATGATAAGAATGGAAGACCACCATTAATTGTTGCAGCTTCAATGTTTACCCCTAGAACATTTTTGATAACTTTGATATCTTCTTCATCAGTCTCGGGATGAACAATTCCTCCTGTAGGTGATGCTGCCATTACAGCACCAACTTGATGAAACCCTGCGATCTTTTTTTGAATTACTTCAATATCTAATACATCTGAAATTTTGCCTAACATTTCTTTAGGGATACTAGGTGACACAATTCCACCAGTATCATTCACACTCATCATATTTCCTAATGCATTATGTTTAACATCTAAAACTTCAATATTGAGATCGGTTTTGTTTTTCAATATTGCAAGTTCATCTTCAGATGCAGTATTCGGTAATAAAATTCCATGATTGTTAATAACCATCAAAATTCCTAACAAACTGGTATTGGCAACTGATGTAATAATTACATCAGTCTGAAGATATTCTGATAATTTTTTTGATTTTTCCTCAGTAAATCCATTAGGAATAAAAATAAAATCATCATTAACTTTGGCATAAATTCCTATGTTGGGCCCATTGTAAAGACTAGATTTGTAAATATCCAATAAATTATCAGGACATCAAAAAGATATGAACGTAGAGCAACCTTTGAAAACAGCGTTATATCACCAGAAATTTTTGTAATAGATCGTTTAGTTTTGACTAATTTTGTTTAGCTTTAAATAATATTCTAAATGACAATTTCTATGGCAATACTAGAAAATTTTTGTAAAGACGGCAAAAAACCAATTGGTAAGATCATTGATGGACCATCTGGTAATTTTCATTGGGTTTGGCCATCTCAAGCTGGCGAACCTGGAAATGACTGGGATGCATCTACAAATGAACAAGTTTTAGCAGATTACGAAAAACATGGCGAAAAAATGGTAAAACTTGGAACCACCGGTACTATGGTAGCAAATGATTGGGATGTTTGTGTTGCAGACGGTGCATGTATAGAAGCATGTCCTGTACAAATATTTCAATGGTATAGAACCGACAAGGATATTTCAGGCATAGACGCAGTTAATGATACTACAGACTGGAAAGGTGAAGGCACAACTGAGAAAGAAGAACGCCTAGATTTCACAGATAAGGCAGATGCAATCAGAGAACATGATTGTATTTACTGTATGGCATGTGTATCAGTTTGTCCACCACAAGCAGTTCTTGTCGACCAAGGTAACATGGAATGGCACGAAAAAGCAGCCGGAACTTACGTAAAAATTGAAGGTGGATCAAATCCACACGCACACGATTAGAATTAAAATCTAATCATTCTTTATTTTTATTTCTTAAAGTATGGTTAAGCTGAACAAATTTTAATCAGTAAATTTTATCACAATTTGCAGAGGTCGCCTAGCCTGGTAGGGCGCGGGCCTTGAGAGCCTGTGTTCGCAAGAACGCGGGGGTTCAAATCCCTCTCTCTGCGTTTATTTTTTAAACTTTGAAATTTCTGCAATCATTGCAGTCAATTGAATTTCTGGATTAGCGCCAGATAAAATTCTATAATCATATTTTGCAATAATTTGAGATATATCTTCAAGATGCTCAGTTTTCATTGCAAATAATGCTTGATTGATATATTTCAGGAAATCTGATTCGGACATCCCATACACTTTGATTAACTCGATCATTTTATTTCGTGAGTCTTGAATTTTTCCTGTTAGAGATAGTTTTAACACATCAGAAACATCATTTGTTTTTGTTAAACCTGCAGTTGATTTTACATTTTCCTCAGAAATACTTCCAGTGCTTGCAACTGCCTGAAGTAAATTAATTGCATGTCTAAGATCACCCTCTGCATATTCTGTAATTTGTAAAATTCCTTTATCATCTGATTTTATTTTTTCTTTTTTAAGAATATACTTTAGATGATTAATAATATCAGTTTGACTGATCTGTGTAAATTTGAAACTTGCACATCTACTTTGAATTGGTGGAATAATTTTTGATATGTTATTAGCAATTAGTATAAATCTACAGAATTTTGCTGTATCCTCAATAATTCTTCTTAATGCTGTTTGTGCATCTGATGTCATTTCATCAGCTTCATCTAAGATTATTATTTTAAATGGAATTTCAGTGTCTAAACCTGCAAATCTTGAAAATTTTTTCACTTTTTCTCTAACCATACCAATTCCACGTTCATCAGATGCATTAAGTTCTAAAGTATAGTTTTTCCATCTATCACCTAAAATCTCATGAGAAAGACACATTGCCGTAGTTGTCTTTCCAACTCCCGCACTACCAGAAAAAAGTAGGTTAGGCATCTCTGACTGCTTTTTTAATAATCCTGTTAGACTACCTATAATCTGTTTTTGATTAACTATATCTGGAATCTTTTTTGGGCGATACTTTTCAACCCACATAATTTCTGAAATTGACATAGAAGCAACTGCAATTTCTTATTAATAAATGGCTATGAGGATCAAATGATCAAAGCTAATTGTTAATGAAATTGATCGATCGATCCCATTAAATCCCTCAAATGAATTTGATCGTCATGGAATTGGAAGATGTGATTAAAGTACATTCAGTAGGATTTGGATTAGAGGAAGTGAAAGTTGAATTTAAGCACGAATTAAAAATTAATGTATCAGGTGTAAAGATTGAAGGAAAAGAGTCAGAGATAATGAATATACCTAGATGGATCGCAGAAATTCTAGAATCTGAAAAACATATAATATTACATGAACAGGATATGATTACACAGTTAAAACAAGCGAAAGTTAAAGAAGACGTTCAAGGTGAAGAATCTCTTTCTACTTTAGATAAGCATTTTTACATTGGGATGAACTTATACATAAAAAAGCTCTCTAATGATGATTCTAATAAAGTTGAAAGTATGTTAAATGAGTTAGTGCGTATTAGACAAGGTAAAATAGTTAGGCTAGCTGATTCATCAACACTAACATCTGACTTGGCGTCAAAACTTACTGTAGAAGAAGAAGTATATTACAATCAAATTCATAAATCAAGTCTTGAATTTAAAAAACAAGTTATAGGTACTAAGAAATGAGCTCATTAACACAAACTGAATCTGCATTGTCTGATTATGTGAAGAATTTTCTAATGCAGTTCAAAGATAAATCTGGAGAATTTAGGTATGTAGATGAAATCGATAGAATGATGTCTTCCAATACAAAATTCATTAACATTGATTATAACGATCTTGTTACACATCCTGAAATAGAATCTGTATTTAATGAAAAACCAGACGAAATTTTAGAGGCTTTCACAAGAGCAATAAAGGAAATTTTACAACAACGATTTCCAAAATATGCAAAAAAAATAGAGCATGAAATAAGAGCTAGAATTGGAAATTATCCAGTCCAGAGAAGTCTACGTCAGATTAATGCAGAAGTTATTGGAAAAATAACAAGTGTTTCAGGTATGGTTTTACGTGCATCTGAAGTTAAACCACTAGCAAAGGAACTTATCTTCATATGTCCAGAAGGGCATAGATCAGATGTAATCATAGATAAAGATCTAAAATTAATTAACCCACTAGAGTGTTCAAATCCTAAATGTAAACACAAGCAATTAGAAATTGAGCCTAAATCAAGCAGGTTCATAGACGTCCAATTTGTTAGACTTCAAGAATTACCAGAGGATCTTCCACCTGGGCAATTACCACATTATCTTGATGTTACTGTAAAACAAGATTTGGTTGATAACGCAAGACCTGGTGATAGAATTGTATTAACTGGAATAATTAGAATTGAGCAAGAAAGAATGTCAGGTGTTTCAAAAAATGAAAGTCCACTTTACAGATTGAGATTAGATGGAAATAATGTCGAATTTTTGGGAGGCACAGTTGATAAAACTTCACGTCGAATTGAGAGAGAACAAATATCATCAGAAGAAGAAAAAATAATTTTATCATTATCAAAAAATCCTGACATTTACGAGAGATTGATTGAATCTTATGCACCACACATAACTGGACATGAAGTAATCAAGGAGTCAATTTTATTGTTAATGGCAGGTTCCACACAGAGGCAATTAACCGATGGTTCCAAAATTAGAGGTGATATTAACATATTTCTAGTTGGAGATCCAGGAACTGCAAAAAGTGAAATGTTGAAGTTTTGTGCAAGAATAGCTCCACGTGGATTATATACATCTGGTAGGGGTTCTACCGCAGCTGGACTCACTGCTGCAGTAGTTAGAGATGCAAATGGGATATTCATGTTGGAAGCTGGTGCTACAGTTCTTGGAGATCAAGGTTTAGTATGTATAGATGAATTTGATAAAATGAAAGCAGAAGATAGAAGTGCATTACACGAGGTTATGGAACAACAAACTGCAAGTATTGCAAAAGGTGGAATTGTTGCAACATTAAATGCACGAGCTTCAATTCTTGCAGCTGCCAACCCAATGTATGGAAAATATGATCCATTCAAAAATATTACAGAAAATGTAAACTTACCAGTTCCACTACTTACTAGATTTGATCTGATTTTTGTAGTTCGTGATAAACCATCAAAGGAAAGAGACACAAAAATTGCAAAACATATAATCAATCTTCATACTCCAAGAGGAATTGATAGTAGATCACTTATTGATTCTGAAACATTAACAAAATATCTTTCATATGCAAAACGAATACAACCAACACTAACAAAAGAAGCAGAAGATAAAATTCTAAATTATTACATGAAAATGAGAAGTATGGGTCATGATAGTGATGATACAATCACAGTTACACCTAGACAGTTAGAAGGTCTAATTAGACTTGCAACTGCCAGGGCACGATTATTATTGAAGACTCAAGTTGAGGGTCAAGATGCTCAGCGTGCAATTGATTTGCTAGAAGAAATGTTTAATGAAGCAGGAATTGATGTTAATACAGGAAAAGTTGATCTTGGAACCTTACAAGGTAGACCACGAAGTGAAGTTTCAAAAATGCAATTATTTATGGATGTAATAAGATCCTTAGAAGGTGAGCATAAACATCCTGTTGAAGAAGGACAATTAGTTGAAGAGCTTGGAAAGACAGATAAATTCACTGAAGACGACGCTAGGAACTATATTCGAAAAATGCAAAAGGATTCAGTTATTTATGAAGCTAAACCTGGCTATTATAACATAGTATGAAAGTAAGTGAATTAAAACTAGAATCCACAGCAATTGATTTTCTAAAGTCCGAAGGATACGAAGAACTTTTTGAACCACAAGAACGATCTGTAAAGGCTGGATTATTTGATGAAAAAAAGAATTTTTTAATTACAATACCTACTGCAAGTGGAAAAACACTAATCGCAATGTTGGCAATTCTCTCTCATCTTTCAAAACATAAAACTAAAGTTGTTTATCTTACTCCGTTACGTGCATTAGCTAGTGAAAAATTTGAAGAGTTTAAAAAATTAGAGAAATTATCTCTAGGTAGAAAAATCAAAGTAGCATTATCTACTGGAGATTCAAAGGATAAAAAAGAGAAATTAGAAGAGGCAGACGTAATATTTCTTACAAACGAAAGTATGGATGCGAATATGGCATTTCAGCAAGATTGGATTTATGATATAGGATTGGTAGTTTCTGATGAAATACATCTAATTGGTGATGAGACAAGAGGTCCAACATTAGAAATTATTCTGACCCGACTTAGATCTGGATTTATTGGAAAAAATCCACCTAAAATTATTGGACTCAGTGCAACTATATCAAACAGTAATGAACTTGCAGACTGGCTAGAATGTGAATTAGTTGAGAGTACATTTAGACGCGTTCCATTATCTGAAGCAGTTTACAGTCGACATATCATAATAAATCAAGACAGGGAAGAAACTGAGGGAAATCTGACCAAAGATCGTCAAGAATCTAGGCACAAAAAAGATTGGATTGGGTTAGGATTGGATACTGTCGATAATGGAGATCAATGTTTGATATTTGCAATGACAAGAAAAAATGCAGTTGCATGGGCAAAAGAGGCTGGACGAGATGTTGTAAAGATGCTTACAGAAAATGAAAGAAAGGATCTAGAAAAAATTTCAAAGAAAATTATTCCAAAAGATAGTTATGATAATACAAAATTAACTACTGAATTAGCACAAACAGTGAGAAATGGTACAGCATTTCATCATGCAGGGCTTGATCAAAGATGCCGTACAATAATTGAAAATGAATTTAAAAATCATCATATAAAATTATTAACTGCAACTCCAACTTTAGCTGCAGGTGTAAATCTACCTGCACGTAGAGTTGTAATTCCAAGTGTGATGAGATATACAAACAATGGTTTAGAAAAAATCAGTGTTTTAGAATATAAACAAATGTGTGGAAGAGCTGGAAGACCACAATATGATGATATGGGTGAATCAATAATCATTTCAAAAGGATATCCTGATGAAATATTAGAATATTATGTTGATGGTGAACCAGAACCATTAGAATCAAAAACCTTAGATGAAGATAGTTCTTTAAGAATTAATTTACTTGGATTTATCTATACCGCGTCTAAGTTTAATTCTGTATCTTATGAAA
>Ga0257111_1000960_pt1 | contig 11827 bp, 8 predicted proteins | sample LP_taG_6_FD_191567 | JGI IMG/M metagenome (GOLD analysis project Ga0257111, IMG submission 191567) | Marine microbial communities from Northeast Subartic Pacific Ocean, Canada - LP_J_2015_P26_500m | ecosystem: Environmental > Aquatic > Marine > Oceanic | place: Canada: Northeast Subartic Pacific... | reverse complement strand
GCTTCAAAAATTGAATTGTATGCTTGTGCACTCATCTGCATCGTACTGGACAATTGTGCTACAAGATCAATAATCCCGGTTTTTTCCTGGAATATTTTTAGAGCGAATTCTGCTTTTTCAAGATCATATTTATTCTGATTTAGTCTTTTTTCCAAAAACTCACGGTTATATTTGCCAGCTTCCATTCCAATATTTTGATTGATCTGATCCAGCATGATTAACACTTCACTAACCATCTGTTTTGCAACTATTGGATCCTTATCAATTATTGAAATTTCTAGGGTCCCTTCTTCTGTTACCTCCAGTTCCATTTTCTCATCGAATGCTTCCATTGCAAATTCGATATCTCGCTGTTTATACCGATCTACAAGATTGAATTTATTAACCATGTATTCTTTTACTGTACGACTCTGCAAGATCGCAATAAAATTATTTATATCTTCATTGATTGTAGATAAACCAAAATCAGCTACAGGTATTGGTGAAATAGAAGAAAGAAAATTGAACTGTCCGGCCCCTGATGATAGTACCACTGCTTTAGAAGCATACCATTTGGGTAATAAAAGAGATACAATTAACGCAACGCTGGTTACAATGATCGTATTTTTGAATATAAATTTTCTGCTATTCCAAAATAACAGTACATTGCCTTGCAAAACTTCGGTTTCTGGTACAGTTACTTTTTTACTTTGGCTTTTATCACCAATAACACCATATCTCTTTAAGTCTGCCAATCGATTTCGTAGTGTTTTTTCTGACATACCATTCAATTCAGCGACACGTTTTCTTTCCACAGGATCAGAAATAATTGTAGGGTGTTTCTCTACAAGAGAAAATATTTTCTTTTCGTGTGGGGATAAGTTTATACTCATTGCTGGGTTGCTTGATAGGCGAGTATTAACGTGGCTATTGATGTTAAGGCTTGGATAAAACCTGTATTACCAAAAAAAATACTACCATATGTTTCAGGGATCTCAATAATATCACCTGGTTCAACCACTTTATTATAGGCAAGTATAGTAGTCCCATCCTTTTTTAATATTTTTACACGATTTGCTGCACCTACGTCCAAGGTTCCACCACTTAAGGCAATATAATCTTTTACACTAAACCCTGGTCTAAAATAATGGGTGCCTGGACGAAAAACAAATCCAGTAACAAGGACCTTATTTGAATTATCATACTCCATATAGTCCGCTTGTTTATCAGGTGTAATATTTAAGAATGGTACATAAATTTTGTCTCCATCCAATAATTGCGGATTATTATTGAGATCTCCTTTAAGTAAAAATTCTTTTAAAAATATGTTTTTACTATTACCATTTCGTATTAAAACAGATCTTTCGGTGTCCGCATATTTTTGTAACCCACCAGCTCCATTGATCGCTTCATGAAAACGGCTCACAGGTGCCATTTTAACAAATTTTGGTTTATTCACTGCTCCATACACGAAAACTTTAAATTGTCGAAAACGAATAAGCTCAATAGAAACTTTAGCAGATTTATATACTTGTTTAATCTCTTCATTTATTTCACGGTCAACTTCAGCAAGTGTTTTACCCAAAACATTAACCGGCCCAATCTCAGGAACAATTAAATTACCTGTAGGACCAATGGTAACAAAATTATCGACATTTTCTACGGACCATAAGATTCTTAACCGATCTCCTGGGCCAAGGAGGTATTCCTCTGGATCAATTGCACTTTCCAAAGGCAAAGGTACTACCCCATACTCACGGTATACAATTGGTTGCTTACTATTATCCAATTGGGTTGCGTCTAACTGAGTCGAAGTTTGTGCAATTGAATAATCAATAATCAAAAGAAAATAAATAACAAAATACTGAATATTTTTATTCATGCTGGTTGCCCGGTACCAAGTCGCTCTTGCTGGTAAATATTTTCTTGAGTTTCGATCCACCACTCTTTATTGTCTAAATACCAATTGATTGTTTTTCGTAAACCGGATTGAAAAGTCTCATGCGGTTTCCAGCCTAAATCCTGTTGTATTTTTGTTGAATCAATAGCATACCTAAAATCATGCCCCGGGCGATCCTTCACAAAGGTTATCAATTGATGATAAGAATTCCCGGACTCAGCAGGTTTTACTTCATCTAAAATTGTACATATATCCCTTACAATTTGAATATTTGGTATTTCATTATTTCCACCCACATTATAAGTCTCACCAACGATGCCTTTTTGAAGAACCATATTAATAGCATCGCAGTGATCCTGAACATATAACCAATCGCGCACATTCTCACCGGTTCCATAAACCGGTAATGGTTTTTCAGCAAGACAATTTAAAATCATTAATGGAATGAGTTTTTCCGGAAATTGATATGGACCGTAATTATTGGAACAATTCGATATTGTAACCGGTAGTTCGAAAGTTCTATGCCAGGATCGAACCAGATGATCAGAAGAAGCTTTCGATGCGGAATAGGGCGAACTGGGATCATAAGCCGTTGACTCGCTGAAGTAACCACCTTCACCAAGACTGCCAAAAACTTCATCGGTTGAAATATGGTGAAACTTGAATTTTGACCTGAATGGTTTATTTAAATGAATATAGTAATCCAGCGATTCCTGTAGCAATACAGAGGTACCAATGATATTGGTTTGAATGAATTGCTGTGGATCATCAATCGATCGATCAACATGGCTCTCCGCTGCAAAATGAACCACAACATTCGGGTGATATTCTTTAAATATGTTACGCACACAATTATGATCGCAAATATCCCCTTTGACAAAGATGTATCTTTCATCTTTTTGAATATCCAGCAAATTATTGAGGTTCCCTGAATATGTAAGTTTATCCAGATTAATGACTTTTCGATATTTAGTATTGGCCAGAATGTATTTAATGAAATTAGAACCGATAAACCCACATCCGCCGGTTATAAGAATAGTATTATTCATTTACCCCTCATACACGGGTATATTTTTTTGTTCTGCAAGGAATGGTAATTCCAAATCACGATCAGAAATGACCGGATCTATTATTGACCAATTAATATTAATCTGCGGGTCATCCCAGCGAATACCATATTCATCATCCGGATGATAAATCTCAGTACATTTATATTGAAAAATAGCCTGATCTGAAAGCACACAAAAGCCATGAGCAAATCCTGGTGGAATGTACATTTGTATATGATCCTTATCCGTAAGATTCACACCATAATATTGACTAAATGTTGGCGAAGTTTTTCTTATGTCTACAGCCACATCATAAACCATTCCGAGACTTACTCGTACTAATTTCCCTTGCGGATATTCCAGTTGATAATGAAGTCCTCTTAAAGTACCCTTAACGGATTTAGTCTGGTTATCCTGACGGAAATTAGTTGGTAATCCATTTGCTTCAAATAATTCATCCCTATAATTTTCGTAGAAATAACCACGTTTATCTTCATGAACATTCGGTTTAATAAGTAATAAACCTTCAAGAGGTGTTTTTTCCAGAATCACTTAAGCTACCCTATGCCCTACATTATCAAACTTGAACTCTAGACGTTTTAATTCGGATACATTTAATATATTTCTAGTATCAAGTACTACAGGTTGGGACATCAAAATTTTTAATTTTTCTAAATCCATACTTCTGAATTCATTCCATTCAGTCATAATTACTGCCGCATCGCTGCCTTCCACAGCTTCATACCAATTGGATTTAAAATCTAGTGCTGGAAAAATTTCTCTCATGGAATCGTTTGCAATCGGGTCATAGGCTTTAATTATACCGCCTTTATCATGAATACCAGTGATAATTTCAATTGCTGGTGACTCACGTACATCATCAGTTTCCTGTTTAAAAGCTAAACCTAGTACTGCAATTATCTTGCCTTTCAGATCATTATCCAATAGGTCATTTAACTTAATGAGCATCCGTTTGCGCTGGAAAATATTTGTTTCGATTGCAGCAGTTACAGTAGCCATATCTATGTTGTATTTTTTTGCAATTTTAACGAGTGCTTTTGTATCCTTAGGAAAACAAGAACCACCAAACCCTGGGCCCGGATGTAAAAATTTTGGACTGATGCGTCCATCCGTACCAAGTGTTTTTGCAACCACATGCACGTCAGCACCAATTTCATCACAGAGGTTTGCCACCTCATTGATATAACTTAATTTTATTGCCAGAAAGGCATTCGCTGCATATTTAATCATCTCAGCAGTCTCAACCGTTGTATGTACCATTGGCGTCTCATTAATATAAAGTGGTCGGTAAACATCTTTTAAATATTCAAAAGCTTTATCACTTGTTGATCCCAATACAATACGATCAGGGTGCAAAAAGTCTCTAACGGCAGCACCTTCTCTTAGAAATTCAGGGTTAGAGCAATAATCATATTCAATATTATCATGATTATGCTGATCAATTATTTTTTGAATCATTTTCCCTGTTCCGATTGGAACAGTACTTTTTGTACTAATTACTTTGTAATTATTAAGATTTATTCCAATCTGTTCTGCAACTGCTATTACGGCTGAAATATCTGCTTCACCATTTTCACCTTGTGGAGTACCAACTGCGATAAAAATAACTTCGGCCCATTTAATTGCATCCTCTACAGCAACGGAAAAAGTTAATCTTTTAGCATAAACACTTCGGGAAACTAGCGATTTTAGCCCGGGTTCGTATATTGGTATACTGCCATCATTTAGCACATCAATTTTTTGCTTATCTACATCTACACAGCGAACCTGATGGCCAAAATTAGATATTCCAGCACCACTTACTAAACCCACGTAGCCGGTGCCAATAATGGTGATACGTTTCATGACGAATGGGACTCCTTACTTAAAACTAATATTTTCCGTCGGAAAGTTGCACTATTTATTTACGGTAACCCGATTTTTTTTCTGATGATCCACTCTATTGTCAATAACACAATCAAGATAACCAGAACCCAGGTCTCTTCATTAAATCTAGTTGATCTATTGATTTTTTCTTGGCGCTCACGTGGTAAAACTTTATTAAATAATTTTGCCCGAGATGCCCAAGGGTAATATGCACCATTCGTTTTCATTGATAATTTCTTTAATAATGGGGAATTCAACGCTACCTCATTTAATTCTATCTGACTTTCTTTTACGATAAATCGCCCATTTTGTTTCACTGGTGGTGCACTACCATCCTGCATAGATATTTCGTATAAATATTTCCCTGGTTTTGGTGCCCAGATATTTCCCTCCCAGCGACTAGATCCCGGGTTGAATCTTAATTCAGAAGAATTGATTTCAAGGCTATCATTTATGATGGTTATGAAGGCATGATCCTTTGATCTCCTTTTATTACCAATGTTTGTGCCAGTAATAAATATTTCTTCTCCTTGCTGATAGGATTCTTTATTTAGCCTAAAATAGAGTTTTTTATCGCCGCCGGTTTTTAACAGCCAGGAAAATAACCTTATCCATAGTTCGGGGAAAATTTTTGAATAATCAGTGCCGGATAACCTGTGATGAATGGTAGCAAAGTCAGGAGAGGTCCAAGCAGCACTACGAATACCCTGTTTTTCACCCAAGAACATCAGTGGAACAATATCTGATCCTTGATTATATGCAATTGCTTCAATTTCATCATTAGTACTTTCAAAATTATACGACGCCAGTATTGGGGGAAAATTTTGCCAGTAATCAAGACCATCATTTACCTCTAATCCTTGAAAAATACTGCGACTTAGTGCCTCTGTGGTCATGTACCATAATGTTTTTTCAGAGGTTTGAATCTGATCTTTCATACGTAAATGAAAAAATGGAATTATTGAAATGGCGGATTTTTCTGTTACATTACCACCTAATAACCATAATAATGATGATTTCTCTGCACCAATTTTATTGGAAAATATTCGCTGGGTTTTTGATGACAATTTCTTGACAGGATAATTGTCAAAAATGATCAACTGATAAGGCTTAGACCAAAAAGATTTCATTGCTGGTAAATATCCATTTTTCATCCTTACAAAATGATCCAGTTCTACACGAGGATAATTCCGGATATATCTTTTTATAACACTTGTATTAAAACTCGGGGATCCTGTAATGAGCGCGACCATATATCGATCCTTTAATATAGTAATAAAAAATTTCTGCTGATTATTCTCGATATTTATTTCCTGTGATACAGTAGAAACCTTAACCCTATATTCATTTTCGCCTAAATTTGACGAAGTGAACATGAAACGTGCTTGCGTGCGTGATCCAAAACCTTCTGTTTGAAGATATTTTGAACCTAACATCTTTTCACCTTGATATAGGATTACATTTACTCTATCCTGCGTATCACCAGTTGAATTTATGGTCACATTTACCGTTACGTCCTCGCCCTTTATTGCAACGGTAGGCGCATCAATTGACTGAATACTAAGATCAACCAGAGGAGTTAATTCACCGATCCCTATAGTATATACAGGTACTTCTACTTTTTGGATCAATTGGGTTGGATCCAAACCTTGATTAATCTGACCATCGGTAATTATAGTAGCGCCGGCAAGTTTTTCCTGATTTGATACAATGTGACTGATAACTGAGCCTAAATTGGTTGATGAACCTTTCCCATCCCATGATTGGACATTTTCAAGTGTTGAAACACTCTCCGAAAATGAAAATAAATATGGTGTTATATCTTGCTTATTTAGATTAAATACCAATTGTGAAAATTCAGATTTAATAGTTTGTAAAGACAATGCGGGGTGATAACCAATACTAACTGAATTATCGAGATAAAAATTCCAGTCCAATTCTATTGCCTTATTTTCAATCCATGTAAATCTAGGCTGTAACAATAAGAGCAACGCTATGATTAATGAAATACCACGTAGAATAAATAGCCATCTTAATTCAGGATGATTTCTGATTGATAAGTATGTTGCTAGTATTGCGACCAATACACTAATTGAAAACACCCAAAACCAGGCATCTACTGGTTTCAACAAAGAAATGTCCATAATTAGACTACTTTTAAATTGGGGGATACATCAAAGTCAATAGGACTAGTAAATCCCTTTTCCATATATAATTCACTCAGGTAAGCAACCATAGCCGCATTATCAGTGCATAGAGAAGCTTCCGGATATAATACACTGATCTCATCGCCTATTGTTTTTTTTACCATACTTCGTAATTCATTATTTGCTGCAACGCCACCAGCAATAACACAAGTTCTTACATCTTTCCTTTTTACAGCCGTTGCCAATTTGTACACTAGAACATCTAATATTGCTTTTTGATAACTAGCAGCTACATCCGCAAGTATTACAGATTTATCTTTTTTTTCCATGAAATAAAGCAATGAGGTCTTTAAGCCACTAAAACTGAATTCCAGAGATTCATCCTTATAAAATGCCCTAGGGAAATCAATGGCTTTACAATCACCATTGTGAGCCATTTTTTCTATCGCAGGTCCTCCAGGATAATCCAACCCAAGAATTCTTGCACCTTTATCAAAAGCTTCACCTGCCGCATCATCTCTGCTCTCCCCTAATAATTCATAATCCGCCATTTCTTTAACTAACCATAATTGTGTATGTCCTCCAGAAACCAATAAACAGACAAGAGGGTATGTTAATGTAGGGTCAGTTAAGAAATTCGCATAAATATGTGCTTCCAAGTGATTTATTCCAAGAATAGGAATATTTAAACTTTGGGAAAGACCCTTTGCAAAACAAACACCTGTTAATAGTGTTCCGGCCAGTCCTGGCCCCTGGGTTACACCTATACCATCGAGATCGCTTAAGGAAATTTTGGCCTCATCAAGCGCCTTTTCTACACTGTGGTTTAACAAACGTTCATGTTCTCGGGACGCAACTTCTGGAACAACACCACCAAAATCATTATGTATTTGTTGTGACCTGACAATACTGGAAAGAATATTACCATCGTTACATATTGCGGCAGCCGTCTCATCGCAAGACGACTCAATACCAAGTATCATCAATCCGGTTCCTTAGCAACCGCTAACTCTATATTACGTGGTGTTAAATCTCGCCAGCTTATTATTCCTGCGGGGACTATTACTTTTGGTTCATAGAATTGTTTTTTAGGAGACCATTCGGAAGTAAAATTGATAAAAACATTAATATCTAGGGGTTGTACCTCAGCAATATAATCTACACCTCCAACTATTGTCAGTGAAACGGTGCTCGGATTTCTCCTTACAACTAAACCTGGTATTTTGTTAGTTATTTGTACCGGTACTTCACTGATGATACGTTCACTGATAGCCTGAATATTCTGACTATAATTAATACTGAGAAATGAATACTCGATGAGAACATCTTCTATTCTTTCAAGCGCAATACGAGTATTTATGGGAAGGTCTACATTGGAAATAGTATCTTTCTTTGTTTGAACAAAATTGATCGACTGTACTGCCTCTTTTGCGCCAGCAATTTTTACCATACTTGAATCTAAAATTGGAAGTCCAACCTTTATAAAGCCTGGACTTGGATTTACTATAACCTGGGATTGAACAGGAACATACCTGACCATATATTCATCAAGACTGATGTGAATGGAATCTGGATACACAACTTCAATATATTGCAATTTAAAGGTGGATGGGATAGATACTTTTTGTGGGTACTTATCGTAATATTCATTTAAATAAAAATCATATTCCTCCGATATTCTATCGAGATCAATAACCAGTTTAAAATCGGAAGCAAAATCCTTTAATAACAATGTTTTAAAAATGGCGCGGCCACTACCTTTTAAACGAACTTGAACTGACTGAGGTATTTCTTTCTTATACGCTCTTTTCCGCTCATTGAGGTTTCTTACTTCGATTGGAACCTTCATAATAGTGACATAATCATTATTACTAACTACAAACATCCAAAGGAAGATAGCTAACCCTAATGCCCCGGCACGGGCACCGAATTGCTGTTGTGATAGAAAAGTTATGAAATTTGATTTTTTCATAATATCATCAACTTTATGATATAATTAAATCGTGCTTATTCGGGTTCTTTTTCTTCGTTTGACCCCTCAGTTAGCTCATCAGGCAACTCTATTTTTTCAGATGCTGGTTCATCCTGTTTATTTAGAAACTCTGTAACCTCATCTTCTTTTGAACCCGTATTTTTTTCGCCTGATAATTCCTCAATGAAAACGACTACCTTTTTATCATCTGGTTTGACTTCCATTACATGGCCGGTAAGACTATCTCCTGCACTAAACTTTGTCAATACTTCCTTACGATTTTTCTTGGACCCGATACCGAAAGGAACAATCCCCTCCACATCATCTTCAAGCTGCAAAATAATTCCTTTTTCCAAAATACGAATTATTTCTCCAGTAATTTCCTTACCCGTTTCAAATTTCTTTATTAGTTCTGGCCAGGGATCATCTGTAACCTGCTTTAAGCCTAGTGCAATTCGCCTTTTTTCGCGTGAAATTTCAAGAATACGAACTTCTACATTATCCTCCTTTTGTACCGTCTCCTTTGGGTGACGAACTACCGCTGTCCATGACAGATCAGAAACATGGATTAATCCTTCAATTCCTTCTTCCAGCTCTACAAAGACTCCGAACTGTGTAATATTGGTTACCTTACCTTTTTGCAGACTACCAACCATAAATTTTTCTTCAATTTCATCCCATGGATCTGGTTCAAGTTGCTTTACCCCAAGACTAATTTTTCGCTCATCCGTGTCAATTGATAGTACTCCTGCTTTAATTTCCTCACCAATAGAATACATTTCTGACGCATTTTTTATATGGCGCGTCCAGGACATTTCAGATACATGAATTAGACCCTCTACTCCGGCTTCGAGTTCGACAAATGCACCATAATTGGTCAGGCTCACAATTTTACCATTAATATTAGAGCCAATAGGATAATTTTCTTCAACATTTTCCCAGGGATGTGGCATCAATTGTTTAAGGCCCAGGGATACACGCTGTTTTTCTTTATCGTAATCAATTATTTTGATCGATAATGTTTCATCCAATTTTACTACTTCGCTCGGATGATTTACCCTTCCCCACGAAAGATCTGTGATGTGCAGCAAACCATCAATGCCTCCTAGATCTATAAAAACTCCAAAATCGGTAATATTTTTTACTCTGCCCTCCATTATCTGACCAATTTCCATCTCGGCTAGTAATTCTTCTCGCTTCTCTTTAAGACTATCTTCAATAATTACTTTGTGGGAAACAACGATATTTTTACGTGCTTCATTAAGTTTTACTACGCGCACCTCTAATTCCTTATCTAAATATTGATCAAAATCCTTTATGGGCCGAACATCAATTTGACTACCAGGTAGAAATCCTTGCAAACCATCAATATCGACGATCATCCCGCCTTTAATTCTACGTAAAATTTTACAGGTAAAGATTTTTTCTTTTTCGTAAAATTCTCGAATATCCCGCCAACGACGCATAAAATCGGCTTTTTCTTTTGACAGAACCAGGTTGCCGTTTCGATCCTCAAGATACTCAAGATATACTTCAATTTGGTCACCAATTTGAGGTAGTGCATTCTGTGGAAATTCCGAGCGATCTATCAGACCTTCAGATTTAAATCCAATATCAATTAAAATATCTTTATCATTCATCCCAATAACACGCCCAGTCAGAACCTGGTTTTCAGATATTTCAGATATAGAACCAAGGTATTGATCATGAATATCCTCTGATACTTCAGTTTGTTCCACACTTGAATCCAAATCTTCTCTGGTTATAGTTCGGATATCCTTAAATAAGGTAGGATCGAGATAATCCACTGCAGGTAGTAAATTGTCTACTATTTCATTTTCTTCATTTAGAGCGACCGCAGGTGCATCCTGTGCATTTGCAGAATCGTCACTGACTTCAGCAGTATTAACTACATCCATCTCTGCAACGACCAGTTCACTAGTTTTTTTCTGAGTCATTTGGTTCCTATTAGTTATTTTTTTCTCTCACAAAATTTATAATTTTTTCCACTTGTTGATCAATGGATAACATCGATGTATCAATTTCTATCGCTTCATCCGCCTTCTGCAGCGGTGAGTACGATCGCGTTGAATCTTTTTCATCCCGCCTCTTCAAATCAGTCATTACTTCTTGTAGTGACCGATTCTCGCCCATTTCATGGAGTTCCTTGAGCCTTCTTTCTGCACGTATTTTAACATCTGCAACCATAAATATTTTGAATTCTGCGTCTGGAAATACTACAGTTCCAATATCACGACCTTCAACAACACAATTAGTCTTTTTTCCAATATTACGCTGTATTTCAACCATGGTTTTTCGCACATACTTCACCGCACTTACAGCGCTTGCGTTTTCGGTCACTTGCATTGAACGTATTGCCTGAGAGACATCCTCACCATCTAATCTTACAACAGTTTTAGGTCCCTGATCATAAATATCCAATTCTAGTTCATCAACAATCTGGCAAACAGAATCATAATCATCCAGATCGGTGTTTGACCGTATTAACGCTAGGGCTACAGCACGATACATGGCACCTGTGTCTAAGTAAGTCATTTTCAATTTCTTTGCTACCATTTTAGCGGTAGTGCTTTTACCAGACGCGGCAGGACCATCAATAGCGATAATCATGCAATCCTCTTCTCAAATAGCCGGAAAATTTACTATTCACTTGATAGAAAACCAATGAATTGGAAAATAAATCAAAAATAAGAAGAATACCTAGTTTACTATTTTGTGAACGACTGGATCTTCCGCAATTCATTCTGATCTAATGACCTGTATTGCCCTAAGGGAAGGCGTCCTAAGTCCAAACCTGCATATTGAACTCTTTTTAAAGAAAATAATTTGTGATCTATCGCATGAAATAATCGTCTAATTTCGCGATTTTTAC